>Ga0190284_1000160_pt1 | contig 50392 bp, 38 predicted proteins | sample 48691812_MG_FD_161668 | JGI IMG/M metagenome (GOLD analysis project Ga0190284, IMG submission 161668) | Hydrothermal vent microbial mat bacterial communities from Southern Trench, Guaymas Basin, Mexico - 4869-18-1-2_MG | ecosystem: Environmental > Aquatic > Marine > Hydrothermal vents >...
GCGCCTATGGCGGAGCCCCTTCACGGAAACTCGGATAGAAGGTTAGGCCGATCGAACCCTTTTTGCTCTTGACGGACCCGGCTTCATAGAAGGGCGAAATAAAGCTATGCCGCCCTTTCAGGGCTCGTACCCGCCACCACTACTCTCGGACTCGCGGTGAGAACCACCGGTTGAAATGCCTCACGCATGCCGACCGCGCGTGCTCATCAACCTCGCGGTGGAATTCGTGATACGCCTTGAGCAGCGCTTTGCCTTGCGGCGTCAAGACGGTCCCGCCGCCGCTTCGTCCACCGCGGTGCGGTTCCACCACGGCGATGCCCGTACGCTCCTCGACAAGCCGTAAATGCTTCCATGCCTGTCGATAGCTCATGCGCAACTGCTTGGCCGCCGCCGAAAGGGATTTGCCGGCGGCAATCGCCTCGAGCAAACGAACCTTGCCGGGCCCCAGGGCGTTACGCCCGTCGATGACGATCCATAACCGCAACCGCGCTTCCCAGGTTCCGGGAGACACATCGCTGTTATCCGGTGGGCGACCTTTGCGTGGACCGGGTTGAACTCTTGGCACGGCGGCACTCCGGTTTGTCTTCTTCGTGCTTGACGGTGAATCAGTCGGCGCGAACACAGAGCGGATCACGTGAGTTCCGACGAAGGCCACGGCGGCGAGATACGCCGCGCCGTCGCCCAGAGTGGCGACGGGAATCGCGCCGATAACTCGTCCGCCAAAGACACCCTCACCACGATAACCAACTCCTGATCCGCATTGAGCTCCCCAAGGGCGGTCTCCAGCGCCGGTGCCCACCCTTGCCCGCGAAACTCCAACGGCCCAACCTCGTCAACGGCGATGACATCCAAACCATCGCGCACCGCGGCGAGGATCGCGGCGTTGCCTGTGGCGACGGCGGTGTCGTCGAAGTGATATCTTCCCACGGTCGGAGCGGAGTTTTCCGCAGTAACTACGCGAGCCAGTTGGCAGCGGCGATTGTGCCCTAAATCAACAAGATCGTATCCAATACGCCTGTCGCCCTCGAAAACCGCCGGCGAGGCGATGCCCCCGACGAGCCGTCCCTCGGCCGCCGCGCGGGTTGCATACGCCCGCAGAAACGTTGTTTTCCCCTCACCTCTGCGGGCGGAGATGATGCTCACCGACATGATCGTTCCCCGGGTGCTCGGTGAAAAAACCGGACTCCTCCCTTGCGAGGCCGAGCGGACTACGATAAGCTTACCACGGATTGGAGATTGTCGGGACATGCTCCCGCGTGTTTTTCTCAAAGTGGAGATGCATGCGGGCTTTTTTCGACACGGCGTTATGCTTCACAAAACACATCGCTCAAACCATCGCGCGGTCCGGCATGTGGGGTTCACCCTCGTGGAGCTTCTCGTCGTCGTGTCCATCATCGCTCTTCTGATTGGGATGTTGTCGCCTTCGCTCCGGGCGGCGCGCAATCAGGCGAAGCAGGTTGTCTGCGCCTCTCGGCTGAAGCAGTGGGGCGTGGCCTTCAGTTGTTACACCGCGGTTTACAATGACGTGCTTCCGCACTGCGACGGGCTCGACCGCCAGGACTACGATCCGGCCAATCCCGATTACCACCCGCCGGAGGCGCGGTTGCGCGATGTGGCCGACTGGTGCGGGTGGATGGACGTGCTTCCGCCGCTGATCAAGTACAGGTCGTGGCGCCACCACGAGCTGTTCAACTTCCCCGACGCGAAGACGTTCTACCATTGTCCGTGGGGGGCGTTGCCGGTGGCCAAGGAGCTATACGAACGCGATCCGGAGGAGTACGGGTATTTCAGCTATGCCATGAACTCGTGCCTGGAGTTGGACAGGAATGCCAGAAGGCCCCCCGGCGACTCCGACTATCCCATGCCCTCGTTCCTGAACACCACCAGGATCGTAGGTCCCGGACGGGTCATTCTGCTCTTCGAGCAGTTGCTGGACCCGCGCAAGGGGTTTGGCGGGGACGTTCACTATGATCGGGCGGGTCAGCACTGCGGAAGCTACCCGAAGGCGTTCTCCGCCCGACACAGCCGAGACCGGAACGGGCTGGGCGGCAACATCCTGTACTGCGACAGCCACGTTGAATGGAGCAAGGGGGTCTGGAAAGCGGAATGGGATATCGAATACGAGGCGCCGCCGCGCGACGATCGCAACTGGTACCCGTATCCGATGGCAGCAAACCCGTAGCGCCCGCCGTGGGAGAAGTGTGCGGTCGCAATCCACGAGCGAGGCATTCATTCGGATGCTAATGAGTTTCTTTTTTTCTCTCTCAGGAGGCTTAGGAAGGCAATGAAGAGGCGTTTTCCAGCAATCGTACTATTCTGTCTTGCCGTTATGGGCATGGCCGGGGTTAGTCAGGCACAGCCGGCGCTGACCATTCACCAGATTCAGTCGGAAACCAGCGACGGTGACGCGAGCAGCTACGTCGACCAAACACGCGATGTCATCGGTGGGGTGGTGACGCACAAGTGGGACGGATTCAATGATCGCGTGTACTTGCAGGTTCCCGGCGAAACCATTTGGGGAGGAATCCCGGTTAAGGACGTGTCGGGCGATCTGCTGTCCCAAGTCGCCATCGGCGATTGGATTAACTTCGGCAACATCGAGATCACCGAGTCTCGGGGCACCACGTTCCTGCAATGGGACAGCAGCCTGGCCGAACCGCCCACCGTCGCCATCGAAAGCAGCGGAAACGACGTGCCCGATCCCCTTCCGCTGACCGCCGCGCACCTGAAGACCAACCCCACCTCTCACGCCGTCAGCGAGCAGTACGAGAGCATGGTAGTCACGCTGACCGGCCCAACGATCGGAGAGTTGGGTCTGGGCAAAGCCTCCGACAACTACGAGTTGTGGCAGGGCACTGACATCGCCTGGGGCGCCGACTACATGAACGTGGACAAGGTTGGCGACTACCATCCGTACATCCCGTACTTCCAGGGGCAGGAGTTGGACAGCATCACCGGCGTGGTGGAGCAGTATCTCCGGGACGGAGACCCCGGATGGGACTATTATCAGTTGCTCACCCGCTCCGGGGCGGACATCGTCCCCGAACCGGGCACGGTCTCGCTGATGCTTGCGGGCCTGGTGCTGGTCGTGCGGCGTCGCCGCCGATCGTAACGCCAAGCGGAAGAGAAGGCGTCGGCACGCCTGATTCCAGCCGCGGAGCGGCGATGGAATAAAGCCCAGGGCGAAGCGGAGCGAGTCCTGGGTCGGCAAACAGCAGAGCCCCAAGCCCCCAACGGGGGCGACGGAAAGACTTTGCGCAGCACTGTTGGAGCGTCTGAGTATGCCCGGCGCAGGACCGCTCCCTCACGGTCGCGGCTCGGTGCTTTGGGGCATTCTTAACCGGAACACCAGATGAGGAGCGAAAATGTCTGCACCACATGATACTGTCGTTGTGATTGGGGTGGGCTTGGCGCTGATGGCCGCGCAGGCTTCGAGCGCATCGGCGCGGGCGGATACCCTGAGCATTTATCAGATCCAGTCGGAAACCACGAACGGCGATGCGAGCATTCATCACCTCGAGGTGGTCGATTGCCCCGGGGGCATCGTGACCGCCAAGATCGACAGATCGGTGCCACGGATGTTCCTGCAACATCCGGACTATCCCGACGGTTGGGGCGCGATTCAGGTCAAAGACTTGGGCAGCGTCGGGGCCTTCGACGACGTGAACGTGGGCGACTGGGTATCGCTGACCGACGTGCAGGTGGAGGAGTACCGCGGCACGACGCTCCTGCAGTGGGACGATTACTACAATCCCGGCATGATCATCACCACCAGCGGCGTCCCGCCCGTACCGTCTCCGCTCATCGTCTCCGCAGGCGACATCCCCGCACCCATTTACAACCCCGGGGATGACAGTTGGCGCGTCGAAAACCACGACGCCGAGCCGTATGAGTCGATGATTCTGATCGTTCGCGACGTGACCCTGACCGAGACGGGTTTGGGAAAAGCCAATGACAACTATGTTCTCCAGAACCCGCAGAGTGATGAGTGCTGGGCGGCGGACTATCTGAACGTGGACAAGCCCTACTCGGAGGACTATCACCCCTACACGGTTTTGGACCGGCATTACTGTGCCGTCGCCGGTGCTCTCGAACAATACACCAAAATACTCACCCGGTTCGACTACTATCAGTTGCTCACGTTGAGTTCGGTTGACCTGGCGATTTGCGGAGATGGCGACAACGACGGGGACATGGACCTCGTGGATATGCCGCGTTTCGCGGAATGCATGACCGGACCGATGTGCGACAGCCAACCGGACGGATGTGATCCGCCTGCGTGGATGGAGGATCCGCTGAACCTGCACATCCAGCATTGCCTGATGATGGATCAGGACTACGATGGCGACGTGGACTTGTTCGACTTCGTCGAGCTGCAGACCGTGTTGGGTGCCCCGTAGCGTTGCGGATTGCTCCCGAGCCGGGGGGTCGGTTACACTCATTGCGTAAGGCGTGCCTCGCCCGCGCCGCGGCAAACGTAGGGCGGGCCTCGCCCGCCGCAGCACGCTGAAAAGGAGGACATTGCGATGTGCAAGTGGCTCATGACCGTTCATCTGGCAGTAGGCCTGATCGTCCTATGTGGTTGCAAGCAGGATCTTCAGAGTGACGCGCCCGCAGCCTCACCCCGTCCAAGAACCGCGGCGAAGGCGTCCCAGGAGAAGGTGCCCCAGGTAAAATGGACCATCGAACTGGCGGGATCGGGCCTGGACAAACCGACCACGTTCACCTTCGAGCAGTTAGGCGCCATGCCCATGACCAAACTCGGCGACGTGCTCATGCTCAAGACGCATGAGGGGGACGAGTTGACCGGCTGGGAGGGACCGGCGCTGGACACTCTGTTGGCGGCGGCGCGCATCAAACCAGGCCCCATGACGCTCAGGCTCGAAGCGGCGGACGGTTACGAGAAGACCGCCACGCTCGCCGAACTGGAGGGGGCGATCGTGGCTTTGAAGGACGGGAAGGGCCGGTGGCTGACTGAATCGAAGAATCGGAGCATCGTCCGCCTGGTCCCGCCGAAGAAGCCCGGCGATTACTGGATCTCGCACCTGAGCCGCATTACCGTGGAACCTCAACACCGCACCGCGTCGAACGGATGATTGAACCGCGCCGCCATTACTTCTCATTGCAGGAGTTGTTGACCATGGCGGCGCTGGCCGCGCTGGGGGGCGTCTCCGGCGCCTTGCTGAGCATGCTGCGCGAGGTGTCGCACGCGGTGCCCGGTCTGGGTGGATTGCGCCAGTTGCTTGCGGGCATTCACGTCCTCTGGCTCGTGCTGGCGATGGGACTGTTGCGCAAGCCGGGCGCCGCCACGGTCACCTGCTTGCTCAAAGGAACGGTCGAGCTGTTGTCAAGCAACCCGCATGGGTTGTTCGTGTTTCTGTACTGCGCTGCTGCCGGCATCAGCGTCGATTTGATCTGGCTGCTGCTGGGGCGGCGGGACCGCCTGATTACCTACATGCTCGCCGGGGCCATCGGGACGGCGACGGCTCCCTGGGTGTTCATGCTGTTGGGGTTGCTTCCTCCCGGCGGCGTGGTATTACGAGTGCTGTTGTTGCTGACCGGGGCGGCCTTGGTCAGCGGTGCCTTGCTGGCCGGGTTGTTGGCGTGGTGGTTGGTTCGGGCGCTGCGCAAGGCCGGTGTTGCCGGCGCCCATCCGCCGTCCTCCCCGGTCGCGGGTAGCACGCGTACATGATCCAATTCGACCAGTTCGGCTGGCGGTTCGCGGAGGCATCCGGGTGGGCTCTTCGTGACATCTCCCTGCAGATCGAGTGTGGGGAGTTTGTGGCAGTCGCCGGCGCCAGCGCGTCGGGCAAGACGACCATGGCGCTGGCGATGTGCGGGCTGCTGATCGGGCGGCACGCCGGCGACGCGACCGGCAGCGTGCGCGTCAGCGGCAGCGACGTTGCCACCCTGCCGCTGCACCAAACTGCACAGACCATTGCCCTGGTGCAGCAGAACCCGGAAACCCAGTTTGCCACGCTTACCGTCAGCGATGAAATCGCATTCGGCATGGAGAACCGCTGCGTGGCGCGCGAGGAAATACACCGCCGCAGCGCCAAGGCGATGGAACTGCTGGCGATCGGCCACCTGCGCGAGCGCAGCCTGGCCACACTTTCCGGCGGCGAGAAGCAGCGTGTCGCGGTGGCCTCCATCGTCGCCGGAGAGCCCGACGTGATCGTCCTGGACGAACCGACTGCCAGCCTGGATCCGCAGGCCTCAGACGACCTCTTTCATTCGCTCGCGGAACTCTGCCGACGCGCGGGACTGACCGTGGTGATCATCGAGCACAAGCTCGACCAACTCCTGCCGCTCAATCCACGCCTGATCTGCCTTCAAAACGGTTGCATGACCACCGACACCCGCAATGCCGCAAGCGCTTCAAGAGCGCTCCGAGCCGCGGGCTTGAGCCCGCCCGAACGCGCGACCGCGGCGACCGCCGAGCAACCCTCAGCACACGGTGAGCCGCTCATCCAGTTGAGCGACGTGACGATCACATCAGACGGGCATACCCTCCTGAACAATGCTTCGTTGGAGGTGCGCGCCGGCGAAGTGTTGGCTGTCTTGGGACCCAACGGCGGCGGCAAAACCACACTGTTGCACTGCCTGCTGGGCCTGGTCGAACCTGCAGGCGGATCGATCCGCGTGTGCGGAATGCCCGTCCCGCCGACCGCGGTGTCCCAACTGTCCCGGCAGATCGGGTTGGTCTTCCAGAACGCCGATCATCAGCTTGTCGCCGACACCGTATGGGGCGAAGCCCTCCTCGCCGCCCGCAACCTCAAAAGGCTCGAACCGGCGACGGAACAGCAGGCGGACCGGCTGCTCGAACAGGCCGGCTTTACCGAGCGAAAGGCGGACCACCCCTACCGCCTCAGTTGGGGCCAGAAGCGGAGGCTCAACCTGATCTCGGTCATCCTACACCGTCCGCGGCTGCTCTTGCTGGACGAGCCCTTTGCCGGCCAGGATTGGGAGAACGTCACGTTCCTACTCGACGCGATCGACACCGTGCTGGGCTCGCCAACCGGAGATTCGAGTGAAGCTTGTTCCACCCGAGCCGCGGGCTTCAGCCCGCGCGGACGCACTGCCGCGGAAACGAAAACTGCGCTAACAAATCCCCGATCGACCACCAGCGCCTGCCTGATGGTCACCCACGATCCGCGAATCGTCCAGCGCAGTTGCACGCGCCTGCTGTTCATAGCGGAGGGGCACATCGTCGTGGATGCCCCCGTGCCCGAGGCTTTCAAACAACTGCTGGAGATGGGACACGAGGCCTACGTACCGGCGGAGAGAAATGGAAAATGGAAAATGGAAAATGGAAAATGAAGGAAGCAGATCGCCCGATCAAAGCCCGACCCGATTCGCGCTCCTCTCGTGCATCTTCAATCTGCTATTCTCCGTTTTCAATTTTCAATTCCTTCCGCGTTTTCGGTGCCGTGCCGAAGCCCCGCCGGCTGATAACTGATAGCTGATAGCTTCTTCGTCATGAACTTTCAGCCCGGTCAATCCATCGTGCACACCCTTCACCCGGCGGTGAAGCTGGTCTGGTTGCTATGGGTGACGGTCGTGGTGTTTGTGTTTCACTCGCCCGCTCTGCCGCTGATCGCCGTCGGATTCGCGGTGGGGCTGTTGTGGGTGGCTGGGGTGGTGCCCTGGCGTATCCCCGGCGTGCGCGTCTGGCTGATTCTCGGGGTCGGGATTCTGCTTACCCACGCGGTCGTGATCCGCGAAGGCGACCCGCTAGTCGGTCCATTCACCGCTCTCGGGCTGACCAGCGGGGTCTGCGCCGCGGGCCGACTGGTGGCCGTTATTCTGATGAGCACGTTGTTCGTTGTGACCACCGAGCCGTTCGCGCTGGCCTGCGCGCTCATGAACGTCGGCTTGCCCTACCGTTGGGGTTTCGCCCTGGTAACGGCCTTGCGACTGGCCCCGGTCTTCAAACTGGAGGCCCACCACGTCTACCGCGCCCAGTTGGTCCGCGGGGTGGCGTACGACGCCCGTGGCCCGCGCAAATGGTGGCTCGTCCTTCGCCACCTGTGTCTTCCGCTGCTCGTGTCGGCTCTGCGCACTGCCAACGCACTGTCGTTATCAATGGAAGGCCGCGCTTTCGGTCTGCACGCCAAGCGAACCTCCACGCGCGAACTCGCCGCCACGCGCCGCGACGCCGTCGCCGGCGCGCTGCTGCTCGCCTCGACGCTCGCGCTGGTGGCGTACGGTTGGACGTGACCGTGTTCTGTCACATGAGGCGCCCGGAGACCCGAGCCCAGAGCGCAAGCGACGGGTCATGCCGGTTGTGCCAGTCGATGGCTACTGCCGTTTCGAGAAAGGTACTGTCGTATTTGCCGTCGCTCCTCTTGTAGCGGCCGGCGTCCCCGCCGGCCGTCGGCCTGCGAGACGCAGGCCGCTACGAAGATCAACGAGAGCGAAAAGACCTTTCCGAGCCGCGCCCGTAAGGAAGCGGTCCGACTTTCCCGCTGAAAACCGCTCCCTGACGGTCGCGGCTCGGACAGAAGAACACCCTTCTTAAACACCCTATTAGAGACAGCGCTACTTCGTTTCACCGGGAGGACGTTCGAAGAGGTAGGCGGCGTCCTCGAGGCGGTTGCGACCGGTACTGCAAACCGCGAACTGTCCCTCGGACCAGATCGAGGCGGCGCCAAAGGTGCCGTTCTTGGATAGAGCGTACATCTTCACGTCGAAGCTTGGCCGGCCGTCAGGTCGCTTGCGGCGCGGATCGGTCGCGTGCGCGACGATGCGCTTGAGCACCTCCAGACAGGCGTCGGTCGGAGACTTCCCCTGCCGCATCAACTCCACCGTGGCGAAGGCGCCGCAGTTCTTGATCACCTCTTCACCCCGACCGGTGCTGCCGGCGGCGCCGACGGCGTTGTCCACATACAGCCCGGCCCCGATGATCGGCGAATCGCCCACGCGACCGGGGATCTTGTACGACAACCCGCTGGTCGTCGTCACGCCGCCCAGGTTGCCGTGCATGTCGACCGCGTCGCAGTTGATGGTGCCGTGCGTGTAGAGAATGCCATCGGTGTGTCCCTTCACACGGCTGTCGTCGGGCGCGTCCGGGGGAGGAAGCCAATCGTCCTTGTCCGAATGCGACTCCTTCCACTTGAGCCACATCCGGCGAGCCTCGTCGGTGAGCAATTCCTCCTCTTTGAAACCGTGGGCCTTGGCGAACTCGAGCGCCCCGGCGCCCACCAGCAAGACGTGGTCGGTTCGGCGCATGACCCGCAAAGCCACTTGCGCGGGGTGTTTGATGCGCCGCAAGGCTGCGACCGCGCCGCTGTTGTACGTCGGCCCGTCCATCACCGAGGCGTCCAGTTCCACCACTCCACGTTCGTTGGGTAGCCCGCCATAGCCCACAGAGTGATCCTCGGGATCGGCTTCAATGATGCCCACCCCCGCCACCACCGCATCCACCGGCATGGTGCCCTTGGCGATCATCTCGGCCGCCTTGGCCGTCGCCCGCAAACCGTTCGCGCTGGCGATTACGACCGGATCGTGCGGTCTGGTCTCGCCTGAGGCGTGGCTGTGAGTCGTGTGCGCCGCTAGGGGCCCGATGGCGGCCGTCGCCGCCGCGGTCCGCAGAAACCCTCGCCGGGTGATGTCGCCGGCCATGATCATGTCTCCGTTTGTGCTATTCCCCGATGATCTTCACGAGTACGCGTTTGCGGCGGCGGCCGTCGAATTCCCCGTAAAAGATCTGCTCCCAGGGGCCCAAGTCCAGTCGCCCGTCGGTGACCGCCACGACAACCTCACGTCCCATGACCTGGCGTTTGAGGTGAGCGTCGGCGTTGTCCTCGCCGGTGTCGTTGTGTCGGTACTGTCCGATGGGTTCGTGGGGAGCGAGCCCCTCCAGCCACTTCTCGTAGTCGCCCAGAAGACCGCGTTCGTCGTCGTTGATGTACACGCTGGCGGTGATGTGCATCGCGTTGACCAGGCAGAGCCCTTCGCCAATGCCGCTGGTGCGCAGCGCCTCTTCGACTTGTGGAGTGATATTGATGAACTGCCGTCGCGTGGGGGCGTCGAACCATAACTCCTTGCGGTAGGATTTCACGGCACCTGTGTCTCCCTCTGAGCAGGCGCGCATAACCCTACCGCAAACCGACGCCGGTGTCACGCGGGAACCGCTGCGGCTACAGTCCGGAGAGGAGTCTGGACATCTGCAACCCCAACGAGTTGCTGATCCGGGCCAGCGCCCAGAGCGAGGCGGCGTTCTTGCCGAGTTCAACCTGCGAGAGCTGCGAAGTGGTCAGATCGGTGCGCTCGGATAGCTGACGCAACGTGAGGTTCTGACCAAGCCGCTCCTGTCGGATACGCTGTCCGATGAGCCGGTTCAGTTCGGCTTCGTTGGTGTAGATCAGCCCCAGCTTCCGGCAGGCCCGATCCACCGATTCCAACAATTCCTCTCTCTTGAACGGCTTGGTGATGTAGTCGCTGGTGCCCTGGCGCATCATCTCGGTGGCCGTCTCGAGGTCTGGGTAAGCCGTCATCACGATGCACACCATACGATTGTCGATGTGCTTGAGCTGTTCAACGACTTCAACCCCGCCGACCTTGGGCATGCGCAAGTCAACGAGCGCGATTTGACATGATTCGTTCTCAGCGCATTTGGTGGCTTCCTCCGCGTCCGTGAACGTCCGGGGGCGATACCCGTGCTCCTCCAGCATCAGGCCAACGGTGTTGCAAACGCTCTCGTCGTCATCGATCACCAGAACCTTGATATGGTGCTTGACGGCCATGATTCGTCATCCCCAATAATCGTGTGTTTATCTTTCCCATTTCCTGAGTAATTCGCTCAACAACCGTGTGAGATGCCGCCTCGGGAAGACCAGCGTGGACACGCCGCTGCCGCTGCGCGAATACAGTCGTGCTTGAGACCGCCGGCTGTACCTCCATCCGTTTGGTTCTCCCGCCCCGACAGCGGGCTTCAGTGACCCTGGAATAGTGAGCGACACAAGCCATTATAGTCGGGCGACTCGGCGGAAGACCACTGCGAATTCGGTGAAACTTTAAGAAAGTGGTGTTTCTGTCTCATTATCGGGCGCTTTAGGTCCTAGAAGATGAGATTGGGGATTGATGCAGCACGGGAACGTCCGGTCAGTCGTGCTTGGTCTGGACGTATCTCGGCCTCGCAATCTGTAGTTTATCGGTCGCCAACACGGCGGCGCCGGCGTGTCGTGTGGAGTCACTATCGCTTGCGCCTGCCGACGGTTGTGGATGCCTTCTTGCCGGTCGGCGAGGTTGGTGCTGACGAGCCGGTGGCTTTGGCAGGCTCCTTGGCGTCCCTGGCTTCCTTCGCTCCCTGAGCAGCTTGGGCCGCCTGGGCCCGCTGATCAAGGACGCCGCCGCGGATTTCGTCAAACAGGTCAGGGTTGTCGCAGAGGAAGGTTTTCACATTCTCGCGCCCCTGGCCCAGCCGAACGTCCTTGTAGCTGAACCAGGCCCCACTCTTGTTGATGACGTTGGCTTCGAGTGCCAAGTCAACCAGATCGCCTTCCCTGCTGATACCGCCGTCGAACATGATGTCGAACTCGCCCTGGCGGAAGGGGGCGGCGATCTTGTTCTTGACGACCTTGGCCCGGACGTGGTTCCCGACGGCCGTGTCGCCCTCCTTGATCGTCGACACGCGGCGGACATCCAGGCGAACGCTGCTGTAGAACTTCAGGGCGCGTCCGCCGGGGGTGGTCTCGGGATTGCCGAACATAACACCGATCTTCATGCGAATCTGGTTGATGAAGACAACAACGGTGCGGGTTTTGGAGATGGCGGCGGTCAGTTTGCGCAGCGCCTGACTCATCAAGCGAGCCTGGAGTGCCACATGAGAGTCACCCATCTGGCCTTCGATCTCGGCCCGTGGAATCAAGGCGGCGACGGAGTCCACGACGACAATATCGACGGCCCCGCTGCGGACCAGCATCTCGGTGATTTCCAGCGCCTCCTCGCCCGAGTCCGGCTGGGAGACCAGAAGCTGCTCGACGTTGATGCCACAGGTCCTGGCCCAGCGCGGGTCCAGGGCGTGTTCGGCGTCCACAAAGGCCGCCACCCCATCGTTCTTCTGCGCCTCGGCGGCGATGTGCAGCGCCAGCGTGGTCTTGCCGGAGGACTCCGGGCCGAAAAGCTCGACGATTCGCCCGCGCGGCACACCAACGCCGCCTAGCGCCAGGTCAAGGGACAAGGCACCGGTGTTTATGCCCTCCACGTCGGCCTTCATGTTGGTCATTCTCATGATGGCGCCCTTTCCGTAGGCCTTCTCCACCTGGGCCAGGGCCCGATCGAGGGCTTGCTTCCGGTTCGCCGCTTGTTCCGTCGCCATAGCCATCCCACCTGTTTGTCAGAGAACAAAACCCGGCCTACTCGCCGTCCACACCTATGCGCCTCCGAGCGGATGGCGCGAGACGACGGCGTACTCGGCCTCGCCCGGCGTCAGCGTCGAGCGAACCACACACAGGTCCGCGACACTGTGCCGGTGCGGCCCGACCTCGAAGTCGGCGACGGCATCGCGAAGCCGCCCGCCGGTCTTGTCGTCGCGGACGCGCCCGAGAGTCAGATGCGGGGAAAACGCGCGGTGTTCGCGGGCGAAGCCGATCTGGGCGTATTGCGATTCGCAAAGCTCGTTGCACGCCGTCAACGCACCGCTCGGCTCGTCCACTCCCACCCACACCACGCGAACCCTGCCCTTCGGCGGGAAGCAGCCGCAACCGCCCACGACGAGTTCAAACCCAGACGATGCCTGGGCAATCCGCCCGGTGGCGGCGCTGACCTCCCCCGCACTCGCGTCGGGCACCTCGCCAAGAAACTTGAGCGTCAAGTGCATCTGATCCGACGTCACCCAGCGGACCGCGCGGTCGAACGCGGCCAGCGACCGCTGAGCCTTGCGCAGCGCCGCCTTAACCTCGTCGTTCAGTTCAATGGCGGTGAATAGCCTCATCGCGGTGCAACACTTCCGTAGGGTCCGCTCCTAACGGTCGCGGCTCGGTTTATTCGATGCGCAGCATATCGAGCAATTCCGCCACCCGAACGTCAATCTCCTCCCGTGTCACGTTCATCACCCGACGGAGGGAGAAGTCCTCGATCGCGAAAGAGGCTGACACCGTCCCGCGAACCAGGGCTCGGCGCAGCGAGGCCGTGTCGAAGCGGCCACCGGCCGCCAGGTACCCCAGCATTCCACCGGCGAAACTGTCGCCGGCGCCGGTGGGGTCTTTGACGTTCTCGGTCGGGTAGGCCGGGACAACCGTCACGCCGTCGGTGGTAACCAGCAAAGCGCCGTGCTCGCCTTTCTTGATCACGGTGAAGTTCGGGCCCAGTTCGAGGATGCCTTTCCCGGCGGTCACCAGATTGCTCGAACCGGTGAGCATGCGCGCCTCGGCGTCATTGATGATCACGCCGTTGACGGCTTTGAGCGTCTCGATCAGTGACGCGCGCTCGTTGTTGATCCAGAGGTCGATCGTGTCGCACACGGTCAGTTTCGGCGCGGCAACCTGGGCGAGCATCTCGCGCTGCAAGGTCGGATGCGTGTTGGCCAGGAACACGACATCGCTGTCGGTAAACGCCGCGGGCACCTTCGGCGCGGCTTCGGCCAGCACGTTCAGTTCGATGTCCACCGTTTCGGCCTGGGCCATGTCGCCGACATACTTGCCCGACCAGCGGAAGGTCTTGCTGCCCTTACGGACTTCCAGGCCGCTCAGGTCGATCTCGGGCGACACCAGCAAGTCCCGAAACGCCGGCGGAAAATCCTCGCCGACCACACCAACAAAGCGCACGGGGGTGTACTGCGTCGCCGCGAAGGAGAAATAAACGGACGATCCGCCCAGGACCTCCTCAACCTGCCCGTGGGGCGTGATGACATTATCGATTCCAATACTACCCGTGACTAACAATGACATCGCTCTACTCTTGCTCCTTTAGTGTGATGGCCCGCCGGATGCGGTTGACCGTTCCGGCCTTGCCGAGCAGGACCAGGGTATCGTGAATGGGCGGGCTGATTGTGGTCCCGGTGACCGCCACGCGGATCGGCTGGGCGACCACGCCCAAGCCCTGCCCCTGCTCCTCACACAGTGTGGTGATACATCGTTCCAGTTCCTCCGCCGTCCAGTCGGTGAGCGCCTCGAACCTGGGCAGAGCCGCCTCGAGCATCGCAAAACCGCGGCCCTCGTTTCTCTTGAGGACCTTCTTGACGGCCTTGGGCACGTATTCGACCGTTTCGTCCGGAGCGAACAGGACGGCCGCTTTCTTCTCCACGTCGCGAAAAGTGCGAAAGCCCGCACACACACGAAGCACGTAGGCCAGTGTCTCATCGTCCTGCGCGCCCATCGGCCGCTCGTTGACTTTTAGGTAGTCCCTGAGGGCTTCGAGCAGTCGCTGTGGGGACGCGCGTTGGGCCCAGTCCGTGTTGAAGGCCGATAGCTTGTCGCGGTCGAACTTCGCGTTGCTCTTGTTGATCGTGCCGACCTCGAACCGCTTGAGGGTCTCCTCGATACTCAACTGCTCGGTATCGTCCCCGGTGGACCAGCCCAACAGCGAAATGAAATTGAGCAGCGCCTCGGGCAGGTAACCGGCGGCGCGGAAATCATGCACGTCGATCTCCGGCGGGACTTCTCCGTTCTTGAGGGCCTTCTCCTTGTCGCGCTTGCTCATCTTGGTGCCGTTCATGTTGAAGATGATCGGCAGATGTGCGTAGGCCGGCGTGCGAAAGCCCAGGGCCTGTTGCAACGCGGCGTGCTTGGGCGAGTTGATCAGGTGTTCCTGACCACGGAGCACGTGCGTAATCCCCATCAACTCGTCATCGACCACGCAGGCAAAGTGGTAGGTGGGCCCGCCGTCGGCCTTTTGAATGATGAAGTCCTCGAGTTCCGATCCGCGAAGCTCCACGCGGCCCAGAATGAGGTCCTCAATGGCGACGTCTCCCGGGGGCATCTTGAAACGAACGACCGCCGGACGCCCAGCGGCGCGGGCCGCTTCACCATCGGCCACGGTGGGAAGCGGATCGGGCCGGACATACTTAAAGCCGCCCTTCTGCTTGGCAGCCTCTTCGCGCATGGCTGCCAACTCCTCGGCGGTCTCGAAAGCGTAGTACGCCTTGCCCTCGTCGAGAAGTTGCCGGACATAGCGCTGGTGAATCTCCAACCGCTCACTCTGGAAGTACGGACCGCGGTCGCCGCCAACCTCGGGGCCTTCGTCCCAGGTCAGCCCAAGCCAGCGGAGGTCGCTCAGGATCTTCGGGAGCGAATCCTCGACATGCCGGCTGCGATCGGTGTCCTCAATCCGCAGGATGAGGGCCCCACCCTCCTCCTTGCGGGCCACAAGCCAGTTGAACAGGGCCGTACGTGCCCCCCCGACGTGAAGATACCCCGTCGGCGAGGGGGCGAACCGGACTCGAACGTGTGTTGCACTCACTGTGGAAGCCTCTTGAAAACCCTAACTCTTGCCAAACATTACAGGCAAACAGGGCGAGTGTCAAGCAGGCTTTCCGCCGGGATCACACGATTCGCCCTCAATCGATCGGGACACGTCCCGGCGGTTCACCCGGCGGTAGAAGGAGTCGCGCTCGGTGGGCACCAAGCCGGCTTCGCGGATCAGACGCCGGAGCTGATCGGCCGACATTTCCTGATGCGTGGTGCCGCCGCCCTCGCGCTTGGTGATGTCGTAGTACACCACCGTGCCGTCGAGGTCGTCCACGCCCCAATGGAGTGACACCTGGGCCAGCTTGGGTGATTGCATGATCCAGAAGGCCTTGACGTGGTCGAAATTGTCCAGCAGCAGGCGGCTGACCGCCAGCGTGCGCAGGTCGTCCAGCCCTGTGGGACCGGGCAGGTGAGACAAGGCGCTGCCCTCGGGAATGAACGGCAGGGGTATGATGCAGTTGAACCGCGCCGCGCGCGAAGCGACCGACGCGTCCTGGTGCGCGCGCAGCTCGAGCAGATGCCGCACGCGCTCCTCGACGGTCTCGATATGACCGTAAAGCATGGTCGCGTTCGTGTAGATGCCCAGTTCGTGGGCGGTGCGGTGGACGTCGAACCACTCGGTGTGGCCGACCTTGTTCTTGAAGGCCTCATCATGGACGCGGTCGTCGAAAATCTCCGCCCCGCCACCCGGGAGTGAGTCCAGACCGGCTTCGCGCAGCTCGGTGAGCACTTCGCAGACGGTCCTGCGCGGTGTGGTCATGCGCGCGAAGTGGATGATCTCGATCGCCGTGAACGCCTTGATGTGCAGGTGTGGGCAGGCCGCCTTGATCTGCCGGCACATGTCCGTGTAGTACGAGAACGGCAGCTTGGGGTGCAGTCCGCCGACGATGTGGACCTCGGTTGCCTCGTGTTCATACGCCTCGCTTGCCCGCGCGACCACCTCATCAACCGTGAGCGTGTAGCCCTCCTCGGCATCCGGAGACCACGGTTTGTAGAACGCGCAGAACTTGCACCGCAGCACACAGACGTTGGTGTAGTTGATGTGCCGGTTGACGTTGTAATAGCCGATGTCGCCGTTCTTGCGTCGCCGGACGATGTCCGCCAGGCGACCGAGCGCGTGGACGTCCCGCGTGTGGAAAAGCCGCACACCGTCCTCGTAGGTCAACCGTTCTTCGCTTTCCACCCGTTGAGCAATGTCGGTCAACTGATCCATGATAAACGCCCCACCTCACTCCGCTCGTTCGACGCGGTGGATCGTGGATTATAGATGCCCGTGCCGTCCACACCAAGTACCGCCGTTGCGGCGGACCGCGACCGCCCGGTGCTGTGTGCAATGACGCCCATTCGGCTTCGCCGGTCGGCACATCTCCCGACAAGAACCGAGTGATGCACTGACGCGTCCGTAACCGATCAAGAGGGTATAAGCCTACGGCGGTTTAGTTCAAACACACGGGCGGGAAAACCACTCGCCCGCGCAGTCAGGTGGGAACGAGGGTGCTGACGCGCTTCAAGTGGTTCGGGTGTGGCGGGGTCGCGGCGGCGATCGCCATTGTGGGCGGTGGCCTGTGGTATCAGTCCGACCATCGGCGAGCCGAAACCTTGCGCCGCGAGAACGAACAACTCGTCCGCAAGCACGAGGCGATGGTCCGCCGCGCTGAGCGGCTCGCCCACGAGCGCAGGCAACTCGCCGAAGTGATCGAGCGACTCAACGTCGAACGTCGCGTCGCGGAGATCGAGGTGCTCGAGCGGCACACCGATGAGCATGGCGAGGTGCTCCAAACGGTGATCCGCATGACCGAGGTCGGCCGCAAAGGCCAATCCCTCGCGCCGCAGATGTTCGGAGTCGCCGGCCGGTTTCCCCACTTCGACGCCCTCGTGATCAAGTTCGACAACGCCCTGGTGGCCCATGGTGACCAGCTTCGCGGACGGAGCCTGGCGTTGTTCCGTCGGGTGTACGGCGAGACGCAGGCCCCTGAGGACGGCTACTGGCTGGGCCGTCGCGGGGACGTGCCGGACGTCTACCGGGTGTCGCCCGATCCATCGGAGTTTGAGGTGAATCTGTGGCGCGAGTTCTGGTCATACGCGACGGACCCAGCCAAAGCCCGCAGCGCCGGTGTTCGCGTTGCCCAGGGCGAAGCCGTCTACGCCCCGATGAGCCCCGGCGAGTGCTGGACGCTAACCCTCGAAGCCGACGGCGGACTGAATCTGGCCAAGCAGGAGGAGTAGAGCAGGTGATTCACCTGCCTTCACCATCTCTTTTGACACGGCGATGACATTCACGTCAATGCACATGGTAAAGGCAGGTCATCGACCTGCCCTACCTGGCTCTTTCCGGCGCCACACTCGGTGTGCCTACGCCAGCAGCAGGAACATGCCCAGGGCGTAGACCGTGGCGATGAGGATCGAGTCGAAGCCGAAGCGGAAGAGGCGCCGCCGCGTGTGGTAGGTCAAACCGGCCATCGCGATCGCAGTGAGCAGCAGGGGCAAAAGCCCGGCGATAGTGGCCTGCTGAAGCTGGAAGTCCGCCCCGTGCATAAGCAACGTATCGCCCCGGGCCAGCGAAACGCCCTTGAGAAAGGGGATCACGAAAATGTTGAACATGTTGCTGCCGAAAATGTTGCCCAACGCCAGGTTGACGTTGCCCAGCTTGACCGCGGCATAACTGGTGACGATCTCCGGCAGCGAGGTGGCGACGGCCAAGAACGCCGCACCCACAAAGGTGGCGCCCAACGTCCGCCCGCCGATCAGATCGATGGGGTGATCGGAAAGCACGTCGCCGACCTGTGCCAGCCACCACGATGCCGCCACCAGCATCGCGGACAACACAACCACGGCGCCGTACAGCCGCATGGGTGGATGGGTGCGCTCCGGCTGGACTTCCGTGGCGGCGGCCATCGCCCGGGCCTCGAAGCGGTGGACCATGACCAGCCCGCTGACGTAGGTCACCAGGATCACCGCGATACATCCGAGTTCGATACCCTGGGCCATCGGCGCGTCAGCGGCGAACTTGTCCACCAGCACGATGGCGATCAGCGAAACCGTAATCAACCCACCGCCCAGCGCACTGGTAAGCCGGTGCGTAGCCGTCGCCCCCGACAGCACCGAGCCGCCCCCGATGATCGCATTCACCAGCACGATGATGCAAACGTTGAAACTGCAACTGCCGTAAATCGCGGCGAAGGCCATGCTGGTGTTCTCGATCCACACCGCGGTGCAACCAGCCACCACCTCCGGGAGGCTGGTCACCGAAGCCAGCAGCAGCATGCCCACCCATGCCGACCCCAGGTTGAGGTCGTCGGACAGTCGATCCGCAAGACGTGTCAGCTTCGATCCGGCGAGAACCACGATCAAGCCGGGGATCAGCATCTCGACCAGCAGCGCCCAGGTCGTGGGCGAATCGCCGTAAATCCATTGGCTAAACACGTGCGGACACTCACATCGGGTGATTGCGGATTGCGATCAAGACGGAGGATTATAGTCTCAAGCCAACGCTTGCACCAATCGGAGGGTTGCGGCCCGCTTGGCGTGTTCCTCGCGGGATTCCTGTAAGAACGTGTTGGACCGACCCAATGTTGTATGGGGCGCGCCCCTGGAGACCGCGCAGGTTGTCCGCCCCGGATGACGAGAGTAGAATCGAAAGGTGTGGTAGAGGGTTCGCGGCATGTCTTCGGGCCGCCGATCGTGTTGCGGATAGCTCCCAAGCGGGGACCGGTCGTCACCCGGTCGCCCGTAAGCGGCTGCACATCGGCCGCTTGCCGACGCCTGAGGAAGCCCACGGGTCGTGCGTTGGGATGCAAACTGGACGAGAGAAACCGCATGCGCCTTGCTATACGACCCATTCATCAGCGACATCCGCGGCGGTATCCGGCGCTGGCTTGGGCCGCCATGCTGGTGCTGGCGTTTCCCGCGGGGGGGATCGCCGCGATTCGTGGTGACGTGGTCAGCGCCGGTTTCGACGTGCACGGCCCCAATTTCAACGGTCGCGTGGTTCGCCTCGGCGTCTGGACCCCCGTCGTCGTCCAACTCGCGCTCGAAGGCCAGGTCCAATTCAACGGGAAGCTGCGCATCCGCCAGGCCGACCGGGACGGCGACGTCTGCTACGACTACGCCGACGTACTGCTCAACGCCGACTCGATCGCGACCCGCAGATATACACTCTACGCCCTGCCCACCGTCGGCCCCGACGGCGGGGTGAACATCGAGGTCGAGTTGGTCAATGAAGACGGCGACGTGGTCAGGATGCTGTGCGACGGGCAAGTTATGCGTTCGCTCCACCCGCGCAGCGCGCCCGAGGTGCTTGCAGACGACCAAGACCTGATCGTGGGCGTATCCGCGGTGCAGAGCAAGATCACTCGTCTGGGCAACGCTCCGGTGCAGACTATCCATCCCCTGCGCCGGATCAACGTCGCCTGCATCGAGCCTGACAAGATTCCCGAGCGATGGCAGGGGCTCGAGGCGGTGGACTGCATCGTCTGGGATGACGCCGACCCGGACGCCATCAACAACGCCCAGCGACGAGCGCTGGCGGAATGGACCCGCCAGGGCGGACAACTCGTGCTGGCCACCGCGCGGCACGCGGCGGCCCTGCAACAGTCAGACGTGTTCGGACCGATGTTGCCCGTGAAGGTCGGTTCGCTCACCACGCTGAAGGAAGCCGCCTTGCTTCGCCGGGCTTGGGTCGAACTACCTGACGAGGAGGGACCCGAGTACGATGTGCCCATTCCGCTCGCCGAGTGCTCGTTGCGGCAGGGGCCCGGCATTCGCAGGACGTTTCCCCCGCCGGGCAGCGGGGACGACTTGGGAATCGACACCCTGATCGCTCGTAGACGCACGGGGCGGGGAACAGTGGTGTTTGTGGCCGCTACGCTGCGCGATCTAATCGACAACAAGCGCGACCCGTCGGAGTTCCTCCACACGGTACTGGAGACGCGCACCACCTCGATCCCTGAGGCCGGTACCGACCGTACGCTCTACGAGTATCTGGAGATCAAGATCGGATTCGCGGCGGTCGGAAGCCTCTTCATGGTGCTCGCGATGCTTTTCGTAATGGCCTATGTTGGGCTCTCGACCTTCGGCGCGTGGGGCCTATTGAAGGCGCGCGGTTGGGCGCAGCACAACTGGACCGTTTTCGCCGCCGTGGCTGCTGCCGCCAGCGTGGTAGGAATCTCCGCCGCACAATACGCCCGCGGCATCGGCCGACAACTCAACCAACTGACCGTCGTGGACGCGACCGCCGGCACACGCCAGGCCCGCGCCACCGCCTACTTCGGTCTCAAGACCGGAACGCACTCGATCCTGGACGTGTGGCTGGCGGAGAACTACGCCCAGAAACCCGAGCCCCACCCGACGGATTGTTTTCTCCGGCCGTTGCCGGCAAGGCGAGCACTGGGGGAAAGCCGGCGCAGCTTCGCCGACCAACGGACCTACGATCTTCGGCCGGCGACGGCGGAACTCCTTCGCGTGCCCGTCCGCGCCACGCTCAAGCAGTTCGAGGGGCGCTGGCGCGGCGAACTGCGCGGCAGCGTGGACGCCCCCGTTCGCATCATCAAGCAGACTTTCGTCAAGTCGGAGAAGGACCAGGACAATGCCGTACAGGCCTTCTGCTTCCAACGCGGCAGCAGGATCACCAACAACCTCGGTGTGGACCTGGAGAATTGCTACGTTTTCCAGCCGACGGCCAACCGGTACAGCAAGACCAACTGCAACTCGCCGCGGTCCGGCTTCCTTCCGGGAACGGAGATCATGGTTCACCGGCTTGGCCCGCCCAACACGTCCGCCATCCTACGGAATGGCGAGACCTTCGAGTTGGACTCACTGTATCACAACGCGAGTGGTGACCGTCTGACATGGGAGCAGTGGCATCATTCCCTGATGGACTGGCAGAACCAGTGGGGCAAGTTCGCCAAATCAATGCTGGCCGGTCAATCGGGTGACAAGCCCATGAACGTCACGGCGGAGCGCTACCAGGAGTCCTTGCTTCTGTTGACCGCGCTTTCCGAATATGATGAGATCAACACGGGCATCAAGGGCGGCTACACCAAGGAAGCGATCCTGTTCTCACGGGAGCGTTGCCGGACGCTTGACCTCAGCGACGTCCTCACCGAGGACGTGGTTCTGCTGGTGGGGTTCGCCAGGGACGCCGGCCAGGTGACTCTGTGCACCCGACGGTCCGGTTCGGATCGCGAGTACAAACGGCTGATCCCCGACGAGGCCTGGACGATGTATCGGATCGTGATCCCGGTGTTGAATCGGTAGTCGCACAGCCGCCAAGCGGCGACGGAATAAAGCCCAGGGCGAAGCGGAGCGAGCCCTGGGTCGGCAAACAATAGGGTTCCAAGCCCCCAACGGGGGCGAAAGACTGTTCGGGCCAGTGGAGTTCTTCGCGTGATCGTGCAGACCATCAACCTGACCAAGCGGTACGGCAAGCTGGTGGCACTGGACAATCTCCAGCTCAAAATCGAGGAGGGGGAGTGCTTCGGGTACATCGGGCCCAACGGCGCCGGCAAAACGACCACCATCAAGATACTGGCCACGCTACTCCAGCCCACTTGGGGCGAGGCTCGCGTCTGCGATCACGTCATCGGGTACGAGTCGCGCAAGATCCGGCCGCTCATCGGATACGTCCCGGACTTCTTCGGCGCCTATGAAGACATGGTCGTTCAGGAATACCTGGAGTTCTTCGCCTCGGCCTACAACATCGTCGGCAAGCAGCGGACGCGCGTGGTCGGCGACGTGCTCGAGTTGACCGATCTGGTGTACAAGCGCGACGCTTTGGTGGACTCGCTGTCGCGGGGCATGAAGCAGCGATTGAGCATTGCCAGGGTCTTGCTCCATGATCCCAAGGTCCTGCTGCTCGACGAGCCTGCGAGCGGGCTGGACCCGCGGGCACGCGTCGAAATCCGCGAACTGCTCAAAGAGCTGCATCACATGGGCAAGACCATCATCATCAGCTCGCACATCCTGCATGAACTCGCCGAGCTGTGCACGACGGTCGGCATCATCGAGCAAGGCAAGTTGCTCTTTCACGGTTCAATCCAGGAGATCATCCAGCGGGTGAAGATGGCCACCCGGTTGTCGATCCGCGTGGTGGAGCAGATGGATCTGGCCGCCTTACTGCTCCAGCGCACCAAGGGCGTCAAGGACGTCGATCAGAAGGACGGTCGCCTGGTAGTGGAGATGGACTCGGCCACACACGATTTCAGCCACCTCGCCCGATCGCTGATCGAGAACAACTTCAAGATTCGCGAGATCAGAGAAGAGGAGGTCAACCTCGAAACCGCGTTCATGAGACTCACGAAAGGAATCGTTCAGTAGAGTCCAAGATCCAAAGTCCGAGGTCCAAAGTCAGAACAGCGGATCTAAGAGCGTGTTTAAGAAGGGTGTTCTTCTGTCCGAGCCGCGACCGTCAGGGAGCGGTTTTCAGCGGGAAAGTCGGACCTTGGACTTCTGAAGCTATGAGCAATGCAGCCGCAAAGCTTTCTGCCTGGGCATGGCACCTGATTCCCGCCAACCCGATCATCGTGCGCGTGGTTCAGGGCGCCGCCCGCCGCAGCAGGCACCTGTGGCTGCGCTTCACCTACCTGGCCATCCTGTTCTTTGTGGTGCTGGTGGGGACGTTCAGCATCACCGACACGCTGTCGCTGGCCGACCTGGCCAAGCAGTCGTCCTCGACATTCAAGTATGCTTCCATCACGCAGTTGGTGTTGATGTGCTTTCTCGCTCCCGTGTTCACCGCGGGCGCGATCACCCAGGAGCGGGACGCCCAAACGTTCAACATTCTGCTGTCCACCCCGCTGTCCAACGCCCAGATTGTCTTCGGCTCACTGCTGAGCCGCTTGTACTTCGTAGTGGTGCTGCTGATCGCCGGGCTGCCGATCTTCTTTGTCACCATGATCTACGGCGGCGTCACCACCTCGCAGATCGCCGGCAGCTTCGCCATCGCCGGCGGCACAGCCGTTTTGACCGGATCGCTGGCCATCGCCGTCAGCATGATCCGGGTGGGCACCCGCCGGACCATTTTCTCCTTTTTCATCATGATCGGGCTGTACTTGCTGGCGGTGTACGCCTTGGGAACCTGGAGCCGGACGGAGGTTGTCGAAGCTCCCCCCAATGCCGGCGGCGACAGAATGAGTTGGCTGGCGCCGTTTCATCCGTTCTTGGCCCTCGATGTCGCCCTGAATCGCATCCAGGCCCCGGCGCTCGGCGCGCTGCGTGGGCACTCGGCGATGTGGAGGTACCTGCTTGCCTATCCACAGACCATGTACGTGGTCATGACCCTCGTGCTGTCGCTGGCGCTGACCGTGGTGAGCATGTTCTTCGTCCGCCGCGGGACGCTCGAGGGCGAGACCTCTTTCCTCAATAACCTGGTCGATCGCCTCCGCCGCCGGCCGGTCGGCGAGCGCACCCAGAAGCCGCGCAAGGTCTGGCACAACCCCATCGCGTGGCGCGAGGCCGCCACCCGCGCCACCGCCGCCAGCAAGGGCATGGTCCGCTATGCCATCATCGGCGGGGGGGTCGTCGCCGGCGGGCTGCTGCTACTCGAGTATCATGGCGGCGGGTTGAGTGCCGCCGCCACGCGCCAGTGGCTGGCGGGCATCATCATGATCGAGTTCGCCATCATCATGCTGGTGGCGACGAACACCGCAGCCACCGCCATCACCAAGGAGCGCGAATCCCAGAGCATGGACATCCTCTTGGCCACCCCCTTGTTGGCCAAAGACCTGGTCTGGGGCAAGCTGCGCGGGTTGGTCAGTTTCACCGTGCCGCCGATCTGCGTTCCGGCGGGCACGCTGCTGGTCTTCGGGTTCTACGATAGGGTCGCGGGGACCGGTGTGGTGGTGGTTTCGATTGAGGTGTGCATCGAGTTGGCGGCGCTGATGCTCGCTTACGCCGCACTCGCCTGCATGGTAGGCCTGCACTTCTCGCTGCGCATCCGGCAGACCGTCAAGGCCGTCATGGTCAGCGTGGGCACAATGACTCTAATCTGCCTGGGAACCTATGCGTTGGCCATCGCGATCGTCGAAAACTTGGACGCAGGGGGTGCGTTCCTGGCCGCCTTCACCCCCTTTAGCGCAATCCTGGTGCTGGTGGACCCTGCCCGCCTCTTTAACACTCCCGCCGAACTGGCCACGAATCTCAGTAGTGTCCGCGGATTCGGCTTCATCGGGTCGTCCATCGCCGCGGCCGTGGTCTGCGGGATCGTGGCGGGAATGCACAAGTCCATGGTCCGCAACTTCGACATGATCATCCGCAAGCAGTCCGGCCAATAGACCGGACAAGTCCAAGGTCCAAAGTCTATGCGGGACAGCCGAGACTTTGGACTTTGGACTACTCAAGCAACTCCGCGAGGTACTCCACGATGTGGCGAACCGGGACGTCGCAGTGATGCTCAATCTGATGCCGGCAACTGAAACCCGAGACAGCCACTTGCGCATCACCGCGCTCGCGGACAGCCTTGAACAGTCGCTCTTCGCCGATGGCCTTGGATACGTCGTAGTGCCCGACCTCGTATCCGAACGCGCCGGCCATACCACAGCATCCGCTGTCGATTTCTCGGCCCATGTCGCCGTAGACCAAATCCAGCAAACCGTTGGCATCCCGTGTGGTGACCAGGGCCTTCTGGTGACAGTGACCATGATAGAGCAGCGGGGCGGTGGGCTTGCGAAAGCGCAGCGCCTGGGGCTCTTCGCGGAGCAGTTTTGCCAGGAATGACTCGATGGTGTGGCAGTTTCCGGCCAGGGCGCGGGCGTCGTCGTTGCGAACCAGTTGGGGATACTCGTCGACGAACGTGAGAATACAACTGGGCTCGGAACCAACCATCGGCGTACGCCGGTCGATGTGCGACGCGAGCGTCTCGACATTCATTTCGGCCGACTGCGCCACCTCGGTGAGCAGCCCTTTCCCGATGGCCGGCCGACCGCAACATTGCAGCACCGGGGTCAGCACCTCGTAGCCGGCCGCTTCGAGCAGTCGAACCGTGGCGATGCCCACGTCCGGTTGGCAATGATTGGTCCACGTATCGACGTGGTAGAGCACCGGACCGCGTGTGGGCTCGGGTCGATCGGCGGCGGTCCTGCGATGCTTTCTCATCCAGTGGCGGAAGGTGAAACGTACGTACCTGGGGGGCGCGATGCGCCGATCGAAACCGAAGCGCCGCTCCAGGATCCAGCGCACCAGCCGGTTCTGCAGGACCCAATTGCTCAACGGGGCGAAGCGGCTGCCCAAAGCAGCCAGCTTCGGAGAATCCGCCACCATGCGGTTGTGGGGCCCGACGCCGTGCCGCAGGTTCTTCTGCGACAGCCATTCGTACTTCAGCTTGGCCACGTCCGTGCCGGTGGGGCACTCCGTGACACAGGCCTTGCACGCAAGACATAAGTCCATGACCTCGTCGAGTGCCTCGTCGTCAATCCCGTCGAGAAGGCCCCGGTTGGACAAGGCGATCCGCAGAGCGTTGGCCCGGGCGCGCGTGCTGTGCTTCTCCTCGCCGGTAGCCATGTACGAGGGGCACATCGTCCCCACCCCATGCTGGCGGCACTGCCCCACGCCGGAGCACATGCCCGCCAGACCCGCCATTCCCCCGTAAGCAGAGAAATCAAGCGTGGTCTTCGGCTGAACCGTCGTGAACGCCGATCCAAAACGGAGGTTTTCCGTCATCGGCCAAGCGTCGACGATCTTGCCCGGGTTCATCAGATTGTCGGGGTCAAAGACCCGTTTGATCCGGCGAAAGGCCTCATACAGCTTGGGGCCGTACATCTTCTCCGTCCAGCAACCGCGGACGATTCCATCGCCGTGCTCGCCGGTCATGGCGCCGCCGTATTCGAGCACGAGCGAACTGACCGCCTCGGCGATGCGAACCATGCGATCGATGTCAGCTTGCTTCTTGAGGTTCAACACCGGGCGGACGTGAAGCTCGCCGACGCTGGCGTGAGCGTAGAAGCCGGCCTGGGTGATGCCTTCGGACCGCAGAATCCGGTCCAAGCGCTCGTTGAAGGCGCGGACGTGCCGCGGATCGACCGCGGCGTCCTCGATGAAAGCACAAGGCTGGTCGTCGCCGGGCTTGGACATGAGCAAACCCAAACCGCTCTTGCGAATCTGCCAGATACCGGCCTGGTCTTGCGGCGATTCCGCGCGGGTGTACGCCGAACCGATGCCGTCGGCTTTGAGTTCCCGTTCCAGCGTATCCATCCGCGCCGCGAGCCCGTCGGCCGATTCGTCGTAGAACTCCACGATCAGCACCGCATCGGGTGAGCCCACGATCAGGTGGCGATGACGCTCCAGCGCACGGTTGGAAAACGCCGCTTCGATAATCAACCGGTCGATCAGTTCCACCGCCGCGGGGTTGTGTTCGAGAACGCGCGGCGTGACGCCGAGCGACTCGAAAACGTTGCCGGTGGCGCCGAAGTGCACCGCGAGTATGCCCTTGCAGACGGGCAACGGTTCCAAACCGAGCACGGCCTCGGTAACGATGCCCAGCGTGCCCTCCGACCCGCAAAGGATGGCCGTAGGGTCACCCGTTTCATCCTGCCGACAGAGACGATCCAGGGCGTAGCCGCCGCTGTGGCGCGGAATCTCGGGAAAGCGGGCTGCAGTCTCCTGGCGGTATTCGGTACGGACGTGCTCGAGTTCAGCCGCGATGTTGCGCTGCAACTCGGTCCGGGCTTGCCATCCGTCGCCTCCACAGGTGACCGTGCTTCCGTCAGACAAAACCACCTTCAGTTCAAGGACATAATCGCCGGTTCGGCCATAGAGAACCGAGTGGGCACCGCAGGAGTTGTTGGCGATCATGCCGCCCACGGTCGCCCGGCTGGAGGTGGCGACGTCCGGTGCGAACTGCAGCCCGTGGGGCGCCAGTTCCCGGTTGAGTTCGTCCAGCACGACGCCGGGCTGCACGCGCACCGTACGGGCGTCGCTGTCAAGCTCGCCGATCGCGTTCATGTAACGCGAGAAATCGATTTGCAGACCGCTGCCCACCGCACCACCGGTCAGCCCGGTTCCCGCACCGCGCGGAACGATGGGGACCCGAAGCTCGCGGCAAGCGTCGACGGCAGCCACCACGTCACCCGCGGACCTGGGCAGCAACACGCCGACGGGGGTGATTGCATAGATGCTGGCGTCGGTGGAATAAAGCGAGCGGTGAAGCCTGTCGAAACACACATCGCCTGCGACGCTATGTTCCAACGCGGCGTGCAGGGCCCGGGCAGTGTCCTCGGAAACGGGTTCAGGTGAGGTAACCGTTGTTACGTTCATGGCGCAACCATGATGGCACGGATACGCACCACCTGCAACCGCCGCGGCGCCCCCTTATGGGCGGCGATGGGCGTGCTCCCGTCACCCACAAAGGAGGACGCCCTATCGTTTTACGATGACGAGAACCGCATGCGCCGCAGCAAGGCCAGCCCCAGCATCACGAGCATGGGAACCAGCGCCCCCGCGCCGCAGGCCACACCAGTCACACCACCATTCGTGATGGCAGCGCTGTTGTCATTGGTGTTGGTGTTGGTGTTGGTGTTGGTGTTTCCCGTGTCCAGCACCGTAAATGCGTGGTCGTCCCGGAAGGACACGAGATCGCCGGAAGAAGTCCGGGCCATGACGGTGGCGAAGATAGGGAACGTGCCCTGCGCCTCATACGTATGCACAACGAGGAAGCTGCTGGCGATCGTTCCGTCGCCCAGACTCCACGAGATGCCCTCGGGATCGCCCACGATGCGGCTGGTGTCCACGGTCAGCTCGACACGAGAACCCACCTCGCCGAGAGCGAGTTCCTTGGGCGCCTGGCCCGGTTCACTGACGATGATCCGGATGGCCCCCTCGGAAACGTCGTCCTCGGCCTCCTCTTTGGAAGAAACCGTGATGACGACCGCCTGCTTCCCCACGTTGCCGTCAGCGTCAGTAGCCGTAAATGTCGCCGTGTAGGCCTGCGTGGATGCCCCTTCGGGTAGCACATAGGTATACTCGGCTACGGACCGACTGACTTGGCTGTTCGGCGCGCTGGCATCGCCAAAGTCCCACAGGACGGAAGTGATCGAGGAATCCGACTCGGGGACATTGCCCCGGAAGGCGACCTCCAGAGGCGACGTGCCGGAGAGAGGAGAAACAACGATCGAGATCGTTGGGGGCGTCGGCTTTGGCTCGACGGCGCTGTTGTCATTGTCGTTATCGTTCACCACCCCGGCATTGGCGCTACGACCGACTTCGTAGGTGTTTCCGTCCGAATCGATGGATACACCGAAGGAGTATCGCCCGGCGGCGTTGCGGGCGAAGATACCGAAGTAGATGATGCCCAGGGAGTCATCGAACTCGTACGAAGTGTTGTCTCCGCTTTGGACGATAGTGACGTTCTGGTTGTTGCTGGCGAGGGAATCGCCCTCGAAGTAATACTGGCCGTCGCTCGGGACCCACTCAAAATCGAGCCCGATGCGCTGCGCGATCAGCACGCTGGTGGTTTCATCCCCGCGAGCGACTTCCTCGGTCTCGCCTTCCTCTCCGAACTCAACGGGCACCTCAACGGTCCGCAGGTCGTCATTCTTCTCCCAAGACAGGGTTTTCTTCCCGTCGGCACCGGCATCCGACACCGTGACGTTTCTCACCCGATCGGGCCAGGTGAACGGACTGCTGTCGGTCACCAAGCGTGCGGCGGCGGTGGCTTCGCCGGCGTTGATCCGCCCGTACCCGTACTTGAGACTTCGCCCGGTGATCACGTTGTAGTTGCCCTCGTCCAGGTCGGTCAGGGGAATCCGATCCGTCGTGTGCTTGAGTATTATCCGCACCTGGGAAGCGGTCAGATCCGGCCCGCCACTTGCCCCCATAACCAGCGCGGCCACGCCGGCCACTTGGGCACACGCGGCTGAGGTGCCGAAAAAGTCGCGGCTGTCCGCCTCGGAGAAACTGTCCCCCTGCGTGTAGTTGGGATCGGACAGGTTCTCCAGGCCGAAGTCGTCGAATCCGCCGTCGTTGTAACCGGGCGAACCCGGCAGCGTCTCGTCGGTGTTGTCCGTGGTAACGATCTGGGGCAGGAAGATGTCCCCGCTCGGCGCCAGCACGTCCACCACGCCCATGCCGTAGTTGCTGTAGGAAGCCACCTTGTCGTGGGCGTTGCATGCCCCCACGCCAATGACCAGCTTCTTATCGTCATCACTGGAAAGACCCGCCAGTGACGTGTCAACAGCCATCTCGCTACCGTCATTCCCGGTGGGAAACACGACAACCATGCCCAGGTCGTCGCGGCCTGTGGTGAACACCTCCTCCACGGCACTGCGAATCGTGTTGGGGGTGGCGGCCCCCGCCTCGCCCGCCCAACTGTTGCAGTGAACGTCCACCCCGCGATCCAGGGCGAAATCGAACGCCCCGGCGATGTCCGATGCGGACAGGCCGTCATCCGCTCCACGCGACGCAGTGAAGCGCGCAGCCGGGGCGACGCCCACACCCCCCAAGCTGTTGATTGGAGCGCAGATCAGGCCCATCATCGCCGTTCCATGCCGCTCGCTCGTCCCGGTCGGTTCGGCTGCCGTCTGCGAGACCTCGTTGGTGACGGCGTTGTGGCTGGCGTTGATGTAGTTACTGAGCAGATCCTCGTGAAAGACATCGCAGGCGTCGTCGAGAATCCCCACGACGACATGCTCGCCGTACGCCCCGTTCTCGATGAAGGCGTCCTCGATGTTGATGTCGGCGCCGACGACGCCACCCTCCTGCCCCGTGTTGCGAAGATGCCACTGCAACTCGCCAAGGGGGTCATCAAACCCCAGGCCCTGGCCAAACTCGTCCCCCCCCGACGCCTGGGTCTTGAATAGTGGCGCGATGAGATCGGGATGGGCGTAGGCGGTGCGCTGATCCAGGTGCATCCGGGCCGCCAATCCCACCTCGTCCGCCTCCGGATTGAGCGGCTCGAGCACGTACGTCTGCGTGAGAGGCCCAACGGAGCGAACCAGCCGGACACCGTGCTCCTCGCGCATCACGGCGAAAGACTCGTCGGTGACCTCCGCAGCGAGCTTGACCACGAACCGTCCGCTGCTGATGTGCGGCTGACCATCCGCATGGAACCGGTAAACAGGCCTGACCGCCTTGACCAAGCCGTGCGCCAGGGCACGCTCACGGGTTTCCGCATCGGCGTGGGCGACACGCAGAACGGCGAAGCGCCCCTCGGACGGGCCCCATGGCAAACGATCGACGGAGCCCAGACCCAATGCCTCAAAACGGGCATTGGCCGCGGTGGCCACATCGGCACCGAGCAGTTCGATGGCGAACTCGGTTTCCGACCGCTCGATGGGGTAAGCCTGCCCGCCGGCGTAGTACGTCATCGACGCCGCCAGAACCTGTGGGAAGGGGCAGGCCATCACCGCTACGAACAGACCTACCGCAAGAACCTTACGAATCGGGTACCCGTTGAACAGGTGGATGACGCTCATGGCAATGTTGACCTCGCTCGGCACTCCTACGGAAAACGCTTGGCGCCGCGCGACACAATTGGGAACCTGGCCACGCCGCCGCCACTATTCTTGGATTAGCACAAAGTCCTGTCAAGACAAGGCCTGCGCACCCTCACCGCGCCGCCCAGGCGAGAGTTAGGTTGTCGCGTCCCAAGCCGAGACGCGCTGGCGGACCGGCGCGATGGGTGACCCGCCAGGAAAATGATGAACTGACACTTCACTTCGGGCATTAACGGGATCGGCCCGCTTCCGCACGGGCGAAGCACGCGTGTCGCCGCCCGGCGCCTTGCCGACGAAATACGCTGCACGAACGGGCCGCACCCGTCCGATATCCATGCTGAAATGTCCCTGCCGCAAGCGACGCAAGTCAGCGTGCGCTCGGCGGAACGATCATTTCACCAAGCAGAGGAAACCCATGCCACGTTCCGCAAAATACCAGGATGCTCTGACGCTGATCGGTGCAGTGTTGCTGATCTCAGGTGCCGCCCGGGCCGACGACTGCAACAGCAACGGAGTCCCAGACGACGCGGACATCTACGCCGGCACCAGCCGGGATTGCCAGCCGAACGACGTTCCTGACGAGTGTGACATCGCGGCGGGAACCAGTCACGACTACAACGCTAACACCGTGCCCGATGAGTGCGACCCGGACTGCAACGGGAACGGTACGCCGGACTTCATCGACATCCTCATGGAGCACAGCGAAGACTGCAACACGAACGGCGTGCCCGACGAATGCGAACCCGCGGAGGACTGCAATACCAACGGCGTTCAAGACATCTGCGACCTCGCCGCCGGCACCAGCGGCGACTGCAACACCAACGCCATCCCTGACGAGTGCGAGATGGACTGCAACACGAACGGCTTCCCAGATGATTGCGACCTCGCCGCCGGCACCAGCCCGGACTGCAACACCAACGCCATCCCTGACGAGTGCGAGACCGAGTGCAACGGGAACGGCATCCCCGATGATTGCGACCTCGCCGCGGGCACAAGCGACGACTGCAACAGCAACGGCGCCCCGGACGAGTGCGACCTCGCCGCCGGCACCAGTCCGGACTTCAACACGAACGGCGTGCCCGACGAGTGCGAAGAGGATTGCAACACCAACGGATGGCCGGACTTCTGGGAAATCGCCATCGGTATCGCCGAGGACTGCAACGACAACCTCATCCCGGACGATTGCGAATCTCAGAACGACTGCCAACCCAACGGCATCCTGGACATTTGTGACCTGGTCGGTGGAACCAGCGACGACTGCAACGGCAATGCCATCCCCGACGAATGCGACGTGGCGGCGGGCAGCAGCGATGACCTCAACTCCAACGGCGTGCCCGACGAATGCGAATTCGACTGCAACTCCAACGGCCTGCCTGATCTTCTGGATATCGCCTTGGGCACCAGCGGTGACTGCAACTCCAACGCGATTCCCGATGAATGCGACATTGCCGCCTGTGCACCCGACGATTTGTCCTGCGCCGACTGCAACGCCAACGGCGTGCCCGACGAATGCGAACCGGATTGCAACACGAACGGCATCGCCGACGAATGCGACCTAGCGGCGATCATGGCGTACAACGCGAGCCACGGCACACTGCCCGACGAACAAGGGTTCACCCTGGTCCATTCAAACACGAACCCCTCACCAGACTACAAGATTGAAAACGGCGCCCTTCACCAGGGACCCACGTCGCTGCCCGGATATCAGCACTACGTGTCAAGTGATCTACTCTTGGATTTCACCGTGGGTTTCCAGTTCACGGCCGTGCTCGAGGTGGTCTCGTCAGACTACGCCAACTGCTATGGAAGGCCGCTGGCGGGCTATGGCATCGGAGCCACGGACGACGAGCAAAGAGTGTTCTGGATCTGGATCGCCGAAGACCGCATCATCGTGCATAACTCCACGACGGACACCTCCACCGGATCGAGCTTCGACACAACCGGACTGTATCACGACTACCGCTTCGTCGTCGAGGAAAGTGTGGGATCGCTGTTTGTGGATGAGGAGTTGTTCGTATCCGTGGAAGTCGGCCCCGTTGGACAGGAGTGCGAGGCGAATACCGTCTGGTTTGGAGACGGGACCTCGTGTGCCCAGAGCGAGACCTATCTCAGGACCTTGGCTTACCACAGCCCGGCGGACCCAAGCGGCGGAAACAGCACAGACTGCGACCTGAACGGCATCCCGGATGAGTGCGAATCACCCGACGATTGTAACACAAATGGAATTCAGGACTTCTGCGACATCGCGGCCGGAACCAGCCAGGACTGCAACACGAACGCAATCCCGGACGATTGCGAACTGGCGGACAACGACTGCAACACCAACAGTGTCCCCGACCAGTGCGAACTGGTCGAAAACGATTGCAACACCAACGCAATCCCAGACGACTGCGAACTTGTTGATAACGACTGCAACGCCAACAACATTCCAGATGATTGCGATCTCGTCGCCGGAACCAGCAACGATTGCGATGGCAACACCACACCCGACGAATGCCAGCCGGACTGCAACACCAACGGCATTGCAGACGCCTGCGACATCACCGGTGGCACCAGCGCGGATTGCACGAGCAACGGCACGCCCGACGAATGCGAACCGGACTGCAATACGAATGGGCTCGCGGATTCGTGTGACATCGGCGCGGGCACCAGCGAAGACTGCACCGGTAATGGCGTTCCTGACGAATGCGAGACGGACTGCAATAGCAACGGCGCCGCGGACTCCTGTGACATCTACGCGGGGACAAGCGCCGACTGCAACAGCAACGGCGTTCCCGACGAGTGCGACATCGACGGCGGCACCAGTGTGGATTGCAATACGAACGGCACACCGGATTCGTGCGACATTGGCAGTGGCACGAGCCTGGACCTCAACGGCGACGGTATACCTGATGAATGCGAACGGGTTATCTTCGTCAACCTCGACGCCCCCGGAGCCGATGACGGCACGAGTTGGACCAATGCATTCAGGGATTTGCGCGACGCCCTGGGCGAAGCCGCCACCAACGGACTGCCCACCCAGGTTTGGGTGGCAGCCAACGTCTACACGCCTGCCGGCCCGGACGGCAACCGCGAAGCCGCGTTTGAACTCGCTGACGGCGTCAAGGTCTACGGGGGCTTTGCGGGAGATGAGGCCGCCTTCGATCAGCGCAACCCGGCGCTCAATGTGACCACCCTAAGCGGTGATCTCAACGCAGACGACGAAACCACCGGGGACAACGGTGAAAACAGCCACCACGTAGTCACCGCCATAGACACGGACGCGACTGCCGCCCTCGACGGCTTCACCATCACCTCCGGCAACGCCGACGGCACCGATCCGTATGACCGTGGTGCGGGCCTGTTGATTGACGAGGGGCACGCAATGGCGAAGAACTGCATTTTCGTACAACACGCCGCGCAGTACGGAACGGTTTATCTCCGGGAGAGCAACTCCGATCTCACCGACTGCCGCTTTGGGGAGAACTCGGCGTACCTCGGTGGCGGCCTGTACAGCGACAGCGGCGCCCAGCCGACGCTCACCAATTGCAGCTTTCACCAGAACACGGCCCACAAAGGCGGCGCCGTGTTCACCGGCGCGTCCAGCACCCCCGCGCTAGTCAACTGCCTTTTCGTTGGCAACTCGGCGGAGATATTCGGCGGCGGGTTATACGTCGGCAACAGCTCCCCAACGCTCACCAACTGCGCGTTCAGCGCCAACGTGGCGGAAGGGAACGGCGGGGGAGTGTACGTCACGTTCGGCACCAGCTACGTGGCCATCCGCAACAGCATCTTCTGGGGCAACGTCGACGCTGGCGGGCAGGATGAGTCCGCGCAAATCCACGTGGCCGTCGGTACGGTCGAGGTCGACTATTGCTGTGTGCAGGGCGGCTGGACCGGCGATGGCGGAACCGGCAACACCGCCGCCGACCCCCTGTTCGTCAGTCCTCCCGACGACGGCGGCGACGGCTGGGGCACCGGCGACAACGACGATCTCGGAAACCTCCGCCTGCAACCCGGCTCTCCCTGCACCGATGCCGGCGACAACGAGGCTGATACCAGCCATAACACGCAAGGCCTCCAGGCGCTGCCCGACACCGACCTGGACCAGGCATCGCGTTTCCTCGACGATCCACAGACTGTCGATACCGGCAATGGCGATTCCCCCGTGGTGGACTTCGGGCCCTACGAATTTTGGGGCGACTGCAACACAAACGGGGTGGCCGACGACCTCGACATCACCGCCGGAACCAGCCTGGACTGCAACGCAAACGTCATCCCCGACGAGTGCGACATCGCCTCCGGGAGCAGCACGGATGCGAACAGCAACGGCGTCCCAGACGAGTGCGAAAACTGCCCGTATATCTACGACCTGAGCGGGGACTGTTTCGCCGATTCGACTGACCTCGGTCTGTTTGCCGCGTGCTGGTTGTTGTCCGAAGGCGACGTCGGATGGGACGGCAACGCCTGCGCAGACAAGGACTTCGACTGCAGCGGCGTGGTGGACGCCACCGACCTGGGCTTGTTCGCCGGGGCGTGGCTGAAGGCCCACGACGAGATTGACCCGGCAAACTACCCGGAATGTCGCACCTGCCAAGGGGACATCGTTTGCCCGTAACCCGAAGGGCGGCATGCCCGCACCGCTCGGACGACCGCCCCGGCGCCCAGCACCATGAACAACGCCGGAAACAACATCAGAAATGGCTGGATGGGAATCAGGTAGCGCACGTCCGGCCGATTCAGGAACACCGAACCCATCAACTGCGTTGCGATCACGCCGCCGACCAGGAGCCAGCCGACCCTCCGGCGGGTCCCAAGCGACAGCACACCCCCCAGCAGGCACACCACCATGAACTCTTCATGGGGCGAGTCCCGCACACCCACGATCGGTGAGCCCTTCTCGATGTGGTGGTAGAACCAGCGGTTCACCGCGGCCCACAGCCACGTGGTCGCGTGTGTTTCGTCCCGCAGAGGCAGGTAATGCCGATACCCCACAAGGTGGCGCCGGCTCACCGGTTCGTACGTGGCTGAATCGAAGATATCCGCCCCAGGAGCGAGCCGCCAACCGACCCCCTTGACCCCGCCCGGATGAAAACGATAAGACGGATCGGGCACCAGCAGCGTCCTGGCGGTATTCGGAAGGGCCCGCCAGACCATCAGCCCGAGATGCTCCCACATGAGATCCTCACCGGCCTGCCCCACCCGCCCCATCGCCTCGGCGAAGGACATCCCGTATACGCCCACGTACGCATCGCAGGCACCCAGGCTATGTCGGAAGCTGCCGCCGCGTATGGGGACTCCCATGGCCTTGGCCTGGTCGAACGTTGCCCGCACTTCCAGGAACATCGGACTTTTGGTCGAAGACAGACCCTCAGACCCGGCGGTTCGTTGGTAGAACGCCAAGCCCAAAAAGGAGCCGCCCACTTTCTCGTCTTGGAACACAGCGGCGTTGTGAATCAACCACGGTCCGGCCGCCGCCAAAGCGGGCGCCACCGCCAAACCCGCGCCAACAGCCAACCTCCGCCATTGCCTCCACAGCCGATGCAGGACTACCGCCCCACAAAACCCCACCATTAAGAAGCCGATCGGGCGAAACTGATAGCTGACCCCCGCCGCCAACGAGGCGAGGATCAGGTGGCGCCAAACGCCGTAGCGGTGGTAGCGCACCAGGAAGTACACCGACACAAGCAGCATCAGCGTGAACGGCACCTCCGACATCACCATGTTGGCGTACGCCAGCAGGTGCAGATTGCACGCGCAGAGCAACCCCGCGATGAGCGCCACGCTCCGCCGCCCGCTGAGGTGCCACGCCGTAAGCGCCGTCAACAACGCCATGCCCGCCACCATCCCATGCTGCACCAGCATGAGCACCGGTTCGCTGTAGGCGCCGAACAGCCGGAACACGCATCCCAGCAATAGGGGGTAACCTGGCGTGCGGACCACGAAGAATTCGTTACTGAAGTCGAAACGCTCGGCGATCCCCGCCCCCAGCTCGATGTACTTCCACGAATCCGGATGCACCCACAGGTTCGACGCCGAGAGCGACAACACGTTGACCAGCACCGCGACGATCCCAACCGCCAAGAGCACCGGTCTCATTCGAACGTTCGAGAGCGGCACCGCGTCCGCAACAGCGGCCGACCTTGTTGGATCGCTGACAAGCATCGCGCTATCTCGAGAACCTCGCAATCCGTGATGACAAAGCCAAGCGAGCCGTGGGTCCAACGCCCGAGCGGTGACGATTCCGTGGGCTCGCAAATCAACCCTAGTGCCGCGTCACACGTGTTCCTGCGGGTTGTCCGAGCCGCGCCCGTCAGGAAGCGGTCACGCCCCCGGCCGTTACTGCCTGCGTCTCCGCTCCCTTACGGTCACGGCTCGGTTCTGGAGGCGCCCTCGACAACCCGCAGTTTCACGTGTGCCGGAGCACTAGTGAGTTATCGGCCGATTGAAAGCGCGAATTCAATGCCCTGCTGTTACCCGAGCGGCACGCGACCGAACTCACGCCTCCATCGGCAGCAGGGTGACGTCCTGAATGCTGTGGTGCGTAATCTCGGGGATGTGGATGGCGGCGATGGGCCGGTCGGTGCGGTTCGGGCGCCAGATCAACAAGCGGTGGCGCGGGTCGTCGGTGGCTACGACCAGATCGGGGGCGACCTCCACGCGCTGCAGTGTCTGGCCGCCGGCTTCGTACCGGCAGGTAAACGTATCGCCCAGAACACGGGCGAAAACCGCCAGTGTCGTATCGGTATAGAACAGTCGCGAAACGCCGCCGCTGACCATCAGAGCAACGCTCGCAACCGGGCGTCGGCTGCCGCCGTGCAGTACGCGCGGCGCCGAGGTTTCGCCTTCGGGCCAGTGAAGAACTTGACCATCCGCGTTGCCGGCGAACAGGTTTGATCCCCTCGCGAGCACGGCGGTGATCGCCGAAGCACTGCCGGTGTAAACCCGCCGGTCGCTCTCGTCGTCCGGCGCGAAGGAGACCACGCGGTCGTCCACGCCGAAGAAGATGCGATCCTGGGCTACACAAACGCTGCGGACCGTCTTGGCGTCGCGGGCAATGTCCACACAGCAGGGCGTTGCCGAATCCGGCTTGGCGCGATCCCAGCGCAGCAAACCCAGCTCCGAATGCGTGGCGAAGATCTCGTCGCCCAGCGCCGCCACGGCATTGACGCCCCCGCGCACCTCACCCGGCGGTGCGGCGGAGTAAGCGGTCTCCACCGCCGAGGCGTCCACACCGAGTTCATACACCCCGCGGGCCGACCCGGCCAACAAGCGACGTTCGCCGCTCGGCAGGGTCGCGCCTTGAATCGAGCGCAGCGGTCCGATCTCACCTTCGAGCGTCACTCGCCGGGCCGGGGCGTCGAACGAATCGGGCGCAAAGAACAGCAGCTCATGCCCACTGGCCACCACCAGCCATTTCGTGGCGGAGGTGACGGCCTGCGATTCGAACAACGCCTCGTACAGCTTAGCTCGCTCGGATTCGCTAAACGTGCGCAGCAGATCGGGCAGGGCGGCATCGGGCGACTCGGCCGCCAACCCCTGCAAGCGCTGCAACGTCGTCCCGAGATCGTCCAGGTGCCGGGTCCGCGCCTCGCTCAAGGCGGCGTTCAGTTGCTGCTGAGCGGCGTGCTCGTCGAGTCGCCTGGCAGTGAGCGCGTCTTTGGCCCGCACCTCGCGCAGACCCTCGGACTCGAAGCGGACAACGACATTGCCGCTCACCGCCAAGCCGGCCTGAAAGCATGGCGTCGCGACAGCCTGGCGAATCGCCCCGACGGCCTCGTCGCCGCACTTGCCGTCAACCAGGTCCTCCACTTCGTGCTGCTCAACCAGCGCCGCCAGGGCACCGGCGACCACGGGCTCGAGGTACTGTGCGATCGCGGGCAGGCGCACGACCCGCCGGCTGCCCAAGACGGCGCTGCGGAACGACTCGGCTTCGCCGCGCTCCGGCACGACGGAGACGGAAAAAGTGACAGCCGCCTGACACAGATAGTCACCCTTGGTAGCCAGGCCCGCGCGCTCGAAGGACAACTCCAACGGAGCGATCCGAACGAACATGACCTCGGTAACGTCGTCACCGGCAACTTCGCCGCCGGGCGCGGTCAGTATCCGATCACCGGCTTTGCGCGTTACCAGGGCGGCAAGGTCCGGCGGGAGTTGGAGTTTGCGCGACAGCAGGCTGAACAGGTCAGCCGCCGGCGAGACCACCGCCACCGCGTCGGTTTCCTTGAAGAACTGGTCAAGATCGACCTTGTCTGGGCTCATCAGCGCTCTCCGACACACGCTCGTTTGTGTTGCTCCGCCTGGTTCCCTGGTCCGCTCCCTCACGGTCACGGCTCGGTTTTCGCTCCCTTGTAGGCACCATGGCCCACGCTTGCGTGGCCAGGCATGATGCCGCCTCGCCACCTCCGAACCGAGCCCCGAGCGCAAGCGAGCGGGTGGAGGTGGCGGGCACGGCCCGCTCTACCTCTTGCCTCTTGCCTTTCTTCCCGCCTACTTCCCCGTTTCCTCGAACTTCTCGTAGCGGGCGAGATGAGACGCGTTAACCGACGGCATGGTCGCCTCGGTCGCGCCCATCAAGTCCTTCATCGAGATCGGGCGCGGCTCACGACCGGCTACGCCCTCCATGAACGGAATCGCCGCCGCCTGCTGCACGATGTTCCTGATGTCAGCACCGCTGTAACCGTCCAGCCGGTCGCACAGAACGCCAAAATCAACGTCGTCAGCTACCGGCCGATCGCCCAGGTGAATCTCCAGCAGCTTGTAGCGCGCCGGTGGGTCCGGCAGTCCGATGTGCACCCGGGTATCGAACCGCCCCGGGCGCATCACCGCCTCATCGAGCATCCACGGCTTGTTGGTGGCCCCGATCAGCAGCAGCGCTCGATCGCCCTTGCGGTCGAACCCCTCCAGTTCCTGCAGGATCTGCGGCACCACGCGGGCCATCACCGTCGAGCCGTCCGACTTGCGCCGCGGGATCAGGGCTTCGATCTCGTCGATAAAGATGACCGCCTGCGGCTCGGCCTTGGCCGCCTCGAACAGCTTGCGGATGTTCTGCTCCGCCTCGCCCACCCACTTGCTCATCACCTGGGCCGGGCTGATGACAAAGAACGTCGCCTCGATTTCCTTGGCGATCGCTTTTGCCATCATGGTCTTGCCCGTGCCCGGCGGACCGTAGAGCAGGATCCCGCCGCCGACGTTGATCCCGTAGCGCCGGGCCAGTTCCGGGTGCGTGAACGGGTAGATCATCTTGAGGCGGATTTCCTCCTTGACGTCGTCCAGCCCGGCGATGTCGTCGAAGCCGATGTCCGGCTTGTCGCGGATGATCCAGTCGGAGGCGTCGGCGCCGCTGTCGTCCTCCTTCTCCTTGACGCGGGCCTGCGGTTTCTTGCCGCTCTTTTTGAGCCGATCGCAATCCTTGGCCAGATCGACCAGCTCGGTGGCGATTTCCTCATGCTGGCGGCGGGCCTCGGGCGTCTTGGCGCTCTCAGCCAGCTCGATCATGCACTCCGCCGCCTCGACCAGGTACGTCTTGGCGGAAAGGTAGTCGCCCTTCTTGTAGGCCGACACGCCCTTGCCCTTGAGTCGCTCAAATGTGGCAAACGATACTGCCATATCTTGTAGGGCGGGCCATGCCCGCCAGTCTCGTAGGGTGGGCCGTGCCCACCGGAAGCTTTCAGCTATCAGCTTTTGTAGGGTCCGCTGTGCGGACCGAGTTTCAGAGTGTCGCCCCCTCCGGGGGCTGAGCATGTTATCCTCCCACACACCAGGGGCTCACGCCCCTGGCTACCAGGTTTCGCCCCTCCGGGGCTGCTGACAGCCAACCGCCAGGCGTAGTCCTGAAAGGGCGGCACATCAACTCCCCAGGTATCGACCACCATTGGTTACCCTCAAGGCCTACACGATACTCGATCAGCAAAGCCAACCAGTGTTTTCTGTCCAAACGTGCACTCGAGCTGTATCAGCTCTGACAACCGGTTCGCACGGTGCTTTTCGTGAAAGCGCCCGACTGTCTCAGGCTCCATATTCCATGAGTAGTGGCACATTGCGGACTCCATCTCCTCCAGGTCCGCTCTTGTCTTTCCAGTGAGCGGCGCCAGAAAAACGGAAAGCGCCTTGACCCACGCCTCTCCGAACCTGCAAAACCCAGATGTCCCGCACGTCTCATCCCGCGAAGGCTTAATCTCTTCCGGCAGCCTCCCGCGCTCTCTTGCTGCAATCGGATCATAACGGCAGTAGTTATAGCCGGCTGGACCAACCATGTGCCCATACCGATGCTCCGCAAGTCTATTCAAGAAGGTCTTGTTCCTCCCGACATCGATTCCTCCCGTCTCCCCCACATAGTGAATGAAGTAGCGATCCTCGTACAGGAATGCCAACACGTAAAGACCTTGTGCGTCCAGCAGTCTTCCAGGGACATTCATCTCGTATAATGAATAGGGTCCCCACCAATCCAGGCAAACAGTCTTATCACTCATCATCTACGTCCTCTCCCGCCTCGTTCCTGATTCGCATGCTCTCTGTGGCGCTTCTGGAGAGAAGCCCTGGAAGGGCAACACTAGGTAGCCAGGGGCGTGAGCCCCTGGGAACCGTCGCCTGCGGAAATGAGCCCTGGAAGGGCGGCACTTGCACGCGCAAAGGAGAGTATCGCCCCCATCGGGGGCTGAGCATGTTACCCTCCCACGCACCAGGGGCTTACGCCCCTGGCTACCAAGTTTCGCCCCTGAGCTACGGATAGCCGACCAACCGGGGTAGCCCTGGAAGGGCGACACATCAACCCCACAGATATCGAGGATCATACTCAATCCCATGCCGCTCCAAAAGCACCCTAAACTCCTCCTCGAATGATAGCCGACGATGGTGCTCCTCCTGATTCTCGATGTAGGCACGTACGCTATCCAGGTTCGAGCGACTTACACTGAACGCGCCATACCCGGCCTGCCAGGCAAACGCTGACTCATCAGGGAAGTTCTCGTGAATCCACTTCGAGGAGTTCGCCTTCATTACGCGCAAGAGCCCGGCTACAGCCGTCTCGGCGTGCAAGCCGACCAACAGATGCACGTGATCCTGTGTCCCACCGGCGGCGAGCAATAGTCCTTTCTCGTTCTTGGCGATCCCCGCCATGTAACTGAACACGCGGCTGCGTAATCCCGTGGTCAAGTGCGGCCTGCGATCCTTGGTTCCGAAGGTGACGTGGCAGTGCAACGAGGTATACGACTGCGGCACTGCACTTCTCCTTCCTGCCGGCGTGTCGCCCCCTTTGGGGGCTGCCGACGTTATCCGCCCACATCCCAGGGGCTTGCGCCCCTGGCTACCAAGTTCCGCCCCTTCGGGGCTGTCGACTGATTCCACCGCTTCGGGGCTATCGATCGATTCCACCGCTGCGCCGCCAGATGAACCGTCCCTCAATAGCACACCAAGAGCACCAAGTTCAACGAAGCCCGCTTTCCGGCTGATAGCTGATAGCTTCTCGGTCCGCACAGCGGACCCTACTACTCATGTTCTGCGAGATCAGCCGCACAATGCTAGGGATTCGCCGGCCTGTTGATGAACTCGCGAAGCCCGCTTTCCAGCATCTGCCAACCCCAGGAGATGCAGACAGCGGCGATAAGACCTTGGGAGACGATCGCAAAGACCTCACCTGAACGTACGCACCGAATGAACTCGACGCATGAGTATACCGCGAACGACACTCCCAGGAGAACTACAATGCCCCCGAGCACGCGGCCCGAGGGGGGCTCGAAAACTTTCCCACAGGGTTTACACCTTCGGAAAGCCCGGATAGTAAACCAAACCTTCCGACGCTCTTTTTTCTTGGCCAACCGGACGCTCGCCGATCCACATGATGGACATGCGACTTTTTTCATGCAACTCATTCCCACCAGGGCCTGTCGTGCAACACAAGTCCGAAGAGGCCCTCAAGCGCTCGTGATCTCCAAGCTAAAAGCTGGCTGCTTCTCGGTCCGCACCGCGGACGCTTCCTGAAAGCCGATAGCTGAAAGCTGACAGCTAGGAGCTACTTCTGCTTCTCGCCCTCCTTCTTCAACGAATCCAACTCGGCGCGGAGACCGGTGAGGCGGTCGAGCTCCTTCTGGTGCTCGGCTTCGGTCTCTGCCTCGATCATGCGGTCAATCTCTTCATCGCTGACCAACTCGCTGGAAGAGGACATGTCCGCGTCCTGGGCGGCGATGTCCTCTACCGCGTCGAGGAACATGCCCATGCGCTCCTCCATGCTCTGCGACTGGGCCATCGCCTTTTCCCAGTCGGCCTGGGTCTTGACCAGGTCCGTCTCGCCGAACAGCTTGCCGATTTCGGTGGCCATCATGCCCATGGCGGAGGCGAAGTCGGCGGACGCCTCGGCCTGTTTGCGGATGAGCATGGCATTCTTGACGCTGAGCAGTTGGCGTTCGAGCATGCGCTTGATGGTGGCGGTCTTCTTGAGCGAGTTGCGGATGAACTGGTATTGGGCGTTGTCGCCGATCTTACGGGCGTGCTGGGCGTTTCGGATGAACTCCTCGGTGAACTTGCCCTGCTCGCGGATGGACTTCTCGATCCGCCGCACGCCTTGCCGCACCTTCATGTCCCGCTCGATGCGCCGCTCTTCTTCGGATTTGAACAGTCCCATGTTGCTGCGTCCCATGTAGGGCCCGCTGTGCGGACCAAGGTGTAGGACGGGCCACGCCCGCCGTCGCACGTGAGTGCATCGCGGATGGCGGGCACGGCCCGCCCTACCTCCTGCCTATTGCCTTTTGCCTCTCTGTCCGCTCCCTTACGGTCACGGCTCGGTTCCGGCTCCCTTGCGGGTGCCATGGTCCACGCTTGCGTGGCCATGCATGATGCGCGCGGTTACTCAATAATACTCGCGCTCCGGGATCACCGCCCACATGATGACATACACAAGTGCTCCCGTCCCGAGAGACCCGATCGAGAGCAGAATCCAAACGATGCGCACTACGGTCGCGTCCAGTCCCAGATACTGGCCGATGCCGGAGCAGACCCCACCCAGCCAACGGTCGCACACCGAACGTCGTAACGGTTTGGAGTAATAACCCATCCTTCTATGCCTCCTCCGCGGCGCGTTGCTGTTCGCGCACCAGCCGATCGGCTTCGTCGAACGCCTCCCCCTTGTCGGCGATGGTTCCGGCGTCCATCTTGTTCCAGATGTCCACGACCGTTTGCCCGGCTTCGGACAGCCCGGCGGCACCTTCGTCGATGCCCTGCCCGATGGCGAGAATCTCATCGAGGCGTTCCTGGTACACCTCGGCCCTGATTTCATCGTTCTCGATGAGCTTGCCCAGGCGGAGGATGTCCTTTTCGCTGACCAGGCCGAACAAACCCCCGGTCGACTTGGCCCGGTCGGCGTTCTCGCGGACCATCCGCAGGCGCGACACGGTCATGACTTCCTTGCTGCGGATGTTGAGCTGCCGCCCGATCATCAGTTGCTCGGTGGTTTTGGTCTCGAATTCCTGAGCGAGCACGCGGCGCACTTCGGACGTCTTCTCCTGCAATCCGCGCTCGAAGAGCGCCTGCTTCTCCTTCGCCAGCTTGGTGATCTTGTTCAGTGCCCGGTTGCGCTCTTTCTCCAGCAGCAACTCCTGCCGCCGCAGTTCGGCGCGCGTCATGCGCGAAAGCGGCTTCTTGCTCTTAACCAGCCAGTCGAGAAATCCCATGGATCGCCCTTCGTCGCTTTCGGTCGTCCGCTCCCTTACGGTCGCGGCTCGGTTCCCCCATTCCTTACACCGTCACGGCTCGGTTCTGTCTTTGCGCCGTCCCGTCCGCTTCAGTTCGCTTCCGGGTCGGCCTTCTCACCGCGCTGCCGCGTGGGCGGTTCTTCCGCTTCCTCGTCCACAGCGTCCGGCGTCGTCTCACGCGGTGTCGCCGATTCGCTCGCGCGAGCGGCTGCGGGCGGCGCGGCTTCGTCGGCCTGCTCGAACTCCTTGAGAATAGCCAACTCCTCGTCGCTGGTGATGGTGTCGGTCATACCGGTCGCCAAACCGCCCACCAATTCAGCATCTGCCGACAGCGTCTCGAGCATTTCTTCCGCTTTGACCGCGTTCTCGGTGAGTGCCTCGGTCGTGGGCAACTCAGCGGCCTGTCCCTGCTGAATCAGCGTCAGGTTGTGGATGTCGGTGCTGAGGATGTTGATCTGCTGGTTCAGCATGTTGGCGGTCGTGTTCTGCCGGGCGATGTCCCTGCGCAATTGAGCGAGTTGGGCCGCCATCCGCCGCCGCGCAATCTGCGAGGAGGTGCGTTTGCCCTCTTCAAGCAGTTCCGTTTCCTTCTTTTCCAGCCCACCGATGTCTTCGTAGATGCGGTCGCGGCGCTGGGCCAGCGAGGCGCGGCGCTGGGCCAGCGCGTTGATTTTCTGGGCGTCGCCAACGTCGCCCGAGAACAACCGCTTGATTCGCTCGAACATATCCATCCCGCCACGCTCCTGCTTGACCGCGGATGCCCCTCGAAACAACAGAACCTCCCCCGAATCTCCAGACAGTTGCAACTCCGGGTCGGCCGCCGCCGCCTGAGCCGCCGCATCACGCACCAGAGGCTCGGGAAGGTCCATCTGTCTTGCGATCGCGCTGACCGACAAACCGCCGGTGAGCAGATCCGCACCGCGCTCGGCGATCACGGCCCGCACGCGCTCGATCTTCTGATTCGCCGCCTCCGGGTCGAAAACCCGGTGCACGTAATCCGGTACGTCTTCGGCTGCGGTGGTCACGCGCCACCCGCCGCCCGCGTTCGGTTCGACCAGGACCAGGGTGACGTTGGGCAAATCGAGCCGCGTCTGCCTGGCTTCATCCGTGAAACCGGTCGGCGAGCAGACCCCGATCACGTGGGGCACCTTTGCGTCGCCGACGATTTTGCGCACATGGTCCTGCAACTCGCCCAGATCCACCGGCGGCGCCTCGCCGGCCTCGTCCTTGGCGTAGTGATCCAGCGGCGCCAGGACCGACGCGGTGGCCTGACCTGTCCGCCGTTTGGCGAACCACCACCTTCGCTCGAAACCCTGCAGCGTCATGCGACGATTGTGCGGCGTCTGCTTGAGCAGCTTGCGCGGTTCCGACCGGCGGTTTGTTGCCAGCGCCGCGCGCAGCGTCTCGACATCGTCGTCGCGGACGATCTGCCAAACCGAGCCGCGGAAATACCGGCCTTTGGCGTCTTCGAAATTGGCCTCGACGCCGGCCAGGAACTCGGTCTCGATTCTCAAGGCTTCCTGGGCGTTGCGTTTCATGTCGTTCGCCGTCTGGACGGTGTAGCGTCACTCCTTGTGGGGGACGGGATGCCGTCCGGCGCCGCCCACAAGGAGCGACGCCACATCTGCCGCCTGCGATCCGACTCCTGTAGGGTCCGCTGTGCGGACCAAGCGATTGGTCCGCACAGCGGACCCTATTACTACAGGCGTTGACCGCACTGGGCGCAATACCTGGCTACGGTCACGTTGGAGCGCCGACAGTGCGGATTCGGACATATCCGCAACCCGGTGCGGAAGCCCGCCGGGGCTTGACCACCAGGGCTGCACCGGCGAGACCCCCCGTGGCCGCGCTGACGGCTTGGTGGCCTCAAAAGCCTGCCCAGCGAACGCGCCACCGCCGAGATTATGCGCAAGACCAGGTAAAAGAACAGGGCGAGCAGCAAGATGGGGATCAGGGCAAAGACCCACGGGTCTACAGCCATAACTGCGTCTCCCGCCCATCCGCCGCTTCGTCACCTGGTTTTGACCCGCAAGTCGGTGCCGCAAAAGATGCAGAAGTTGTCCGTCCTGTTGACAAACGCCTGGCACGCCTGGCATCGCGGAACCGCCTCGACCAGTTGCGCCCCACAGTGAATGCAGAACTGATCGTCAGGCCTCACCATTTGCTGACACTTCGGGCATCGCGAACCGCGCGACACGCCGATCGGAGTCGGAGTGGTCGGTGGCGCCGACGGGGCCGAGCCCACACGCCCTCCCGCCAGGGACTCCAGCATCTCCTGGGCCGACGCAAAGCGCCGCTCCAAGCGGGTGTAGCACCGCCGAAATACCTCATCCAGATGTTGGGGCACTTCCGGGCGGATTGAGCTGGGCAACTCGTTGCCCTCCGGTCGGACACCGGCGAGCACCTCAAACAACACGATGCCGCATGAATAAAGATCGCTGCGCCCGTCGAGGTCGCCGGAGGTCTTCTGCTCCGGCGACATGTAGGCCATGGTCCCGGCGATGTTCTTGCCGCCCTCGGTAGCCAAGCTGCCCGACTGCATAATCGAGATCGTGGCCATTCCCCCCGTGCGACCGAGGCCGAAGTCGGCCACCTTGACGTCTTCCTGCCGCACTGCGGCGATGTCATCGACCGGTCGTCTCAGCAAGATGTTGGCCGGTTTGACGTCGCGATGCACCAGGTTGGCATCGTGAGCACATGTCAATGCCGCCAGAATCCCACGGAGAATCTCCACCGCCGCGGGAATCGGCAGGCCGTCGGGGTGTGCGTCCACGACCTCGCGCAGCGACGGGCCATCCACGTATTCCATAATCAGATACGGCGGATCGGCGTAGGGATCGATGTCGAACGCTCGCACGATGTTGGGATGCTGCAGCCCGTGCACGACGACGCCTTCCTGTCGGAAGTGGCGCACGTACTCTGGATCGGTCAGCAGCTTGATCGCCACAATCTCATCAAAGACGTGATGCTTGGCCCGCCAGACCTCCGCAAAACTGCCCGACCCGGCCCGCTCCTGCAGCAAGTAGTTACCGATACGATCTCCTGGTTTCAGCGCTGACATCCGTCCACCCATGGTCCCGTGGCATTAGAGAGAGTCTTCAATGCGATTGGCCTGGAAGTTACAGACCACAAAATTATAGACACCCGCGGTCAGGAATCCAAGCAACAGCACCATCCAGGTCAATGTGCCGATCCCCCGGGTCCCGGTCATCAACAGAGCGATCACTACGTCCATGGTGGTGATTCCGGCGAGCAACAACCCCGCCACCACGTTCGACTCCCGCTTCACCACCCAGGGCACTACCGGAAACATCGCCCACGGGAGCACCACCGCAATGCCGATCCAGATGGCCACGTACTTGAGCACATGCCCGATGGCCTTGAGCTGCTCCGGATGCGTCCACGCCCACAGACCGCAGCCAAAGGCCAACACCACAAGAACCGCGGTAAGCACCTTCCCGCCCACGTACTTGCCCATCTCGGTCCACATTGGCTACAAGCCTACCACATCGGCGTTGATCCGGCGATTAGAAACATCGCCACCTGCTATAACTCGCCGCTGACGCCTCCATATCAACGATTTCGGTCCCGGCGCACGAATATTAGCAGTACAGGGGCTGTTAGGCCCTCCATGCCATGCCGCTCCGAAGTCACAAACCGGGTGGAGAATTGACCTCTGCAAGCGGTGAACCGACGTCTAGTGCTCCGTCACGCCTTAATTGACGGGTGCCACTGGCGGCTTGTCCGCCAGTGTTACGCACGCAACATCAATGAGGAAGGCACTGGTGGGCAAGCCACCAGTGGCACCCAATCGGCTCGTACCCGTCAATTCAGGTGTGACAATGCACTAGGCTGCACCGGTTGCCGTCGCGGTGTTGATCCGGTTCTTGCCGTCGGATTTCGCGGCGTAAAGGGCCCTGTCTGCGGCGCGGATCAGGTCCTCAGGATCATCGACGTCCGCTTCGTCCAGGCTGCTGATTCCGATGCTCAGGGTGAGTTTCACGCGGGGAAGCTGCTCGCGTACGCCGATGGACAGCTTCTCGCTGATGCGTTCGCTGAGCGTGTGGGCCCGGTGGAGGGTGGTCTGCGGCAGCAACACCACGAACTCGTCGCCCCCAAACCGGGCGGCGACGTCCGCGGCGCGGAGTTGGCTCGATATGGTCAGAGCCGTGAGGATGAGCAACTCGTCACCCGCCTGATGCCCGTGGGTATCGTTGGCCTGTTTGAAATCATCCAGGTCCAACATCAGGCACGACAGCGGTGTGTCGTAGCGGCGGGCTTCGGCGAGCCGGCGCGTCAGCACCTCGCTGAAGTGGCGGCGGTTGTACAAGCCGGTCAACGGGTCACGCGAAGCCAACTCGCGCAACTGCTGCGTGCGACGGCCCACCCGCTCCTCCAACTCCGCGTTGAGGGACACAAGTTGGGTGTGGTTTCGTTCGTGCAGGTCGGCCATGTGGTTAAAGGCGCCGGCCAGCTTGCCGATTTCGTCACTCCGGCGAACCCGGCTTCTGGCGCTCAAGTTTCCGCTCGCGAAATCGTTGGTCACGTCGGACAGCTCGTTGATCGGCTCCACGATGTACCGCACGATGAAGAACCCCAGAGGAACCGTGACGATCGCAATCAAAATGGCGGTGCCCGAAACCAGATCCAGGGCGCTGGACAATTCGTTCATCGAGCGCTCCACGTTCAGCCCCAATCGCACGTACCCGAGCAATTTCATGCGATTGGGAACCGACGATTCCTCCGCGAGCCCTTCATTCGGACTGACACTAAGCCACTTGTTGATCGGGTAAGTAACATCCAGGTGGGCGGAGCTCTGCTCGGAGGCGGGGACGAACGTGGGGGTTCCGAGTGTGTTCCCGCCGACCGCGGCCCTCCCCTCGGCCAGTGTCCGCCGCAGACGTGCCGAATTCACATCGGCGGTTGCCACTACCTGCCCCGCGGTGTCGAAGAACGTCACAAACGGCAGCGAATCAAGCCCGGTGAACTGGTGGGCGAGGGTGTCCAGCGCATGGACGTCGCCGCGATCCATCGCGTCCGCAGCCGCCTGGGCCAGCACCGCGGAGAGTTCGGCGCACTGCTGGCGCTGCAGACGTCCCGTCAGGTTGCCGGTCATTTGCACAAACAGCCAGCACACCAACGCCACCATCACGAACGTCAGGCTCACAACGCCGCAGGTGGCGCGGCTCTGCAAGCCCAACAGCGCTTCGGCGAAACGTCGGCGTAAGCACAATGTGCCGGGCGGTTTCGATTCCGATGTGTTCATCACCAACCGAGTCTCCAGCCTCCTCGACACTACTGATGTACAATTCAACCCACGCCGGAGGCAAATACCTCAGTCCGATTTCGTTGATGACCACGCTCACCGGAACAACGACACGGCGTCGGCCCGTACCCACAGGCCGGTAACGCTCCAGCGAATCGCTGTGTTCCATTCTGTACTATCGGAACCAGGACGAGATGACTCTATGTGCCTGGCGTGAGACGGAACGGCCAACTAGAGCCTATCCCAGAGCTGTGGGACAGGCTTTCTAGAGCATTCTCAATCCAACTGTAGCGGCCTGCGTCCCCGCAGGCCGAGAGGAGAAGACGTCCGGCGAGACGCCGGACGCTACGTTTGGACTGAAACTGCTTTAGCCTGTCTTGACCGGCTGGAAAGCCGGTCCCACAAGGGTTTTTGGATAGGCTCTAGCGTCCTCACGTAGGAACCGCCCCTTCACGGCTGGTAGGATGTGTATTATCGGGCGCAAAAGAGGAAGCCCATCGAGGCGCCGCCCCAAATGTTGGGATTTCTCACAGGGCCGGATGCCCGCAAGGGGCCGTTGGGCAACCACCGCCGGGGGACCCGGTGCAAAACCGAGCCCAGCCTGGGAGTAAGCCGCAACTCAGTTAATGA
>Ga0190284_1000161_pt1 | contig 48977 bp, 39 predicted proteins | sample 48691812_MG_FD_161668 | JGI IMG/M metagenome (GOLD analysis project Ga0190284, IMG submission 161668) | Hydrothermal vent microbial mat bacterial communities from Southern Trench, Guaymas Basin, Mexico - 4869-18-1-2_MG | ecosystem: Environmental > Aquatic > Marine > Hydrothermal vents >...
CTACTTCGTCGATGCCTGGGGCACGCCCCTGGCCTATTTCGCCACACGCCGGCCGGACGACCTTGCGGATGCGCCCGATTGGCATTCCCAGTGGGACCGAGACCCCAACGTCAATCCGCATGGCAACCGCTGGAGGACCTGCGCCGGCTTGCACAGCCTGAGTAACGATGTGCCCGTGTTTGTCTCCTATGGGCCTGACGGGCCGGAGCAGTTTGCCGAGGACTTTCAAGAAGACGGGTACCCGCCAGACCTGATCTACGATTTCGGCGAGCAGGCTCCCCGGCCCGAGTTTACCATTGACCACCCGCTGAACCGGGACAACGTGTACTCCAACGAGACCGTTCAGGGCCAGATATTCGGGAAGGAAATGGTCGAAGGTGTACCTATTTGAGGGAGCGAGCGTTGCGGCAGATTATGTGGATCAATCCGGTACGGCGCTCCTTCACGCTGGTCGAACTGCTCACCGTGGTGGTGATCATCACGCTGATTCTGGGCATCGCCCTGCCGGGTTTCACCAGCATGTGGGAGGAGCGCAAGGTCGCCCAGGGGATCACGCTGCTGCACGGTGTGCTGACCTCGACGCGGGCCAAGGCCGCTTGCGGTTCGGAGCGAGGCTTGTTCTTCTACGTCGATGCGACCACGCGGCGCCAGATGATCATCTCCATCGTGCCCGATCCGCCCGACGACGATCCCGCCAGTCACGAATACGTGGTGGATTGCGCCACTGAAATCACCCCGCCCGACGATCCCATCACCGATTGCATCAGCCACCCGATGACCGAGCATCGCTTCCGCACGATCGAGGGCGACGTCTACGAGTTGCCCGCGCCCGTCCGGGTGGCGCCGCGCACGCTGTTGCTGTTGGACGAGGACGGCGTTCCCCTGTGGGAGGACGAGGACATCGCCCACGAGCGCTTCAACTTGCCGGCCCCGCAGGCCGGGTGGCCTCGACATCGCAATTTCTTCACCCTCATCTTCGGGCCGGACGGCAGGCTCATCGCTGACCGCGACGTCATCATCCACGACACCGCTCTGCGCAATCCCACTGGCGGAGGCCACTTCAATCCACGCAACGGCTACCGCACGAAACTGCCCGTAGGCGATCCCGCGGAGTACTACACCAACCGCAATCCCGCCGACCCGACCGAGACGGTGGACTTCGATCCGCAAGACGACCGGTCGCTGTACGACATCATCATTTCCGCCGGTACGGCCAAGGACAAGGCGATCAACTTCATCAGTGTCGACGGACTCTTGATCTACGACGACAACACGCTGGCGGACACGCCGTATGTGGTCGGACAGGATTTCAAGCGGCGGTACCTACTAGAGAACGCCCAGCCGCTGTACGTCAGCCGCCTGACCGGTGAGGTCCTGCAAGGGCCTCGGGGAGAGAACGAATGAACAAGAAGCTGTCAGCTATCAGCTATCAGCTATCAGCTTCTTCGTCCTGCGCGCCGGGTGTCCCACCGTGTAGCGGCCGGCGTCCCCGCCGGCCGTTCGCGCAACGGAACCTGAAACTCCAAACGGCCGGCGGGGACGCCGGCCGCTACGCATCGCGAAGCCACCGGGTCGCGTTCTCGCTGGCGGAGTTGATGATTGCGATCACGATTCTGGGTATCGGTCTGCTGGTTGTGGCCGCCGTGTTTCCCATCGCGTGGGGCAAGGCCCGCGACCTGGCCGAGCACGCCACGTCGTCCACGTGCACCGAGACTGCGGAGATCACCGTGAAGCTGCTGGCCCGGGTGGACAGTGCGACCGATGGCCGGAACTTCACCAGCTTCGCCGGCGACTACCTGGTGGAGACCGCGACCACCAGCGGCCTTGAAGGCTGGGACAATCCCGCGCCCATGCTTCCGCACGACACGCGGGTGCACGCGCTAACCCTTCAGAACCTCCTGACCGTCACGGAGGCGGGTTCGTCGCCGCTGGTGACGAACGAGGGCTGGCGGTTGATCGACGCCGTTAGCAACGAGTACTACGATCTTAACAAGCCCGAAGATCCGGAGAGGGACTACAGCGGCGACAACGACGGCACGCCCATCGTGCAGCAGTGGTACGGCCCGAGAAAGGACGAGGAGGACGAGCCGGACTACCACCCGCAGGTGCGCTTTCACGAGCGGATGTACCCGAGCGTCGATCCGTACCCCGACCCGCAGACGGCCGATCCGGAGGACATCGACGCGTGGAACGCCCGGCTCGATACGCGGCGCTACTGCTGGTCCGTGTTCCACCGGTTGAACGAACGCTTGAACGAGGACGTTCCCGACGACGTAGCGGAGCCCGGCTTTTTCGCGGCGCGGCGGCTGGCCGCCGGCCAACCGCGCATGTTTACGATGTACTACGTGACCCTGTGCCGAACGCGGGGGCAGCGCTTCGCCCGGCAGGATGCGTTCGAATTGGGCAGAGACCCACCTGAGATACGGGCCCTGGAACACGACGCCGGCAACGAGCCGACCGACGTCAAGTTCCCCAGCCCATGGTTGGTTCCGATCAGGATGCCCGAGGTGGCGTCGGACAACCGGCAACTCAACTGTCGGGTCGATGATCCGGACCGTAACGATGATGACGATGTGGCCCCCCGTGGCGTTCCGACCGACGTGCTGGTCGAGTTGGAGGAGGGGAGGGGCGATGATTTTCGCGAGTTCTTCGCCCCGGGGACCCAGTTCATCGACAGCGTCAGTGGAGCGGTGTACCGGGTGGTCAAGCGGCGGCTGAACGACGAGGAGTTCGACGACGACCGCTTCGACCACGAGCAGTCCGCGAAACTGGAAGCCATGCTGACGCTCGATCGCGAGATATTCCTGGAAGAACTGCAGGACCTGGTGCTCGATATCGAGACTGGGCACGATACACGGGGCAGCCCGGAGGACGAACGCTGGGTCTGGGTCTTCCCGCCCGCCATCGAGCGAATCGACCTCGACGAATGGCTCGTCGACGGTCCCTCTCCGGTAGTAGCCATCGACGTCCGATCCCTGGTGATCCGTCCACAATAACGGTTGTCCTGACACCTGTTCCGGGCAAGAATTGCAGCGATGAGAGCCGAACCAAGACATCATCTTGATGCCGACAGCGTAGGACCACCTACCGATTGGGGATTGTCGATTGATGATTGTCGATCGGGGGACCGGGTGGTCTCCGCCTCCGTCAGTTATCGATCCGCGCGTCGTGCGGGTTTCACGCTGGTCGAGTTGATCGTTTCGGTAGGGGTACTGGCTCTGATGATGACGATGGCCGGTGCCGTGTTCCACCTGACGCTCAAGGCGACCGGGGAAGCGAAGGCCGTTACTTCCGTGACCCACCGGCTCCGCGCGTTTGAAGAGACGCTGCGTGCTGATCTTCGCGGGGTCCAGCCGGAAAGCTCCATCCTGGTCATCGTTCCGGCCAAGATGAACGCTTATTGGACGGCTGACGGGCGCGGCGGCGATGACGACGGCGATCCGTCCAACGGCTACCCCCACGTCGAAGACCCCGAACACGAAACGCACGATCATACCACCGGAGAACACGTGCTGACCCAGCCGCGGGCGGATCGGTTGATGTTCGTCACCGCCCGCAAGGGCACCAGCTTCGTCGATCCGAGCATCAGCGGTGGGCTGCAAGTGGTGACCCATGCCCACGCGATCGTCGGGGAATGGCAAGATGCGGACGCCGATCCCGTCGCGCACGACTGGCAGTGGCGACCTCAGTACGGCGAGGATGAAGCCAGAAACGAGCGCCGGGCACGGTTCGACAATGCCACGCTGCTGGCGGCGAACAAATGGGCTCCGCAAACCGGCTTCGGCCACGTCTTCCCCACGCCGGCTCACGAGTGGCACCTGGCTCGCCGCAGCGTGTTGCTGATCGAGTACAACGCGGACGACCCTCCGCCGCAGTTCGACGAGAGCGATGCGGACTACTCACCGGCCGTCGCCGGTACTCTGGACGATTGCCACAGGTCTTTGGGTGAGTCGGACCCGTATGACTGTGATGTGAGCGGCGATATTCCCGGCACCGACGGTGAGAAGTTCAAGCTCGCTCTGATCGAGGGCAGGCAGGACGTTGTGGCGTATCCCGCCGATCCGGACGACCCAGGCAAGTTTCACTACCTCAACGACATGGTGCTCAACTTGGCCCATGACCCGGGCTACGACGTGGGGGAGTTCAAGGTGGAGGACCGGGCTCAGTGGTACGCCCGTAGCGAGTTGGACTTGACGCCACCGGCACCAATCGCTGAGCGGCTTGGCGCCTGTTTCTTGCCCCACTGCGCGTCGTTCAAAGTGGAGTTTGCCCTCGATCTTCCCGAGCTTCGCGGGTTGGGAGAGGTTCTGTGGATCGATCCGGCCGATCTGGTCGCCGGCGTCTCCGGCGTGCCCGACTGGAATGACGAGGATTTGGAGGAGGAACACTGGTCGCCCACGCGGGCGCGGATCGAGGGTATGTTGGAGGCGATTCGCCCAGGCGATGATAAGCCGGGCGTGCTTGGAAAGTACGACGACGATCCCGAGGGCGCCGATCCGAACAACCCGGCCAACCGGGCCTACGAGCAATTGGAGACGCTGCGCGATGTGACCTTGTACGCCGGTGATCCGGAGAAGATCCTGCAGGTCGCGCCCAATCCGGCAACCGATGACCCGATGGTCCGGTGGTACACGGCAGCGCCCGACAGAACGTTCCCGGACCCGCTGTTCCCGACGGCCTTGCGGGTTACGATCGACGTGTATGACGACGCGCAACGTTTCGAACGGCCGATGCGGCGCGTGATGGTCTTCAGGATTGGGGGGTAGTGGAGTGCGGGACAGAGCGATCAGCCATCAGCTTTCAGCTTTCAGCCGTAGGGTCCGCTGTGCGGACCACGTAGTCTCAGCACTTCGGACTCAGGCAAGAGGCAAGAGGCAAGAGGCAGGAGAGAACAGCACTTCGGACTCAGCACTCAGCACTCGGTGTTCAGCACTCGGTGCTGCGCGTCGCGGCGCGACGGTGCTGGTGATGGTGGTCGCCCTACTGGGAATCCTGTTTGTGGTGGGGGCGGCTTTTCTGCAGTCCGTCACGTTCGACGCGCGGCAGATCGACGCCGAGGTCCAGACGGGGCAGGAACAAGCCGCCATCGACGCGATCTCGAAGGGAATCTACGACGTTCTCGACCGCGGCTGGCTTTCGGTGGATGGTGTTCCCTATCGCATGTCCGGTCCGAGCTTGGTCGAGTGTATCGAGTACGTCGACCCCAGTGACCCCAGTGACGGCTGCATCGACATCAACAACAACTGGTGGACCGGCGACGACTACAAGCTGTCCGGTCCGGCCTACGGTGAACTGCCCTATCTGCACGGGATCATGGCGCCGCTGGAACCCTACAGGTATTACGATCCGGCGGAGAGTGACCCGGCCGCTGTTCCGATTCTGCCCTTTGCCGGGTACATCGAGCGGGCACTCAAGCACGAGGTCGCTACGCTAAACGATTTTTCCTACGAGTCCGGCAACCCGGATGATGCTGATCCCCGACTCGCCCGGATTAATCTGAACCCAGACGAGGCCCCTCGCTTCATGGTGGATGCCGACGGCGACGGGATCCCGGACAGTCGTGAGTTTGACCTCACGGCGCCCGACAGCCCGTTGAGGCTGCCGCCGTCGCTCGAGTACGCCCTTCGCGAATCGCTGAATCCCCCCGAGGCGATCAGCGGCGGGATATGGCTCAGCGTGCGGGCCATTCCGCACGGCGGCATGGTGGACATCAACTGGTCCCACCCCGAGCTGGTCTACGCGGTGTTCCCCAAGGAGGGTGGGGATTTTGAGGTCGAAGGCACGTTGCGGAAGGCCTGGAACGAGGATGGCCGGCCTTACAACATGTACCGGCCCGAAACGGACGAGGCGGCGTTGCGCCACCGCGGCGGGTTGCCCCCCCGCCGGCTCAGTGAATCCACGCTACAGCGCACTTTCGAGTTCCCGCTGCTCGGTCTCCACCGTCGGGACGTATCGAACGTTCGCGACGAAGGCACCTTCGACAGTCACCGCTGGTGGTTCCACGACCTCAACGAGACCGGAAAAGACGAGGAGTTTCCCTTCTGGTTCACTACGTTCGCCCTGGCGGCCGACCGCATGGGCAACGATGCAACGGTAGAGGATTTCGAGGACTACGACCGCCGCCATCTGATCACCACCTACAGCACGGACAACCTGTTCGTGCGCGACGGAACCTGGGACGATCCCGGCGACGTCGGCACCCACGGGTTAGGCTGGGTCGAGCTGATGCTCCGTGATCCCGAGGACACCGACGACCCAACGGACTTCGGACGGTGGGCTCTGGACGACCATCCGTTCGCGGAAACGTCGGACGGCGGTTTTGAGCCGCTCCCCGACGGCAACGTCTGCAAGGGGCACATGCAGATCAGTCTGCCCTACCTGGAGATATCGCTGCTGGACGACCCGGCAGTGGATGAGGACAACAACGGGATCGACTCGCTGCAGGCGCGGCTGGACCCGGGCATGGCGGACGAGACCCGCAAGCGGGCCGGGATGTTCGTTCGCACCATCCAGGACGCCTTCCTGCTGATGCTGCGCAACGTGAATTCGAGTATCCCGGCCTTTGGCGGTGCCGGCAGTGCCGATGGCGTACGCGCGCGTATCGCCGCTTCGCTGACCGCCAACCTAATCGACTTCGCCGACTCCGACGACACGCCGACGCGGATCAAAGTCATTGAAGTGAACGGGCGGTCCAAGGCGCCGCCGGAATACGTCTACGGCCTGGAGCGCCAACCGTACATCACCGAGGTGTACACCGAGGTGGTGGGCATACAGGATCCCAGCGGTGCCCCCGAGACCGAGGACGCCGTTGCCGATCCCAGCCAGTCCTTCAGCGCCATTGAACTGTACAATCCATACGAGCAGACCTCGTCGGATTCGGGTACCGGTTTGGATCTTACACCGTTCACTCTCGATATCTTCGATCCTAACACCAGCACTACCTACACATTTGCGCTTTCGGGGACCATTCCCTGGGGCCCGGAAGGGTTTAAGGTCTTTGCGCTGCGCGAGGGCACCGCCTCGGTTCCCTCCGGCTCGGTGGTGCTGTCCGGAACCGGGCCACTCCTACAGTTCGGATGGGAGGTGCGTCTTACGCGGCAGGACGCGCCGGCACCCCGAACGGTCGTCGAGCACTTCGAGATCACCGACACCCATTTCTATGACGGGTCGGTGGGCATTGGTGACACCGTCGCGGAAACCCTCGAGCGGGCGATGTGGCGCGTGGATAGCGGGGATTCATCGGTGGAGCCGTTGGCCTTTTGGACGGCGGTGGTCCCGCAGATCAAGGACAACTCGACCCACACGTTGGGCGATCGGAATGCCTGGCAGGGCCAGGATTCGTCGCTGATGCAGATCGTCCGCCCGGTGCAGGTGGATTTCGCCAACGCCGGCAGCTTCAAGGCGTCGCTTCCGACGACGGGTACGATGCTGCTGCTCATGCGCCATGCTAACAGTGAGTTGGACAGCGGTTCGGGACCGTTCAACATGCGCCTCGCCGAGGACGTGGGTGGATACGCCAGCGGGCAGAAGTGGAAAGCATCGCAATACCAGATCGACAACGGGCGCATGCCGGTGTTCGACGCGGCCGGCAAGCATCGGCTGCCCCAGAGCCTCGTCAGCATCGAAATGACGGACAGGTTCCCGATGGGCTATCAGTATCTGCCCTGGGGGCAGTACGTGTTCGATTACTTCACCGCCCTCTCGCTGGTCCCTCCGATAGTGGATGAAAATGACCCGGAAGTGGTCCAGGGGAACGTCACACCCACCGTGGAGTTGATCGGGGCGCGGGTCTACGGACGAATCAACATCAACGCGGCGCCGTGGCCGGTGTTGCGCGGGTTGCCGCTGGTCCAGTGGGGGACGCTGCCCGGAAGCTACCGGAACGTTATCCAGGCGTTCATATACGGCATCGATAACGATGAGCAGGAAATCCCCATCGGGGAACATGTGGCCAAGGCGATCGTCGCCTATCGCGACGGGCGTCGCGTTCCGGGCAATCCGGTGACCGCCGGCGAGGAATCGGGCGACTTCAGCGGTCGGGACCCGGGACCGCCGGACGCCGAAGACCCCACGGGGAAAGAGAAGTTCCCGCCAACGACGGGTGGAACGGACTACGCCACGGGTTTCGGTGAGTTGCGCAAGGGCAGCGGTTTCCTCGGCGTAGGCGAGCTGGCCAACGTGCGTCATTGGGAGACCGCACTCACCAATGTGCAATACGGTGATGAGTATACGCCCTGGCGGATCGACAGCGGCGTGGTCGGGCGCCGGTATACCACCGGAACGCTGTCCGGCTATCCCTGCGAGGACTACGTGCAGGCCGTCGGGCTGCTGGTGGCGATGGGGGACTGGGCGACGACGCGGTCGAACATGTGGACGATCTATGGGACGCTACGTGGTGGTCGGACCGGTCTGCGGGATCAACTGATGGACGAGGATGACAGCCTGTCCGCCGAACAGGCGACGAAAACCGCGAACCAAGCCATCGACGAACGGGCCATTCGGTTCGAGGAAACGGTGGATCGTTTGTCGAGCGTCTTGCAGCCCAGCAAGCCGCCGCGCCGGATCGGCCAACGCCGGGTAGGAGCCTATAATGACATGCGGGCGGATTAGGGCCCGCTGTGTGGACCGGTCCAAGGTCCGAAGTTGCGGCCTCTGGAATGCTGGCGTGTGAGTGGGGATTCCGCTGATAACTGCGGACGTTCGGCGTGGCTTGAAAAAGCACCAACGCGGCGAGTGGGAAGTGTCGAATAAGTAGGGTGTGCCCAAGGAGTGTTCGTAAATGACAAGAGCAACCATAGACGAGTTTGTTTCAAGCAAAGGTGCCGAACGTACCCGACGAGTGGGTGTGGCGGTGCTGCTGCTCGGATTGCTTGCTGTTCACGCTTCGGGGGACACGCGGGTCCCTCTGCCCGAATCCGACCGAGCGGCGCCCATCGCGGTCCCGGGCGCTGACTTCGACCCCGACGCCGGATGCGCCGTGCCTGGAGAGACAATCTTCCAGGTGCCCACGGTGCTGCCCGATGATTGGGCGCGGGGCGAGATGCTCGGTCTTCGCGCGGCGTGTTCCTGCTACCCGGTTAACGGTCCCTTCGAATCCTATCAGCAAGATGATGCCTTCCGGGGCAACATCTACAGCATCGACCCCGATGGGCAATCACGGACATTGTGTGAGTTCACGATGGACTTCGATGTTCCGGCGTCGGCGGTTGGAACAATCTTGTGCTTCCACGTATACCAGTGCGTGGAGAACTGCGATTCCGCCACTAGCGACTACGAACGCGTGGAGGTGGCGGGGTGGGACAACGAGGTGGAAACGGTGGTGAGCGGTCCCAAGACCTATTCCCCCGGGCTGATCCCCGGCGGCGTCGTGTTCGCGCCGGGAGAGAAGTTCATTCTCGGTGTGGCGTGGGACACCGGCTCCAGCACCGTGAAGGTGAAGTATGGCCGCAACACGCTGCCGTACCCGGACTCAACACCCGACTTCGGAACGATTGAAGGCAGTTGCGCGAGGAACGATACGTCGTGCGACCCCGGCCCGCTGCCCGATCTTGCGCGATATGTTGGCGGCGCGTATGCCCAGGAGATCTGCCTGGAGCCGGGACCGGGTGCGTGCTGCTTGGGCGGGTCATCCTGCCAGGTGCTTACGCGGGCCGAGTGCAACGCCCAGGGCGGGCAGTTCTCCGAGGAGAAGAAGGAGTGCTCAGACATCGCCTGTCCGCTGCTGAAAGGCGCCTGCTGTTTCGGCAACGAATGCGGGACCTATACCAGGTACGACTGCGAGTACTTCGAGGGCACTTTCTACAGTCCGAGCGAGGGCGAAACCAGCATGTTCGACTTCAACACCAACGGCATCATAGACGCCGCGGACCACGCAGAGTTCGTGAGGTGTATGGAGTTCAGCCGGGGCCCTGCGGGCTTCCCCGAACCGCAAGAGTGCGAGGACGTATGCGACTGCGGCACCAACGGTATGCTGGACTGTGATACGAGCGGGCTGTACTTCGAGCTTGGCGAGGAGTGCCTGCTCGACTGTGAGTGCACCAGTAACGGAGATGTCTGGGACCTGTTTTGCTCAAATGGGCCGGTGTTTGATCCCGCACCGGCGTGTAAGCCGATCTTCGACTTCAATTCCAACGGCACCATTGATCTGGCCGACTATACCGAGTTCCAGGCGGCGTTCGGCGTCCAGCCGAACGATCCCTGTGCGGGCAACCCCTGTGTGGGGGTGTGCTGCCGGTTCAGCGGGTGTGACGACAATGACGGGCAGGGCGTGGAAGAGGGGAACTGTGACACCGGCGGCGGCGAAACCTGGCACAGCGGCCTGCGATGCGGCGACCCGGGCGAGGACTGCGATCTTCTGGGTGCTTGTTGCAGCTTCTACGGGGACTGCGAGGAGACCACCGACGAGGACTGCGTGGCTACTGACTCGAACTGGTGCGAGGGAGTGCGGTGTGACTACCAGGACTGCAGCTTCCCGTTCTCCGGATGCGAACCGATTGGCGCATGCTGCGCGCCCGAAGGCGGCTGCACGCCCGACGTGTCTTTGGAGTACTGTGAAGATGAGTTGGGAGGTATCTTCCTGGGCGAGGGGACCGTCTGCGCCGATTGCCCGATCGGCGCATGCTGCGCGCCCGAAGGCGGCTGCACGCCCGACGTGCTCGAGAGCTACTGCCTCACCATGCTTGGCGGGACTTTTTTGGGCGTGGATACCCTCTGTGCCGACTGCCCGATTGGTGCCTGCTGCAAACCCAGCGGTGACTGCGAGGACGACGTTCCGCAGGCATGGTGCACGAACGAGTTGGGCGGCGACTACCAGGGCGACGGCACCAGTTGCGATACCGTTACCTGCCCCCGTCAAGTGGCGTGCTGCTTCTTCCACACGGGCGGCTGTGTGGACCTCGAAGAGACTACCTGTGAAGCCGCCGGCGGATTCTCGCAGGGACCCGGGACAACGTGCGCCGGGGTTGGCTGCGTATTCCCCGATGGCGCCTGTTGCTTCTCAATTGGCTTGTGCGTGGAGATGTCTTCCGACGAGTGTGCGGCGGCCGGAGACTGTTTCACCTGGCCGGGGGAACCGTGCCCGGCGGACGGTCAGTGCCATGAAGACCAGACTACCAACGGCTGGTATGAGTGGTATGAGTGCAACATCGGCGGGCTCGACTGTAACACGAACGGTGTGGCCGACCATAGCGATATTCTGGGCGCAACCAGTGAGGACTGCAACGGCAACGCCATTCCCGACGAGTGCGACCTCGGCGTAGGAACCAGCGCGGACTGCAACACCAACGCCGTCCCCGACGAGTGCGACATCGGCGCAGAAACCAGCGCGGACTGCAACGGCAACACCGTTCCCGACGAGTGCGAACTCGCCGCAGGAACCAGCGCGGACTGCAACACCAACGCCGTCCTCGACGAGTGCGACATCAGCGGCGGGACGTCCCTGGACGAGAACACCAACGGGATTCCCGACGAGTGCGAGCAATCGGGAACCTGCCCGTTCATCTACGATCTGGATGGGAGTTGCTTCGTTGACTCGGGGGACCTGGGTCTGTTCGCGGCGTGCTGGCTTCTGTCCGAAGGTGAGGCCGGTTGGGACGAGAATAGCTGCGCGGACAAGGACTTCGACTGCAGCGGTACGGTGGACGCCACCGACTCGGGTCTATTCGCCGGCGCGTGGATGAAGGGCCACGAGGAGATTGACCCGACGAACTACCCCGCTTGCAGGTATTGCGAGGGAACGGTTGTCTGTCCGTAGCCGTGGCGGAATAATTCGTGAAACCAAGCGCCCGTCGTTGTCTCGAAGCGACGGGCGTTTTGCTGTTGGCCGAGGCCGCCGGGTGGTTCAGTTAGCAGTACAGGGCCTGTCGATGTACTCGCCCACGGCGATCCCCGATGTAGCGTCACCCCTTGTGGGTGACGAGAAACGCGGGTGCGCCACCCACAAGGGGTGACGCTACAGACTAAACCGACAAGCCCTGTACTGTTAGGATCATCACTGGCGATGTTGTCGGCCTGGCCGGTCGAGTCGTCGTCTCCGAAGTCGCGATCCGGTCCGGCGGACTCGAAGATGGGGATACGGCCGTTGGTTTCCACGCGCCGCCGGTGCTCGGGCGGCTCGCTACCTACCGAGAGGTAGCGCAGGGGTTTGCCCCACGGGTCCGTGCAACGCAGCTTTCCGTCGGACAGAAAGAGCAAACTGGAATCGATGCTCTGGATATGCGCCACCGGAGCGGGCACACGCTGCATGGCAGCGAGCACGGGATCGCACGCACCGTCAGCGCGTCCGCGTGGATAGTCCCCGGTGACGTCGCAATACATGGCGGCGGCTTGGCTCAGGACGTGGACAACCTCCGTCACCTGCCGTACCTTGGCCTTGTTGAGGTAGTGGTCATACAATCCGGCCGCCACCAAGAGCACGAGGGTAATCAGCGCGGCGACCAGAATCAGTTCGGACCGGGTCATCCCGCGCCGCCTGTGACGTGCGTTTCGCATGGGGGCATTATCCACGGGCGGCGGTGGCGAACAAGCACTCTACTTCCACCGTCGCTCCGCTTCACGTAGCATACGTATATGCCCGCCTGGATCATCAAACACCACCGTTTTGTCATCGCGGTGGCATTGGGCGCTCTAGCCGCCTCCGTGTGGCTGCTCGTACGCCCGGGCCTCAAGCACGACTACCGGTTGGAGGCGTTTGTGGCGGCCGACGACGAGTCCTACCGTACGTTCCGCGGGTTCATGGACGAGTTCAGCAGCAACGAGGTGGCCATCATCGCGATGCGCTCGGACGATGCCCTCTCCCCCGCATCCGAGGCCCTGACCGGCGAACTGATTGAGCGCGTCCGTGGGCTCCGTGCGGTGCAGAACGTCGCCGCCGTCGCGGCGTTTCCCAAGTTCGTCCGGTTGATTCTGGGGGACAGGCTGTACACGCACCCCCTGGTGGAGGGCACGCTGCTCAGCGGTGACCGACGGACCTGGGCGATCATCCTGTCGATGGCCGGCGAGACAGGGTCCCAGGCCGAACGCCGCACCACCGTCGCCAAGCTCCGGTCGATCGTGCAGCAAACCCGCGTTGCCCATCCGAACATCGAGATTCACCTGGCCGGGCCCTACGTGACCCTGATCGACATGTACGCTTATGTCGATCGCGATCTGCTGACCTTCTCGGTGGCGGCGTTCGTGTTGCTGCTGATAACGCTATGGGTGGTGTTCCGTCACTGGTCACCGATGGTCTACGCCATGATGGTGGCCGTTGCCGCCACGGTTTGCACTTTGAGTTTGTCCATCGTGCTCGGGATTGTGGCCTCGTTGATTACGCAGATGATCGTGATTCTAGTGACCGTTCTCGCGGTGGCGACGTGCGTTCACCTGGCTGTTGCCGCCGAAGAGCGCGCCGCGTTGCTGCCCGAAGCCTCGTGGCGGCAGCGGGCGTTGGCCACCCTGTCACACATGACGCGTCCGTGTACCGCGGTGATCGTCACGACGGCCGCCGGCTTCGGGTCGGTGTGTATCTCGAGCATCTCGCCGATTCGTTCGTTTGGGGTTTTGATGGTGGTCGGTTTGTTCGTCGCGCTGTTGCTTTCCCTGGCCGGTTGCGTCGTGCTGGTCCGCGGGCGCGCCCTTGCGCGTGGATCGGGAGGTCGGTCAGCATTCCCGGACCCTCCTCCCGCCAGGCTGTCGGACTTCCTGTCTCGACTGGGCGATTGGGTGTACGGTCATCGCCTTGCGGTTGTTGCGGGATGTGTAGTGGTCGGCGGCGTCTGCGTGAGTGGGGCCGGCCGGCTGCGGTTCGAGAGCGATTTCGTCAAGAACTTCCGGCCAGAGAGCGAGGTACGCCGGGGCTACGAGTTCGTGGACCGGCACCTCACGCCGGTGGGATCGGTGGAACTCGTCGTCCGCCGCAAGGACGCGGAGCCCGTTGTCACCGGGAGTGTCATCAACCTGGCACGTGAACTTGGAGACGAGATCACGGATCGTTTTGCGTCGATGCGCAAAGCCCTGACTCCAGCCGACGTGCTCAGCGACGGCGCGACGCCGCTACCGGATGACGATGCGGCGGTCGCCGCGCGGCTCACCTGGGCCCGGGGCGTTTTCGGCGAAGATCTGCTGCGTGGGTTCGTGAATGCGGACCGCACCGCCGTGCGCATGAACCTCCGCGCCGTCGAGGGCGTCAACGTCTCCCAGAAGCTGCGCATCAACGACGAGATCAAGCGGATGGCCGAGGCGAAGTTTGGGGGCGAGTACTCGGTGACGGTCACGGGGCTGTACCATTTCTACGCCCAACTGGTTTCCGGGCTGCTGCGCGATCAGTACCGTTCGTTCGCCTTCACCGTACCGGCGGTGTTTCTCGTGCTGTTGGTCGCATTCCGCTCGGCGAAGCTTGCCTTCGTGGCGATAGTCCCGAACCTGCTGCCCATCCTGGTCTGCGTCGGCGTCATGGGTTGGGCGGACATCCCGGTGAGCCTAACCACGGCCATGATGTTGTCGGTGTCATTCGGCATCGCCGTGGACGACGCGGTGCACTACCTGTGGCGTTTCCGCACCGAGTTTGAGGCATCGGGCGACTATCGAGAGGCCATCAGGGCGACCCACGCCAGCGTGGGGCGAGCTTGCGTGTTTACCACCGTGGTGATCGCGGGCGGCTTCTGGATTCTGGTGCTCTCGCAGTTTCTGCCGACGGCCTACTTTGGGGCGCTGATCGCGGTGACGATGGCCGGCGCCCTGGCCGCCGACCTGCTGCTGCTGCCGGTCGTGATTCTGTTGGTCAAACCGTTCGACCGGAAACGGGTTTCGGCAGCGTAAACCACCGCATCACAAGCGCGGTTTCTGCGGTACGGTCAGGGCGATGGCCCGGCGGACCTTGCGTCCGGACGCGCTCTCGGCGGTCAGTGTTACTGTGTAGTTGCCGGGCTTGGCGTATGTGTGCACCGGGCCGGCCACCGGCGAGGTCTCCCCGTCGCCGAAGTCCCAGCGATAGGCCCGCGGCTCGAAAGACGCCCGGGTCTTGAACTGCACCGACATGGGGTCGCCCTTGTCCGCGGAAAAGGCGCGGATACGAAGCCAGGGCACCTTGCGAATCACCCGCGAGAAGAACTTGTACGCCTTGGTCGGGTGCCCCATGTGCGTGCCGCCGGTTTCTTCGGGCGTTACCGCGGCGTGATGCTCGCGGAGCCACTCTACGCAGCGCTTGCCCTGCTTGCCGGTCAGGATGTCGACCGACCCATACAGCACGTAGACCGGTTGGAACGGGTCGATGCGGTCGGCCAGTTCGGTGAGGTAAACCGCGTTGAAGTTGCCCTGCAAGACCGCCAAGGCGCGGAACATTTCGGGGTGCTTCAACCCGGTGTACAACACCGCGAAGTTGCCCGCCGACCACCCCGTGAGAAAGATGCGGTCGCGGGCGACGTTGTGGCTGCCCTGAACGTGCCGCGCGGTCGCCAGGATGGTCTCTTCGTCCTCGCGCTGCCGCCGTATCTGCTTGTCGGCAGGGGGCGGGAAATCGCCCTTGGTGCCCCGCAGCGTGGGGGCGGTCACCAGAAAGCCCTTCTCCTCCGCCAGCTTCACCCAGTCCTTGATCTCCCGCAGCGGAGAGTCCCACGGTTTTGTGCCGTGACACACGATTATCAAAGGCCAAGGCTCGCAAGCGTCGTAGTTGGACGGTGTGTACAGCAGGTACTCACCGCCGAGGTCGGGTTCAGCCACCGACACGATGGCATTGGGCACTCTGGGGTCGCGATACTGCGGGCATCCCGCCGCGCCCGCGAGCACCAGAGTGCAGAAACATACGCCAATGGCCGTTTTCATCTCAGACCCTTCCCACAGACGAACTACGTGCGACGGAGCACTAGGGCTTCTTGGGCCATTTCGGCAACTTGATGATCTTCTTCAACTTCCCTTCTTCCTTCTTCTCTTCCTTCTTCTCCGCCTTCTCTTCCTTGCCCTTCGCCTTCTCTGCCTCTTCCGCCTTCTCGGCCTTCTCGGCCTTCACGGGCTCGCTCTCCGTCTGCGCGGGCTGCATCGGCGGACTCGTAGCGTCTACCACCTGAGCGCCCTCGGGGATATCGAACTTGAAGCGCCCCGCGCCAATGTCCGTGTTGATCTTGATGTCCTTGGAGATCGACGAGGTGATCAGCTTTCCGTCCGCGCCGAACCCTTCCGACTTGATCAGAATTCCGTGGTCCTTCCAGTAAGACACCCGTTGCCGGCCGCTCGGGGGCACGCCCTCCATCGGTTTCATCTTCATCTCGAACACGCAGCAATCGTGGCCGTCGACTTTCTCGTCCTTGAGCAGCTTGATGTCGTAATGGCGCTTGAGCTGTGCGAAATATCCCTTCGGTTGGCTGCTTTGCACGGACAGCGACCGGCTCTTGACAACCGTCACCTGACCGTCCTCCTGGGTCATCGAGTAGAGGAATTCGCCGTCGTCGACGACCGTGATGACAGATTGTGTGACCGTCGTGTTTCCGCTTTCGGTCTGGGTGGTCTTGCACTTCGTGTCAGAACGCATCAGGGCTTTGTCGCCCCTTCGCTGCCACTCCGTCGTCCCGACCATCTCCGATTTGTACGTCTGCTCGGGGCCGAAATCAGTGTTGGTCATCACATCGGTCTTGGCGGTGTACGAGTTGACGTTCGCGAATTGTTGGTCGAGTTTCTCAATGGCATTGTCCGTTCCTTCATCCGCCGCGGCCGTTGCGCCCAAACCGACCAGCACCGCGATAACCGCAACCACAAGCGAGCCTCGCTTCATAACAGAGTCTCCTTTGATCCGACGTTTTCCACTTACGATTTCCGTGCCCGGGATTGTAGACGAACGGGCCGCTCTACCGCAAGTCTCACGCCGGGTGCTTCTGGGTGTCGCGACATCGGCCGGCCTCACCCGCTGCGGCGATTCGTCCAGCAAAACCTACCTAGTGCCGTTTCCGTTAAGGTACTGGCACTTCGCGAACCCTATTTGAACGATGGGTGGCCCACCTCTTCAGGGCCTGTCGGTTTAGTCTGTAGCGTCGCCCCTTGTGGGCGGCGCACTCGCGTTTTTCGTCACCCACAAGGGGTGACGCTACATTTGGAATCGCCACGGACGACTAAATCGACAGCCCCTTCAGAGGTGGGGGACACCAGGTTATACTTCCGCGTGGGCATAGAGAACTCGGAAAGAGACAACACATAAAGGAGACAACAAACGTGGACCGCAAAGCTCTGGCCGCCGCTATCAAAGACGTTGCGTACCTGGAGGGTGACTTCGTGCTGCGCTCGGGCAAACGCAGCAAGTACTACATCGACAAGTACCGTTTCGAGACACAGCCGGGAATCTTGTCCGAACTGGGCAAGCGCTTCGCCGAATACGTCAGTGACGGCACTACGCTCATCGCCGGCGCGGAACTCGGCGGCGTGGCCCTGGCGGCGGCGACCTCGATGGCGTGCGACCGACCGTTCATCATCGTGCGCAACGCCAAGAAAGACTACGGCACGAGCAACCTGTTCGAGGGCGTGCTGAACAAGGGCGACCGCGTTCTGATTGTGGAGGACGTCGCCACAACCGGCGGCCAGGTCCTCGAAGCCGCCAAAGCCATCACCGACAGCGGGGCGCACGTGGAGAGAATCGTGGCTGTCCTCGATCGCCAGCAGGGTGCCCGCGAGAACATCGAAGGCGCCGGCGTTGCGTTCGACGCCCTGTTCACGTCAGAAGACCTGGGCATCACGCCACAGACGTAGGGCGTACTGAGAGCTTCGTGCTGGGTTCATTCGGAATCGTCACCCGGTTGCTTGGGAAGCCTGCCACGGAATCGCTCGATGCGCTCGGAGATGCGGTCGGCCAAGTCGGCTCGCTTGGTCGCGTCGGCCAAGTTCAAGGCCTTGTTCAAGACGTCAACCGCCTCGGTGTAGCGCCCCAGCCCGTCGCCCAGGGCAATGCCCAGATTGTAGTGGGCGGCTACGTTCTCCGGATCGATCCGTACGGCTGCCCGATAGTGACGCACGGCGGATTCGGCGTCGTTCAAACGACCGTAGGTCATCCCCAGACCGATGTGCGCCGTCACGAACTCGGGGCCCGCTTCGGTGGCGAGTCGATAGTGGGTCACTGCCTGGTCAAGCTGACCGGCAACCACCAGGGATTCGGCGAGCTTGCAGTGGATCAGTGGACGGTTCGGCGCTGCAGATAGCGCCTTGCGGTACAGTTCGATCGCTTCGGCGGTACGCCCCACCACCGCCAACCGATCCGCACGGGCCACCAGCTCGTCTGCGGATTGCCCCTCCGGCGTTGCGGCTGGTCGAACCGGGCTCGCGGGAGCGGCGGCATCAAGCTCAATCCCCAGCGCCTCGAGGCCTGCCCGGCACCGCGGTTCCAGATGTACCGCTTCGCATAGACGTTTGTTGGCCTCCTCGGCCCGGCCCACGTCGCGCAGCGCCAGCCCCAGTCGGAGGAGCGCATCAACATTGTTAGGTTCGATCATGAGCAGCAGTTCGTATTGCTTGACGGCTTGCTCGGTCTTTCCCAAGTCGCTCAGCAACCGGGCCAACTCCATACGCACGGGGACGGACCCCGGCCTGGTCCGCAACGATTCGCGATAGCGATCGATCGCCTGATCCGCTTGTCCCTGCTGGAGAAACGCCTGGGCCGTCAGGTAGTGCGCATCCGCCTCGTGGGCGTGGACGTAGCGCGACAGGTATTGTAGGTGGACGAGGGCGTCCGCCGCTCGGCCGTTGCGGAGCAACAGGCGTGCCGCGGCGAGACGTGCCAGGGGCACATCCTCGGCGATGTCCAGCGTCTGCTCGTACTGTTCCAGGGCGCGGTCGTAATCTCCCAGGCGCTCGTAGGCCGTGCCCCGGTCGTAATGCCAGCGGAAACGAACCGGACCGCCCTGCACGATCGGTGCGCGGAACACGACATACGCCACCGCGCAGCCCAGCACCCAACCGGCAACCGGAACCCATCGCCGCTGCGCCACATACCGGGCCGCACGACAGGCCCCGTACGCGGCGAAAAGGAGAAGGAACGCAATGACCGGCACACGATATCGGGCACACACGAAGAACGGCAACACGGCCAAGAACAGAGCGGCAACGATGAGAACCAACAGGACCGTGATCTCCCGGCGTCGCTCCCACGTTTCGCTGTCGGCCTGCAGTTCCCCTCGGCGTTTGCGCAGATGGACGAGGAGTATCAAGCCGCCGCTGACAGCCAGCGCGAGCACGGCGGGAAAGTCACCCCACAGCCGGGAGAGCACGTTGGAGAAAGCCCGCTCGTAGTGGACCTCCTTGTTGTTCGCAATCTCCCAAGGCCCCCAGAACAGCAGTGCCTTCTTCAACGTGAGGTTCAGGAACGCCAGCGGTTCACTCTTGATGAAATCCAACGCCTGTCCGTAAAACCAGGATGACACTTCGGAGTACCGCAAGGAAGTGCCCAGCCGATGTTCGAGCGTCGAGACGATGGCGGGATAGTCGTAGCAGTTGGCAAACCGCCCAACACCCGGAATGCTCCCCGACGGACGCCCGGTGGCGGCGGGGTTGTTCCCGATGAAGAGATTGATTCCGCCGTTGGCTGAGAGGATGACGAAGTCCTTGGCCACAAGATAGTTCCGCGCGGTCACCGGTAGAATGCTCGCAGCGCTGCAGAGGATCAGCGCCGAGGCCGCGACGATGCCCTTCCGCCCGGAACGCCGCCGGTGGGCCACGACGAACATCCACAGCGACACGACGAGTATGATCGGTAACGCATTGGGTCTTACGATCGAGGCCACACCCAGCAGCCCGCCGGCAGCGACGGCGTACACCGGTGCCATTCGCTCGGTCCACCTGCCGAGCAAATAGACGGCCGACAGCAACAGCGGAATCAACAGCACGGTGGCATGCAGCTCTCCCTCGAAGTAGATGAACGCCCAGTACAGAGACATGAACCCGGACCAGGTCAGACCAACAGCCCGCCCAAACCACCTCCGCCCGATGGCAAAAGCCAAAACGCAATTCACAAGCCCCAAGCCCATCTGCACGATGCGCGGAGCCACGGGCCCGGTCCCGGCCAGAATGTAGATCAGCGCCAGGAAGTGAGGATAACCCGGCGGCCTGACGTAGGGTGTAACGGGAATACCGGGGTCTTGCCTGCCCGGAGGCGGCGTCCAATCTCCGGTTGCCAGTCCTCGAGCCCAGTACTGATGCGTACCGGCATCCACGCCCGGTGTGGAGAAGTCCGGATTGCTCGCGATCTCGCCAAGATACAGCCCGCGCACCAGCGCACCGACCGCGAGTATGCCCACGAGCACCCATAAATCCCACGACCGCCGCCGCGGGACCACTCGAGTTGACTCGCCACGATCGGTTGTCACTGCGTGCCTCTGGTTGATGGCAGGGCATTGCTCTACGCCGAGGCGGCGCGGGCGTTCTTGCGGCCCGCGACCCAGGCGCGCATTTTGCCCAACTCGCGGCTCCAGGTACCGCTCGTGCGGCGGCGCAGGAACAGCTCGTACAGCACGTCCAACAGTTCCGCGGCGTCGGCGATTTGCTCGAAGCGGCGCTCGCGGCGGGCGTGCAGGTCCTTGTCGGCCCCGTCCTCGTCGGGCGGGAGCACCATGCTCGAGACGGTCATCCGCCGCCCATCGAGCACCAGCGAAAACTCGCCGGCTCGCCCACCGAAGATCAATCCCATCTTGGTGGGCTGCTTGCCGACGGTCAGGGCGGCCCGGGCTTCGGGCAACGCCGCCGGACCGTCCGCGGTGATCACGTCCGTCCCGGTCACGGCGAAGTCGCACTCCAACCGCAGCACCCGGTCGATCATCACCGCGATTTCGTCCCCGGTGCTGACACGCAGGGCGCCGTCGTCGGAATCGACTTTGAACCACAGCCAGGTCAGGAACTCCTTGCCGAGGAAGCCGCGGTCGCCGGTGTCGAAATCGTCGGGCGCTCCCTCGCAACCTTGCGGCGCGCGGATCAGATGGGACGGCTTGGCGTGCTCGACGCCTTCGATTCCGCCGGCGGCCTGCATGAGGCGATAGGCCAGCCGGTCGGCGGACGCCGGTTCGAGCCCGCAGTCAAAGGTATCCATAAACAGTGCCATCATCTTGTCGTTCACCCCGACGCCCAGGTTGCCGAAGTAGACCGTCTGACGGTCCAGGTCGATGAGCAGCGGATAGGCAAAGATGCGCCGAAAGGCACCGTTCTTCGCTTCGCGTTCGGCCCGGATTTGGGCGGTCTCACGTGCCTGGGCTCGCTCGGACTTGCTCAGGAACTCACGACCGCCGGCTTGCAGGGCGACGTCCTCTTCCACGTGGATGTAGCTCTTGAGCACGGCTGCGGGCACGGCGTTGCGGTCGATGCGCATGGCCAGGCTCACGAAGCGCCCTACGGCGATGCGCTCAGCGGTAATGTCGGTGTCGAACAGATGCCGCGGGGTGATCCAGCCGACCTCGGTACCGTCGGTCGAGGCTGACCCATAGCGCCCGAAGGCGTTGTCGTGGACCGCCGTGACGAAAGCGTCCGTCACGTCCGCCGGCCCAGCGCCGGAAATGAAATAACGCCGAAACGATACCGAACCGGATGATAGCCCCACAAACCACCTCCTAATATGACAGCGCTGGATCGTTCTCAGAATGAAGAGCCGCGGGCTTCAGCCCGCGCGGCGCCCCCATTGGGTAGGCGCCAAGGCCGGTTTGAGACCGCGCAGGCTAAAGCCTGCGGCTCGAAAAGCGTTCTCTAGCGCTGTCATCCTAAGGCGACGCCGGCGCTCCTCCGGAACGACGCCGAACGCGATTCTCGTGCCGAACGACACCGAGGTCAATCACCCAGCCGTCAGTCCACCCGGGCCCGCGCCGGGAAGTACGCGGGGCCGCCCGATGCCCGTGCTCGCGACCGAATCGAAAAGCGCCGATCGGCACGACAGTGGGACGCCCCGATCAGGCGCCAAGCTCTATGGGTGGACTGGAACGCCGTGCGGCAGCCCGATGGCGGCGTGCGTCATGGACAGACTGCGGGCGACGCGTGCTGTCGCCGCGTAACTGTGAGCCCCTGCTACGAGAGTATCGAACATGCAAACTGCCAAACCCGACTTTCCACGCTTCCGTCGAGATCAACCGAACCGACGTTGCGGTCCGGTCGCCGTCCGCTATCTGCTTGTGCTCTCGGCCTGCATGGCAACGCCGTGGGCGGCGGGCTGCGGCGGCGATGCGCGGGTTGAGCTCTCGGCGGCGGATTCGATCCAATCGCTGGCGGCCGGGTTGGAATCGGCGATTCGTGAATACCACGACGATCTGACGACGAGCGACGACCTTCGCGACGCAACCGTCATCGCGGCATTCGTGGAGCGCATGCGCGCGTCGGCCGACGATCCGGCCGAACAGGATCGCCACGCCGCCGCATTTTCCGCCGCACTGGCCCGCATCCGGCAGGACAGGCGCGTGGAGTGGACGCGGTTCGGCGCCACGCTGGACAATCTCGACACCCTGCGCGAGATCACCGACGGACTACGCCGCCTTGCCGTCGAAAGTATGACGCTCACCGACGAGGCCCGCCGCTACATCCACGCCCTGATTGACATGCAGCGGCCGTGAAACGGAGACGCTTATGCCCGGCCTGAACGACGAATTGGACCACCTGATCGAATCGCTGGACGGAGAAATCCAAAAGCAACCGAAAGTCGGTGACGCGATCGACCTCATTCTGGCATCCCCGCGACGCGAAACGGAAGTTCGTTCGCTGCGTCATGACCCGGCGGTGGAAGCGTTTCGCCGGGAGTTGACCGACGGACTCATTCGCGTGGACACGGCCAACAGGTTGCTGAGCCTGGTGAACACGGTGGTCACCGCGTTAATGACGGGCTGAGAAGGCCCAGCGCATCGGGAGCCACGGCAATGTCGTCTTTGCAGGCCCACATCGACCTGCCGACCGTGGCCGCCATCGTCGCGGTGGCGGCGCCGTTGGTTGCGATCCCGTTAACGATGGTCATCTTTCATCTCCGGTCGATGCGCGAGCATCAGACGACGCGGCAGAATGATCTGGCCCGCCGGGTCGACACGCTGGGTGAATCGGTGGCGTCCGCCGGGCGCAGGCTGATGGAGGTGCAGCGCGACTATGCCACGAAGGAGGAGTGGTTGCGCGAGAGCGTGGCGGCGCGCCACCACATCGAGCAATTGCTGGAGGCGGTTGCGCGGCTGGAGACCGAGATCGACGTCGTTCGCGGGTGGTCGCGGCACATCGAGTCGCGGATTCGCGATGCCCGCGCATGCGAAGCGGGCGGCGCGGCGGGTCAGCCTGAGGCGAAGGCCACTCAATCGGAGCAGTGCTGATGGCGAATGGACGAACCAGTCGCGAGATCAAGCGGGTGCGCAACGAGATTCTCGTCGTGCTCAAGATGTTGTATCCGGCTGCGCTACAGGCTGATCAACTGTTACGCTCGTTGCTGGCCGTCTTTCCCGCGCTGGAGTGGGACCAGTTTCGTCGCGATCTGGCCTATCTGTGCGAGAAGCAGTACCTGCAGCGCGTCGTTCCCGACACGGAGAGTGACGAGAAGCTGACACCGTGGCGGAAGCGCTGGTTCCGTCTGACGACTTCGGGCGTGGAGGTGGCCGAGAAGTGCATCGGCGATCCGGCGCTGGAGGAGTAGCCCGATGACCACCGAATCGTCCAAGCCTCGACCGCGCCGCGGTGCCGGCGGAAAAGGTCGCTCGAGGCGGCGCGTGCCGCTGGCCAAGGCCGTGCCCCCAAACGCACTGGCGGCCCTGAACCTGGCGATCCGGGCGCTGGCCGAACGGTCACCGGAGGCCATTGGTGAAATCCACGAGCGGTTCGAGTTGCTCGAAAAGCACAACGTAACGCTGCGCCAGACGATCAATCACGCCAAGCGCCTGCCTGCCAAGCTTGGGCGCGATGATCGGCCTGTCGAGCGGGCCGAATCAGACACTGCCGCCACGCCCGAGCTGGAGGCGTACCGACGGCGCATGAACGCGATCGGCGAAGCGCTGTCGGTTGTGTTCGTGGGGATGGGGTCGGCCGATTCGGACCTGTGGGGGCGCGGGGTTTATCTGAAGCTGGTGGGGCGGCTGTACGATGTGCTGGACTCCGACGACTTGGAGCTCGACGACCTTCAGGCCGTCTCAAAGATGATCTGCGATCAGCGCCGGGCCCAGAACCAGGCGCTGGATGTCCGACGCCGCTTCCACACCGACCGCCGGAGCGACGATGGTGAGGCCGACCAGGACGCCGCGGGCTCGCCGTCGGCAAGGGAGCTTCCACCGCACTTCAGCGACGTGGTCAAACAGATATACGGCGTCAACCTTCAGCGACGATCCGAGGGCTGACGTGACGCGCACACCGTGACCGAACGATCGGTCGCCGGGGGAAGATGTTCGTCTCCGATGGATCAGAACGGCGTCGGAACGCCAATCTGATAAAGACCCAACATGATCACCGAGAGAAGAACGAGAAGAATCGACCAGATCGCCATCGCTCATACCTCCATAGAATAAGGGCGTGCAAACCGCCACCCGGCCTCACGCGGACCGGGGCTCCGATGACGTTATAGAGAACCGAGCGGGTTTGCTCAAGCGAAACACTTTTGGGACTCAGAACCCGGGCGGTAGAACGTGTGCCGGGCAGCGGCCGAATCCCCCAGCCGTCCCGCAGCCGCGGGCGGAGTCAGCCTGTCATCAGGTCGCCGATCTGGTCGACGTAGCCCTTGAACTGGGTAGCGACGGCGGGGGCGCCCTTCAGTTCTTCGGCGATACCGCGCAGCGTGCGCAGCGTCTTGCGGACCGCGCCCGCAAACCGGTTGGCCTTCGGCTGCTGGGCTGCATCGGCGATGGCCTTCACCTCATCCAGTGCATCCTTGGCCACCTCGGGCTCGACGCCCTGGTCGGGCGCGGTGCTCAACAGTTCGGTGAGCTTCTCGAGCAGTGGCTTGAGTTGGCCGGCCGTCTCGTCCGACTGCGCCGGCATCCGGGCGATGCTCTTGACCACGCTGTCTTTGATGTCGCCGAGGTTGATCGTGGACCCGACGATGTCACGGGCCCGGACCTGACGACTCTGATCAATGTGGATCTGCCTGCGGCGCACGGTTTCGCTCGGCCCCAGCAGCCCGCGCACGAACTGCTTGGCGAAGCTGTCAGGTTTGTCACCCATTGCTCGCTCCTTCATCTCAACCGCCGGGAATGGGCGGGGAAGCCAGATACCGGTCCACGATAATGGGCGCCGTGATACCCACAATCATGGCCCCCAGTGGGGCGTCGATTTCCCCGGCCACGCCCAGAGCGACCGCAAGGATACCCCCTATTAGTATACGCAGCAGTTCGGCCACAAGGTAGCCCACGCTGCAGAAGTCCTTCAATCGCGTCACGTCCTCCTTGACCAGCTTCACCATCTCCAGCCCATCGACCATCAACCCGCCAAGCATCCCCCAAGCCAGAAACACCCACCAGATCGTGCCGTCGGCGGGAGCAGGCTGGGTCGTTTGCGCCATCAGGAGCGCCGACGTTTGTTCCAGGAAAGCCATAGGTCTTCACCTTTCTTGCCGCTACGGCCGGGAGGATGCCCCGTTTGAGCGGCGTGCCCGATTCACAACTCACTCCCCTCCAGATCGCCCAGGTTCAATTTTGAACCCTTGATATCCCTCGCAACCACCTGTCGCTTCTTATCGATGTTCACCATCACGTGTACGTCGCCGTCCGCGCTGCGCGTTTCCTGCCTGCGGGCGGCCCGGTCCTCGGCGGGCTCCACGCCATCCAACAGATCGCGCACCGAGTATTCATGATCGGCCCCGTCCGGCCAATACTCGTCCCGATTGGCGGCCTCCATCTTCAGAAGCGTCTCGTAGTCGGCGTTCAGTTCCGGTCGGTCGGGCAGCGGGACCTTTTCTTGCGGCGCAGCCGCCGGGTTCAAGCGATGCACGGCGGCGAAATGATTGCGGACGACCGCCAGCGCGCCCCGGCGCCGCCGCACGGGTCCCTGGACCCAGATGTCGACGGCTCGCCGATCACGGTCCGCCCGCACAAGCACCTCGCAGCCATCCGCTGCGAGGAGAACTCCGTTGTGCCAGGCCGTGCGTTTCTTGGTCAGGTTCTGATGCGCCTCGACGATGAAGCGTGCGATCAGCCCGGGCGGTAGCAGCTTGTAGTCGTACCGCAGTCGCGGCGCGTCCTCTTCCGGCCAGTTAACGTCCGGCTCCTGAGGTGTAAGCTGCTCGGGGATGAGGTAGCGCTGGTGCCCGGTGTGCGGGATCTCGAAACACAGCCCGAACGTCTCCATCATGTCGATGATGAATCGCCAGCGCGGTTGCGGATACGCCTGCGGATCACCAAGCAGGTCTCCCAGGCACTTGAAGTCCAACTCGCCACCCGCGCCGCGCACGGCCGTATGCGTCAGCAACCGGTACACGCCCTGCGTGATCCAATTGGGATTCAGCAGTGTCATCTTGTGCAGCGAGTCCGGTGCGCCAGCTTCGGTGTGGGCGACCACGACGCCAATCTGGTCGAGCAAGCGAAGGAACCCACGTTGTTCCGATTCTTTGTTGATACCCTGCTCGGCACAGAGAGAGTGATACGTGGCGACGTCGACGACATCATTCTGCCGAGCCCGCACGGCCAACTCTTCCTTGACGGCAAAGTAACTGCTCGGGAACTCGTCGCGAACGTGCGGCAGCTCGCTGTGCACTACCGCGTGAATGAGCTGGCGCAGCTCCGCAATCCCGCGACCGGCAGGCAGGCAGGACGTACGTATGAACGCTCGGACGTTGGGGTACTGCCTGCGCAGTCGGGGCTCGTCGAGGCGTAGCTCGTGAGGCGGCTCGGCCTTGTTGATCACCACGATCACGGGTGCGTCGCCAGCGCGGTTTTGGATGGTCTTGAGCCAGTAGAGGATCGAGTCGTCGTCCTCGCGCCGAGCCTCCAAGACGAGGAGATACAGACTCCTAGCGCTCAGGAAGAACTGGTGCGTCTCGTACATGATCTCCTGGCCACCGAAGTCCCAGACGTTGAGGTTGACGGCATCGGGCTGCGCCCCGTTCTGCGGCGGGCCGGGCAGCCTCCAGCTCTCGACGTTTATTCGTTCCCGAATGATCACGCCCGGCGTCTTGGGCTCATGCGGGTCGCAGGGTTGGTCGTGAAGGAGGTAGTTCACCAGCGACGTCTTGCCCACCGCCTCCGGCCCCACGACGAGGAGCTTGGCCTCGTTCAGCCGGCGCTTGGCCTCGACCTGGCCGCGGAAGTAGTAGTCGAGGATGTCGGCCGGCTTTGCGGCTTTCTTCTGGCCGGTCCTGTGTACGTCTTGCCACGACGGTCCGAGGACCTCGGGCGGCAGGCTGAGGGCGTCGTTGCCGTGCAGATACAGCTCGCCCAAGGCGGTGAGATCGCGCAGCGCCGGCGGGAGGGCCGTCAGTTGGTTGTTCACGACGAACAGCGCGGTCAGGCTGGTGAGTCGGCCGATTTCCGGCGGGAGAGCCGTGAGCCGGTTGCGCGCGAGGGACAGCGTGTTCAGGCTGGTGAGCCGGCCGATCTCCGGCGGGAGGGCCATCAGGCCCAGGTTGGACAGGTACAGGTTCGTTGCCCGCTCACGCTCCGCCCGGGCGATGCACTCGCGGGCGATGTCCTCCGGTGATTCGCCCTCTCGTGGCTTACGGGCCCTTACGAGCTTCATCTGGGGCATCTGTGCCGCTCCTCAAGTGATCCTCGCCGGGCGGCCGTCGCCGCCAGGATGTTCGGCCAGGTTATCGTCGTGCCGGGGTTGATGATGTCCCGGGCGAGGTCGTTGCCATCGTCGTCGGTGGTGGCCGGGATGATCGCGGCGCAATTCTTCAGGTCGGCTGTCAGGTTGTTCTCGAACAGGGCGCACTGGATAGGCACGGGCGACCTCCGGTTCCTTCGATCGAAGGATAGGTTCTGTCGCGGCTGTGTCAATTCGGTGAGGTTCGTGCGTGGCAAACGGGTCCGTGACAGTTGAGGCGACCTCTTGAGCGTTACGTCGCCGAGCAATTGCCTACGCACACGGATTGCCTACGCACGCGGATGGCCTGCGTACGCAGATGGCCTTCTTCGCCCTGAAAGCCGCGAGAACTTCGCCCTGAAGGGGCGCACTATGACAGCCCAGGGCAACGCCCTGGGGTAGGATTGGGCCAAAGCAAGGCAAGCCCTGAAAGAAACTATGAAAGCCGGGTCTCCGTGTAAGTACTTGGGCGATCCACGCGATCAGCCCGTCGACACATGGGCCACCAAGCCCGAACTTGTGTCAAGGGGGACCCGGCTTTCATAGTTTCTTTCAGGGCTCGCGTTTATCTCGGCTACGAGAACCCAGGGCGTTGCCCTGGGCTGGTCTATGGCGCCCCTTCGGGGCTAATTTATAGCGCCCCTTCGGGGTTGGTCTATGGCGCCCCTTTGGGGCTGATCTATATGTTCGCGGGCCGAACGTGCTGCGGGCCGCATTCGCCCGCCGATTCTGTCATGGACCCGTGGCAAACAGCGACCCAGTGACATCGCCGTCCAATGGCTTCGACGCCGGTAGCTGGTATACTCTCCGGCGATGGCGGCAGTGTTCGAAATCCTCCTGTGGATCGGGGCGGGACTCTGGATCGTCTTCCTGCTGCAATTCATCATCAACTGGATATTGGTTCCGGACATCCGAAAGGTGACGTGCGCTGCGCCCGCCGAATGGCCTCTCGTGTCGATCGTTGTGCCCGCGCGCAACGAGGAGCGAGAAATCCGCAAGGCGGTGACGTCGTTCTGCACGCAGGACTACGCCGCGCTCGAGGTCATCGTGGTGGACGACGGCTCGACGGACGCGACGCCGCGAATCCTGGCCGAGTTGCAGGCACGATTCGGGCACCTAACCGTTGTCAAAGGCCAGGACCCGCCCGAGGGCTGGCTGGGCAAACCGAACGCCCTGGAGATCGGCCGCAAACACGCCAAAGGCGAGTGGTTGCTGTTCGTCGATGCCGACGTGGTGTATGCCCCCGATCTGCTGCGCCGGGTCATCCCGTACGTGCTGCGCGAGCGGGCGGGCATGCTCTTTCTCTATCCACGCCTGACCACCGGCGAAGTGCTCGAGGCAGCCGCCATGTCCACGTTGTACCTGGCTGCGTTCGCCGTGTGTCCGATGTTCCTGGTCAGCCGTACCAAGAGCAAGCTGCTGGCGTTGGGGGGCGGCGTGTTCAACCTGGTCCGGCGAGACGCCCTGGAAGCTGGCGGCGCGTTCGAGTCGCTACGGAATGCGGTGGTCGACGACGTGGGGATGGGGCGAGTGGTCAAGGCGGCCGGCTACCGGCAAGCGGTGGCGCTGGCCGGACCGCTGATCCGCATCCGCATGTACGACGGCTTCGGTGAAACCGTCGAGGGCTTCTCCAAGAACGCCTATCCCATGTTTCGTCGTCATTGGTGGCTTTTGCCGATTCCGGTGGTTGTCGGCGCGCTGGTGAGCCTGCTGCCGTACGCCGGTTTCGCTCTGGCTTTGGCCGGCGGATCGGTCAGCGTTCCCGCATCCATCTCGCTGGCGTGCATGCACGTGATCCTGGCGGTGTTGGCGCTTCGCTTCCGCCAATCGTGGTGCATTGCCTTTCTGAACCCGGTGCGCGAGCTGTGCTGGTGGTGGATTATCCTGCGATCGTTCGTCCGGTATCGCCGCCACGGCGTCGTCTGGCGCGGACGAACGTATGGATCGTCGGTCTGATGCGCATCGTGCATGGCCACGCAAGAGGGCACCCGAAAGGGAGTGGACATCAACAACTGAGCCACGACCGTATCAATGGTCCACCGCGTCCAAGCGCTCCTGCAGCGTGGGGTCGCGCATGGCGAGCGCCGTCTCCGAGGCCGTCAACTGACCCTGCAGGGCGGCGCACTCGTCCTCGACCGGCGCCGCCGGCGGTTCGACCGAGTAGGCCGACCGAGCCCCGAGAGGCAACAACGGAATCAGTACAACCACACCTGGGCTGATCTATGGCGCCCCTTTGGGGCTGTTTCATTACCTCCCCGTGGGGCTGTTCTATGTGTTCGCGGTCCAGACGCGGCGGGATGCATTAGCCCGCCGATTCTGTCACGGACCCTGTGGCCGGTGCCGTATCCGGCGACCTTGTCGGATGGGGGTGACGGACCTATGATGTCGGCATGCAAAAGCGTACCGCACTACCCCAAGCCTTCGCTGATTTGGGTATCGAAGTCCGTTTCCTCAAAGCGTTGGCCCAAATGGGATACGAAAAACCCACGGATGTTCAGCGGGAATTCATCCCGCTGATTCTGGAGGGCAAGGACGTTCTGGGACAGGCCCGCACGGGCACGGGCAAAACCACGGCCTTCGCCCTCCCGCTCCTGCAGCGTTGCGAGCCGTCCGACCGACTCCAAGTGCTTTGCCTGGTCCCCACTCGGGAACTGGCCGTTCAGGTCAGCGACGAGGTTCGCCGCCTTGCCCAGTTCGCCGATCTTCGCTGTGTTCCGGTGTACGGCGGGCAGCGAATCAAAGCGCAGCTTCATCACCTCGGGCGCAAGCCGCATTTTGTGGCGGGCACGCCCGGGCGCGTGTTCGATTTCCTCCAGCGGGGGGCGCTCAATTTCGACGCCCTTCGTGCCGTCGTGCTGGACGAAGCGGATCGCATGCTGGACATCGGCTTTCGCGACGCCATCCGCGACATCCTCAAGCGCGTCCGACACCCGCATCAGACCATCCTCTGTTCCGCCACGGTGGAGGAGGAAATCAAGCGGTTGACCCAGAGCTTCGCCAGGAACCCGGTCGAGGTGGACGTTTCGCGCGACGAGCTGATGGTCGAGGAGGTGGAGCAATGGCGGTGCACCGTGGATGCGCGGGACAAGTTTCGCCTGCTCAAGGCCGTGCTCAAGGAGGAGAACCCCAGCTTGGCCATCATCTTCACCAACACAAAGGCCAAGGCCCACAAGATCGCTCGTCGCCTGCATGAGAGCGGTATCGACGCCAAGGAGCTCCACGGGGACCTGATGCAGAAGCGACGCGAGCGTATTCTGGGCAGCTTTCGCAAACGCCATTTTAAGGTGCTGGTGGCCACGGATCTGGTCGGGCGAGGAATCGACGTGCAGGCCATCAGCCACATCATCAACTTCGACATCCCGCAGGACACCGAGGCCTACATACACCGCATCGGGCGTACCGCACGGATGGGCGCTTGCGGGAAGGCCATCACCTTCGTGACCCCCGAGGAGGGCAAGGAGCTGACCGAGGTCGAGAAACTGACCAACGTACTCGTCGAGGACAAGCAGTACGCCTCCTTCGTGCCCCGCGTCTTCGAGGACGAGGCCCCGCCGTCGGCGCCCACCCAGGCGTCACGGTACCAGCAGTCCGTGTTTTCCGAGGTGGACTCGAACGATGTGCCCACTTCCGCGCCCCCGAAGACCCTGGGCAGCAAATTCCGCCCGCGGCGCAGCCGACGCCGCTGAGCGGGCCTGCTTTTCTCGGATTTGACCCGTCCGCTCTTTTGGGGCATACTACCGATGGCGAGTGATAGAGCTTCACCGCCTAGTTTATGCGGGTCGCCTGGGCACGAAGGGCCAGCGCAGGAGCACTGGCCGATCCTCCAGCAGTGGGACCGTCCCACTTCTTGCCCCCCCCTTCCGATCGGGCAACTCCCGCGCGGTCCTTGATCCTAGGCCACACAATGATGGCCAGTACGTGAGTTGGAGTAACTCCCCCATGTCGTTCGAAGACAAGACGATCTCATGTGTCGACTGCGGCCAGGACTTCGTGCATTCAGCCGACGACCAGGCCCGCTACGCGGAGCGCGGCTTCACCAATGAGCCCAAACGATGCCGGGCGTGTCGCGAGCAGCGCAAGGCACGTGGGAGTGGTGGGCCCGGTGGCGGCGGCAGCCGGCCGCAGCGTGAGTCCCACGAGGTCACCTGTGCCGAGTGCGGTGCCACGACCACCGTTCCGTTCAAGCCGACGGAAGGGCGCCCGGTCTACTGCCGCGACTGCTTCCAGGCCCGAAGAAGATAAGCCACGCCTGGTTGACCCCGACGCGCCTCGGCGCGTTGCGGTAGCGGGCCGGTTGGTCCTTCAGTTCGATCCGGCGCGCGGGGTTGTGCTGCGCCTCGGGCGAACACCGCTCTGGTATGTCGACCCGACTTGCCGGGCAGGGTACGGGGCTGTCCCAGGCCCCGGCAAAACGGGTTTCTGAACATCAATGATCGAGCAGTGCCTCGAACGGTTGTCGCGCCTCCTGTTCCCCTGCTTGGCCGGCAGTGGCCTGATTCTCGCGGCGACAGCGATCGGCTGGTGGGGAGGACGCCACCGGCAACGGTGGCCTGCGCGGGTGGTGAGGTGGTGGCTGAACCGCGTCGTCCGCCCGTTGCTGGCGAGCCGCTCGGTGTCACGACGGGCTGCCATTATCGCCGCGAATAACGCCGCGACCTGTGCCGGGATGGTCGCACTTGGTGCTGTCGGTGTCGTCGCCTGGCTCGCCGTGGCAGCGGTCGGGCTCAGCCTGGGGCTTGCCTTGCGCCTGATGTCGGCGGCGCCCCCGCGCCCGGCAGCAGAACCGCCGCCCCCCGCCCGCGCGCAACAGGTGGCGGCCGCCATCGGTGTGGGTTTCAATCTGCTCGAGATTCCGGCAATCGCTCTTGCCGCAGGTCTATGCCTGGCCCAGGAAGCGACGTCACCAAGCATTGAATGGGCCCAAGCGTGGCAGATGTTCGCCCTGCTCGTTTTGCCAACACTGATGCTTGCCGCCATCGGCGAGGCCCTGTGGATGGGTGTCTACCCACCGTGGGGTGGCCTATCAGCCGGCGGAGAAGCCCCGGTTGCGTAGCGGCCGCCCCCCCCGGCGAGGGGGGGGGCGAGCCCGGGGTCGGCCTTGCGGTCAGGTCGGTGGCTCGATCTCCGCGACGAGTTGGTCGAGGTTCACCGAGACGGTGCGATTGTCCGAGAGGATGGGAATCGTGTAGCTCTCGGCACGGCGTGTCGGTGGGCATTGCGGAAGATACACGTCGACGTCCACCTTGTTGATGCATGAGGGAGCGATGCCCGGCCCGGCACGCAGCGTCTGCGATGAGGTGAGGGCGTAGTCGCCGGACTCGTTCAAGAACGCGCGCAGCAGGTGCTCCTCAGCGAGGTTCTGCCGAGGATGGCGTTCCACAAAGACGCTGTCGAAGGCAAAGCCCCGCAGAATCCCACCAACATCTTCGACGGAGTCGACGTAGGATTCAAAGCGAAACTTGGGAAGCGTCGCACAGGCATACAGGACCTTGCTGGCCCGGACGACCACGCATTGGCGCGGTCCGAGGTGCTGTCGGACGGCCAAGATGAAGTCCGAATCGCGCTGCCCGTCAAAGAGCACCACCTGCCCGGTGATCTGGTCCCGGTGTGCGAGCACGAGCGGCCCATAGTCCGGACGGTAGGGAATCGACTGCTTGTATCCGAGGGCACCGACGAGCACGGAGAGAACAACGGCCGCCGTCAGTCGAACGCGCCGGCATCTGAATTGAGCGACCAGCGTACCGACCGCCGTTCCCGCCCAGATCGCGATCGGCAGCAATCCGAAGAAGAAATACCGCGGCTCCTTGTGCTGGATGAGACTGGACTGCGCGTAGAAGCAAATCAGCCACAGCACCATCAGCGCCGTGAGCCTGTTGGGACGTCGTAGCGACAGGATCAGACCGACCGTCCCAAGCGCGAGCACCACCCAGCCCACTTGCCCGGGCAGCCAGCGCAAGTAAGCGAGCCAACTCTCGGCCGAGAGCATCTCGATGGGCGAGCGACCGCAGGAAATCACCTCGAGTACGAGTGGCGTCGATTTACCGCCTGAGGAGATGAGCAGCGCGTAGCCGCCCACCGCACCCAGCGAGACGACTCCCGCCGCCACCAGATGGGTCCATGGACTGCGTCGGTAGACGGTCCACACCACGAGCAGCACGGCGTAAGGCACAATGACAAAAGCCGCCGTCTGTTTGAACATCACCGCCGTGACGGAGAGCAGGACCCAACAGATCAAACGTCGCCAATTCGGCCGCTCGTGGTAGCGGCACGCCGCGACGGCCGACCAGACGAGCACGGCCAATGTGGGGACCTCCAACATTGCCTGCCGGCCCCAGAGTACCGCGCTGGGCATCGCCAGCAGCCCGAGGACGGCGCACGCCGCCTGGAGTCGCCCGGTGAAACGCCGCACGAGCACGAACAACCCGCCCACCAGCAGCACGGCGAACATCAGCACACACAGGCGGGCAGTCACGACCGAGACGCCGAACACGGCGAAAAAGCACGCTTCAACCACCGCGAATCCGGGCGGATAGTTGCCAACAATGCCCAGGCTCGGGTAGTAGCCGAACTGGCGCTCGGCGAACCCAACCGGGTCGATCCAAGCGGAGGGCCCCGCAAGCGCCCAATCGTAGATCAATACGCCATCCATGACGTGCGTCCCGGCATCTCCCCAGCGCGGGCCGCCGATGGCGAGACCCTTGGCGAAGATGACGGCGGCCAGTGCCAGCAAGGCAGTGCCTACCAGCAGGTCCCGTCGATCCGGACGGCCAGCGCCTCTCCAAAGGCTACGCATGTTGTTGTCGCTCGCCATAGCAACCGAGAACCGTGTTGCCTCATCCACTGTGGATGCCCGGTCCCGCGCACAGAACCCCGATGCTCAGACGCCGAATCGGTGCGATAGCAAAACCACTTTAGGTGCGTGAGGAAGACGTCCCACAGAAACGGACCCTGTATACGGATGGTCCCTGATTCAGCGAGTGCATGGAGCGTCCTGACGTTCGCCGGCGCGCTCGATTATGAGTCGGATGCCCAAGACCGGTCCGGAAAGAAGCAAAGGTTTTTTTCGGCCCGAGCCGTCGTTCGATGAGGAAGGTGGCCGCGTCGTTGTAGCGGTGTTGGTCGAGGATGCGGTAATGTTTCTCGAGGTGTTCGATCCACAACTCGGTCTCGCTGGGCCGGCGGAGCATGAATACGAACCACACACGCCGGTGTTCGGCGATCCAGGCATCGAACACCTCGGCGAATCGCGACACGTTGTCACGGCAGTCGTAGGGCTGCAGGAGCGTCGGATGACCGGTGTCTCGCCAGTAAAACCCGTAGGAATCGCGCATCTCGTAGTGAATGAAAATCGTGTCGTCCGGTTGCAAGTGTTCCGCGGTATACGCAAACACGGGCCGCGTGTGTTGTTCCAGCGGAGGGGGTAAGAGCGTCGCTTTCGTCGCCCGGACCGCCGGAACGAACACGCAGCAAGCGAAGATTACGATGGTCGCCGGCGAAAGCCCCATCCGCCGCACGAACTGCTGGAGTCCGCAGCCGACCGCGATGGCGAAAAGGGGGATGAGAAACGCCATGGTTCGCAGTTCGCCGATCGGCCACAGACGCAACGCGCCGACTACAAAAACCTCCAGAGTGAGGAGCGCGGCGAAGAGGCATGCCGGGCGGCATCGTTTCCACAACGTGCCGGCCGAGGCGACCAGCGCCAGGAATCCCGCCATACCGATGAACCACTTCAGCGGGGACCATACCACGCTCGTTCCCAGCACGAAGCGCAGGATGCCGTCCGTCCTGGACACCATCCATGTTCCCAAGGTCAACAGCCCGTAGGATTTCGGCCACATGTGCACGAACGCGGGGTGCTCGCGGGCCATGTCCCCGACCGGACAACCGGACAACCAGACGTACCACGCGCCCCCAGCCAGCATGAGGATCATCACGACCGCCGCCAAACTCCGCCGAAGACGACCGTCCGCAGGCCCGTGCCACAGCACCGCAACGGCGAGTATGGGCATCCATGCGGCGATCACCAGCGACGCGGTGAAGGTGAATCCCATTGCCACCACCGCCACGATCGCAAAACCGAAAATCGCGCGGGAGGATCGGCGACGACAGACCTCGACGCCCACCCACAACAGCGCGACGGCCGCCAGCGCTTCGAGGCTGAAGCCCTTGGCCTGACGAGAGTAGGTGACCAACAGCGGATGGAAGCCGACGACGGCCGCCGCCGCCAACGCCGCGCCGCGGTCCAGGTGGCGGCGCGTGAACAGGTAAGCGAGCAGGACGCAGCCGATTCCGCACAATGCGGATGGCAGCCTCATGGCAAGTTCGGTGCGTCCGAGCGTGTGCTGGATCAGCCAGCCGGCGCCGGATTGCAGCGGAGGCAGGCGCCGGGGCGTGTACGCCGTGCCCCCGTAGAAACCGTAGCAGATGTTCGCCCGCCAGGCTTCGTCATGGATCAAACTGCCGGCATCCAGGTGAGCCAGACGGAACCACGCCGACGTAGCGAGGATCACGGCAACGCCGACGAGATGCCAACGGGCACGGCATGCCGATGCAACGATGGTGGGGCCGGTGCGCTCGTCATCTCCCGCGCGTGCCATGGGCCTCTCGGTGCACAAAACTGGGGCGCCGGACGCTTCCATGCGGTTCTTATCGGTCATTCCGTAGGCGCGCTGGACCTATAACGACCCGTCACATCGGCATCACCGCGGCAGCGAAACCGGAGGCCTGCAATCCGGTAATTGGAGCTTAAGTTGTTCCTCCGATAACTCGATCAACCCGATAACGAACGTTCGGACAGCATTCGAACGGCAAGGATCTACTGCATGAAAGCGGACATCTACCTGGTATGCCCCCCCTACGGGCGACCCTACGGTGACGGTCGACGACCGATAAAACACGGCGGGGCGCCGCTGGGGTTGGCCTGCATCAATGGGTGGCTCAAGTCCAAAGGATACGCAACGCGCATCATCGATCTGGCGTTCTCGGAGTGGACTGAAGCGGACCTGCTCGAACATATCGTGGCGGAGCGACCGCGCTTCGTCGGTCTCGCAGCCGTGACGACGCAGATCATCTCCGCCGTGCGCGTGGCGCAGGCCATCAAACAGGCCGCTCCGGAGGTGGTGACCGTGTTGGGTGGACCGCATCCCTCGGCCCTGCCGGAGTTGACGGCGTCCTACCCAGGAGTGGATGTGGTTGCCTCCGGCGAAGGGGAGCTTCCGCTTCTGGAGTTGCTTCAAGGCCGTCCCTTCCACGAGGTCGGGGGCCTGACCTGGACGGACAACGGCGTGATTCGCACCAATCCGCGTCTTCCGCTGCTGAACGATCTGGACGCCATGCCGCTTCCGGATTACACGGGCTTGGACGTTGATCGCTATGGATGCATCCTGCACCGCGACGCGTGTGACGCTCCTTCGCTGCCCATCATCGGAGCCCGGGGGTGTCCATATCGGTGCACCTTCTGCGCCTCGCGCGTGGTGGCACAGGGCCACTGCCGTTTTGTCTCTCCGGCGCGACTGATCGAGCACATCGAGGACCTGGTCAAACGATACGGCGTGCGCAGCTTCTTCTTCAGCGATGAAACCTTCGCGCTGCGAAAGAGCCGGGTCGAGGAAATCTGTGACAGGATGATGACCCGCGGATTGAAGATCAAGTGGGCCTGCCTGACGCGCGTGAACACGGTCGATGCGCAGCTACTGCGGACAATGAAGCGGGCCGGCTGCCGACTGATCGAAACCGGAATCGAATCGGGCGACCAGGAGATTCTGGACCGCATCGGAAAGGGCATCGACAAGGCACAGGTGCGCGAGGCATGCAAGGTTATCACCCAAAGCGGTATTCGTCTGAACGGCTGTTTCATCCTTGGCTTGCCGTACGACACCCCCGAGACGTGCCGCCGCACCATCGACTTCGCCAAGGAACTGCCGCTGGACTACGCTCAGTTCGCGATGTTCGTCCCCTTGCCGGGCAGTGCCGCCTGGGATACGGCGATGGAAGGCAAAGTCCTGCGCATGCACGCCAACGACTGGGATGATTTCAGCCGCTACGGATACCCCCTGGTGGAGAGTGACGCACTCGACCGCGAGCAATTGCACAAGCTGCACAGGGCAGCCTTGCGGGAGTTCTACTATCACCCCCGACGAGTGGCCAGGTGGTTGCTGGGCATCAACTCCTCCAGAAAGCTCAGGAACCTGCTCGACATGATGTTCGCTTTCATCCAGGTGGCCAAGGCCAAGCGGCGCTCGGGCAACTTGGTGCCGATGCCGTGTGTGGCGGGTGACGAACTCGGGCGGCTGCTCGGACCGCTGGACGGTTGGACGCCGCCGGAGATGCCGGATCCGCCTGTCGAGGGCGAACTGCCCGAGGAACGAGGCGTTGGACAGCATCCTTGTAAGATGGCTTCGCCAGTGTTGGCTTCCTGAGAGGGTGTATAAGAAGCCTTATCCGAGCCGCGCCCGTAAGGAAGCGGTCTGGTTTCGGGGGCAAGAACCGCTCCCTTACGGTCGCGGCTCGGTTCGTGGGACCGCTTTTCAAACACCCTCTGAGACGCAGTGGTCTGCCTCTTCGCAGTCCGACGACCGGCGTTTGTGGAGGATGCAGGCGGCACCGGATCAAATGAGTAGCCCGCGAGTCTCCATCATTGTTCCGACGTACAACCGGGCTGACCTGGTCGGTCGGGCCATTCGCTCGGTTGTGCAACAGACGTTCTCCGATTGGGAGCTAATCGTCGTGGACGACGGCTCGACCGACGAGACGCCGGACGTCATCGCGTCCTATCGGCAAGAGCTTGGCGAGCGTTTGGTCTACCTGGCCCGTTCGCAAGGCGGCGGTAGTGCAGCCCGCAATACGGGAATCGACCGCGCGCACGGCGAATTCGTGGCGTTTCTCGACTCCGATGACGAGTACCTGCCCACGAAGCTTGCCCGGCAACTCGAACTGTTCGACTTGGAGCCCTCGCTGGGTTTCGTCTATTCGGATTACTCGTTTGTGGACCTGGAGGGTGTGGAACACCGCAGCGCGTTCGGCGAGTGTCACCCGGTCGCCCGAGAGGTCCCCAACGACCGGGTGGGGCACAATCTGCATGTGTGCACCGGCGATCTGACGGACTCCATGTTGCGCGGCTACTTCGTCTCCACGATTGTGGGGATGGTACGCCGGCGAGTCTTGGGCGAGGACGTTCGTTTCCTCGAGGGGCAGTGGTATTCTGAGGAGTGGCTTTTCTACCTCGAAGTTGCCCGGCAGTGCCGTGGCGGTTTCGTGAATGAACCGCTCTGTCTGCACCACCATCAACCCGGCAGCGTATCGCGCACCTCGGTGTCGCGCAACTTGGCGAATCAGCGATCCTTGCTGTCGCTGGTGGCCCGGCGGTTTTCCGACTGTTCGCGCGAGGCGCGTGAGTCGTTGCGGCGCCAGCGCGTTGTTTGTGCCCAGCAGTTGGGTTGGGATTTCCTGCGCGCGGGTCAGCCGCGCCGCGCCCTGCGCTATTTTTCGGAGGCGTTCATTCACCGGCCGGCGCTCTCGGCCGCCAGACCGGTTGCCGGCGCGGCGTGGCGGTGTTTGAAGGACTTCTGTTCGAGGGCCGAGGCGGTGCGCGGATGACTTCGGCGACTGTTTCAGATGCACAGGCCTGGGAGCGTCAGTGGCGGCGGGCACCGGACGGACGAGACGACGCGGACCGAGTTGCCCGCGAACAGCGCAACCCGCGGTGGGCGCTGGTGCTCGACGCGCTGACCCGCACTTTCGGCCGGCTTGCGGGACTGCGGACTGTGGAACTGGGCAGCGGGCGGGGCGATCTGTCCGCCCTGTTGGCTGCCCGCGGGGCGGAGGTCACCTTGCTGGATCGCAACGACACCGTTCTCTCCCAGGCCCGTAGGCGGTTCGATCGCCTGGGTCTTCAAGCCGATTTCGTGAGCGGCGATCTGCTCGGTGACCTGGACCGATTTCAAGGGCGGTTCGACGTGTCCTGCTCTCTTGGGGTAATCGAGCACTTTCGCGGCGGGCGGCGTGCGCGGGCGGTGGCGGTCCACCGAACCGTCTTGCGCGACAGCGGGATGACGGTCGTCAGCGTCCCCCACGCCTTGGGTGTGCCCTACCGGATGTGGAAACTGTACCTCGAGGTACGCCGGTGGTGGCCTTACGGAACCGAAATCCCCTACGGCAAGGGCGAATTGCGGCAGCTGGCTACGGCGGCAGGGTTCCGGCGTGCCGAGTTGCACGCCTCCGGCTTTTGGCAGAGCGTCGGTGACCACTGGGGACGAAGTGTTTTGGGTCTGTCGCCTGACTGGGTCGCTCGGCGTTCGTGGTTGGACCCGGTTCTGGGCGGCACGTTGACGATGTTGGCCTGGGCGGACACCGGCACGGAGTGAAATCGATGCGTCCGATTCGGGTGTTGATCGATGCCAGGATGTGCGACGGGCGGCCCAGCGGGGTGAGTCGCTACGTCACGCGGATCATTCGCGAGCTACGCCGAGATGACGCCATCACGCCGGTGGCGCTCTGCGGCAAGGAGGTCTCCGACGAACTGGTGGCTTACGGTGTGGAGCTGTGCCCGACCGACTTCGATCGCCCGGTTCGGCCTATCCATCGCCGCTCGTGCTGGGAGCGGGATCGACTGGCGTCGATCATCGCACACGCCGGGGTCGATCTCTATCACGCCACCTGGAACACGGGCATTCCGCGACGCTGTCCGGTCCCGGCGGTGCTCACCATTCACGATTTGATCCCGCTCTGGGACCTTGCGGAGTATTTTCCGTCGCGCCTGCACCGCTGGAGCTATGCGGTGTCGTTGCACACCTCGGTCCGGCGGGCCGCGCACATTGTGACGGTGAGCAACTCCGTGCGCAACGACTGCATCCGCCGTCTACACATCGCGGCGGATCGCATTACGGCTATTCACAACGGTGTTGACGCCGGCGGCTCAGCTTCCGACCCGGACCTGGTTCGCCGAGACTACTGTCTGTACGTTGGCGGGGCGGAACGTCGCAAGAACATCGCCGCGGTGTTCCAGGCCATGGATCGCTTGTGGCGAGGTGGGAAAGGCGTGAGAGACCTTTTACCAGAAAGCCCCGAAGTGTGCTGCGTTCAGAAGGTTCCTGACACCTTTTCCACCCCGGGTCTCTGGCTGACCGGGACACTGGATGGCCAATGCCCGGCCGCCCGAACGGCGTACGCATCCCTGAAGCACCCGGACCGGGTGACATTCCTCGGGATGCCCGATGACCGACGGCTCGGTGTGCTGATGGCGTCGGCGCGTGCGCTGTTGATGTTGTCCACCGCCGAGGGCTTCGGTTTGCCGGCAGCTGAGGCGATGGCCCATGGTTGTCCGGTGGTCGTCTCGGACCGCGCGTCGCTGCCCGAGGTCGTCGGCGATGCGGGGCTGATCGTCGATCCGGACGATCCCGATGCCGTTGCCCGGGCGGTCCTGCGCGTTGCGAGAGACGAGACGCTGCGGACGGAACTGATCGGCCGAGGTCTCGACAGGGTGACGACCCTCTCGTGGACCCAAGCCGCCCGTCAAACCGCGGCGATCTATCAGGCGGCGGTCACCGACTGCGGGACCAAGCGCCGTGGGCGAATCGGGCAGTTGTTGGACGAATTGGGTCGTAGCCGCCGTTTGTACCAGCGCGCCGGTCCCGACGGTATTGCCGAGGCCTATTAACAGTACAGCGCAAGGTCGCCCCGTGGTGTCTGGGAGAACATGTGGGACCGGCTTTCCAGCCGGTCAGGAGGCCCTTTCTCCGAAGAGACCGACTGGAAAGTCGGTCCCACAAGCGGATCTGGCTGACCTTGCGTTGTACTGTTAAGCACAACGTGGCAGAAGGGTGTTTTGCGGGGACTCTCGTGGAATGGATTCCGACGTGCATCAAGCACTGCCATCCAAACGTAGCGTCTCGCTGGTGATGACCGTGCTCAATGAGGCTGCCGGCATCGCGGATGTTCTGGAGACGCTGGCCGGCCAGACGCGATTGCCCGATGAGGTCATCGTGGTCGATGGCGGCTCGACGGACGGAACGGTTGAGGTTGTTCGCCGGCTGGAGAAGGGGTCAGAAACCTCTTGCCTGAAAAGCCGGCAGGGCGCTGCGCACAGAAGGTCCCTGATACCGTTTTCACTCCGCCTGATCCGTGTGCCGGGTGTGAACATTGCCCGCGGGCGCAACATCGGCATCGAAGCCGCAAGGGGAGAGATCATCGTCCTGACCGACGCCGGCTGCCGTCTGGACCGACGCTGGGTGGAACGGATCGTCGCCCCCTTCGAGAAGGACCCCGCCACCGAGTTCGTAGCCGGATTCTACAAGATCGATCCGCACAGCCTCTTGGAGGCCGTCGTGGGGTTGGCGACGATGCGCGGTGCCCTGGACCCGGTGGATCCAGCCACGTTCAACCCATCGTGCCGTTCGATGGCACTGACGAAGGAGTTGTGGGAGCGGGCGGGCGGTTTCCCGGAGTGGTTGTACACCGCCGAGGACACGCTGTTCGACCAGAAGGTCCGGCGGATGCGGGCCGAGTGGCGCTTCGCGCCGGAGGCGGTGGTCTACTGGCGTCCGCGGACGACGCTGTCAGCCGTTTACCGCCAGTTCCGCGCCTACGCGGTTGGCAATGCGCATATCATGGAGGGGAGTGGCGACGCGCTCTACCACGCGCGCAATCTCGCTCTTGTGACGGGGTCGCTGATCGGCGGGTTCTTCTGCGCCCCGCTTTGGATTGCGGCGGGACTGGGGTTTGCCTATTTCTTTATCTACGCCCACCATGGCACGTCGCGACGCATATCGGCCAGGCTGGGAAACTGGCAGGCATACCCATTGTCGTTGCTGGTTCACTGGCTGTTGATTGCCGCGGGGCTGGACGGGCGGTTGCGTGTCTTGCTTCGGCGCCGGCGCGAGCGGCGGCGCTATCGAGAGAAGTTGACCGACTACCTCGGGCGGCGCGCGCCGGGCGACGCTTCAAGTCCGTGCCGAACAGCATTGAGCCCGCCCCTTATCTGACGGCGTTTCACAGCGGCTGACCCCGGATCACAGAGAACACCTTCTTCCCCCTTGCGCCTCTCCTTTCGCTCCGACGGCAAGGCGGTCCAGCAGGCGCAACCGAGCGTTTTCTTGAAGCCGGAGGTGCTTGTTGACGGATCATCTGAATGTGCGATGATCTCATTCTATGAGGCGGGTGACCCCAGAACCTATCGGTTCCCGGCGATTGTTCGATGACCAGCCCGAGGGCTGCGAGATCATCATTGGCAACGCTGATGTTTCCCTGAAGGAAATTGAACCACGCTCATTCCGTTGCTGCGTCACGAGCCCTCCGTACTGGGGTTTGCGAGATTATGGAATCCCCCATCAAATCGGCGCCGAACCTGAACTGGCGGATTACATTGAGAATCTGAGAACAGTTTTCCAGGAGGTGCGTCGCGTTCTCACGGACGACGGTACGCTCTGGCTCAATATCGGAGATTCCTACACAAGTGGTGACCGCAAATGGCGGGATGAAGACAAGAAGAACCCTGCGCGAGCCATGGGATATCGTCCACCCACTCCGCCCGGTCTCAAGCCCAAAGACCTCATCGGTATTCCTTGGCGGCTTGCTTTCGCTCTTCAGGAGGACGGTTGGTACTTGCGCTCCGACATCATCTGGCACAAACCGAACTGCCAACCGGAGTCCGTGAAAGACCGCCCGACACGATCGCACGAGTACCTGTTCCTGTTTTCCAAATCTGAGAAGTACTTCTACGACTATGACGCGGTCAAGGAGTCCTCGAATTCCAACGGAAGCAAGCGCAATCGCCGATCCGTCTGGTCGATTAACACCGAAGGCTTCCCCGGAGCCCACTTCGCCACCTTCCCCACATCGTTTGTCGAACCCTGCATCGCAGCCGGATCGGAACCGGGCGACCGAGTCCTCGATCCATTCTTCGGCTCTGGGACGGTCGGCGAAGTTTGCCTCCAACTGGACCGGGCGTTTCTCGGCATCGAGCTGAAAGAAGAGTATGCGAGCTTGGCGATGAAACGGCTCGGTTGGGAAGGATGCCGCCAAGGAGGTCTTCGAGCTTATCCGATCAAGAGTCGCTCGCTATATCAGAGAGAGTGACGACCGCACGATTTGTCTTCAGGATGATTCTGATCGAATCGTCCGGTCGAGCCATTGCTGGAGTTTGTCGGTGTGCTCCCGACTGTACTCGAAGCCGCCCTGGTTGTGTCCGCCGGGGGTTTGAATGAAATCCTTCGGTTCGGCGGCGGCTTCGAAGAGGCGGCGACCGTTCTCGAAGGGCACGAGTTCGTCCTCGGTCCCGTGGAGAAACAGCTTGGGACAGGCGATTCTGGAGACCTTGCCGATCGATTCGTATCGATGCTTGCACAGCAGTCCCACCGGCAGGAACGGAAACTGGCGTTTGCCGATGTCCACCACACTGGTAAACGTCGATTCGGCGATCAGCGCCGCCGGCGTGATCCGGTTGGCCAGATCAATGGCTACTGCGCCGCCCAGCGATCGCCCGAACAGCACGATGCCGGCGGGCGACTCGCCACGCGTCTCGGTCAGGTATCGCCAGGCGGCTTCGGCGTCGCGGTAGGTGCCGGTTTCGGTCGGCTTGCCCTCACTGTGCCCGTAACCGCGGTAGTCGAAGATCAGCACGTTGTAGCCCAGGTAGTGAAACGATTTCAGCGTGCCGACTCGGTCGGCGATGTTGCCCGCGTTACCGTGGCAGAACAGCACCGTGCCCTTCGGCTGATCGTGCGGGACGTGCCAAGCGGTGATCGATACGCCGTCCTCGGTCGTCAGCGTCAGATCTTCATAAGCCAGCCCAACCTCATCGGGCGTGGTCCAGTAGTCCCGGTCCGGAAAGTAGATCAGCCGCGCCTGCAACGAGAAAACCACCACACATACCACCGCAAAAACTGCCACCGCCGTCGTCAGCCCCGCAATCAGGATCCGCCGCACTCGGCGTCGGAGAACGACACGCGTCGAGGGTGCCGGGTCTGTTGGGCCATCGGGCGGGACTGGGTTCGGGTCATGGGGCACATCCATGAGACGGCCTCCTTACCCCATCGTGGCCCGTCCACACCGGAACGTCAAGGAGCCGTCCGGTGGGATGCGTTCGGCGGGCCCCGTTGCGGTTCTCTTGGCGCTTGTGGAGACTTTGCCGGCCTTGGGGTATCATGGCGGCATGATGGATCAGACGGATCGGCAAAGTGCGAGCCTCGCCACCGGCGGGTGGGCCTAACAAAAGGAGAATCGCCCATGTCGTTAAACCCCTTCCGTAAGGACATGCACTTGTCCCTGAGCGATCTGCAGACGGAAATGAACCGCATGTTCGACCGCGTGTGGCACGGCGGATTGTCCACCGGGCCGTTCGACGGCAACGCCTGGGCACCGGCCTTCGACGTGCTGCATGAGGACGACCGTGTGGTGCTGGTGGCGGAGGTTCCAGGACTGGAGGCGCCCGACGTCGAGTTGAGCTTCCAGGACAACCGGTTGACCTTGAAGGGGCACCGCCCGTCACCCTGGTCCGAGGAGGCCGCCGCCAAACTGGTCCGCTGCGAGCGGCGGTATGGGGCGTTCTCGCGCACCATCGATCTGCCCGCCGAAATCGACGCCGACGGCATTACCGCCTCGGTGCACCACGGCGTCATGACCGTGACACTCCCCAAGGTCGAGCAGGCCCGGGGAAAGCAGATCAAGATCGAAGCCGCGGATTGAACGTCCACGCCCGCGTGTTTCCGGCCGGGCAGCGCGCCTCAGCCTGTCCCCGGCGCCTCTGTCGTCGGAGAGGGCGCCGGCTCGTGAGCATCCGGTTGACGCGACGGTCTTTGGTGGATACGGTCGCCCGCCGGGGTGAGCCAAGCCGCACGGCAGGCGTCGCGCAATGAACACGGTATACAGAATCTCGACTTGGGCTGTTCTGTTCCTCGGGGTCGGCATCACCGGCGCCTGCAGCACGACCAAAGACGACGACGGCGTCAACGTGGCCCATGCCTGGCAGAACCCGCCACCTGCGCAGCGCGTCGAGCCCAGCGCGCCTGCGGAAGTTCATCGGCCGCCGCCGGAATCCGCCCCGGCGGCGCACTTTGGCACGGCGATCGCGATCGTGGAGGGCAAGCCGGTCACGCGCGAGCGCGTCGTCAATCAGCTGCTTCGCGACCGCGGCGTCGGCGTGCTCGAGCAGATCGTCGTTCTCGAAGCGGCCAAACGAGAGGTCGCCGCCCGCGGTCTAGCCGTCAGCCAGGCGGATGTGGACGCCGAGTATGACCGAGCCCTTCGCCGCCTGCTCAGCACGCTCCCGGCGGATGAAGACGCTCCGCTGGACCGCGCGGTGGGTGAGCGCCTGCTCGAACGAATCCTGTCTTCGCGCAATGTCTCCCGGAGTGAATACAAGACGGGCATGCGTCGCAATGCCTACCTGCGCAAGATCGTCGAGCGCGAGATGCGTTTTACCGATGAACAATTGGAAAGGGAGTTCGAGCGGGCCTACGGCGCACGGGTCAAGGTCCGCCACGTTCAGGTGGCGTCCCTGGTCGAGGCCGCCCGGATCGAGAAGCTCGTCGCCGACGGCGCGGATTTCGCCGAGTTGGCCCGCGACTACAGTGCCAACCCGAACACCGCACCGTCGGGTGGGTTGTTGCGCGTGTTTTCGCGCGAGGATGAGGACGTTCCGGCCTTGATGCGGCGCACGGCTTTTGCGTTGGAGCCCGGCGCGCATTCGACAGCGTTGCGTGTCGGCGAATGGTTTCATATTCTCAAGGTCGAGGAGCGTTACCCACCGGGCGAAGCTGCGTTTCACCAGGTTCGCGATGCGTTGGAGAGGCGCCTCCGTGAGCGCCTGACCGAACCGGCGATGCAGCAGTTGCACCACACGCTGTTGGAACAGGCGCAGGTGGAGATCCTGGACCCGGTGTTGGCGGAAGTCTGGAGGAAATGATCGTGGCAAGCTCGGTGAACTACAAAGCCATTCTGCTGTTCGGATACCCGGGTTGTGGCAAGGGCACGCAGGGCGAGGTGCTCGCCGGCATGCCCAACCTGCTGCATCTGGCTATGGGTGACATCTTCAGGGCACTGGACAAGAAGAGCGATATCGGGACGGAGTTTCTGTCCTACTCGACCAAGGGCCTGCTCGTGCCCGACGAGTTGACCGTGCGCGTCTGGAAGCAGCATGTCGAGAAGCTCACTGCCGACGGCACGTTGCAGCCGGACTATCACGTGCTGCTCCTGGACGGCATCCCGCGAACGCCCAGCCAGGTCGAGCATCTCCGTGCGCTGGTCGAGGTCCTGCGCGTGATCCACCTGGGCATCGATGACCAGGTCGTGTTGGTGAACCGGCTCAAAGGCCGGGCGCTCAAGTCCGACCGCCCCGACGATGCCGACGAGCGTGTGATTCGCAAACGGATCGAGGTGTACGAAGCCGAGACCATGCCGGTGCTCGATGCGTTGGATCGGGACCTGATCACCAACATCAACGCCGACCAACCGCCGCTGGCCGTCCTCCGCGACATCGCCGAAGCCCTGGTTCCCGTGGTGCCGACCAAGATATAGTGCCGTTTCCGAGGAGGTGGTGCGTATTGTCGAGAACTTCAAGAACAACGGTGCGGTACTGAACTGTGTGAATTAGCAGCACAGTGCAAAGTCGCGGCTCGGTTCGGCGTGTGGGTGCCATGGTCCACGCTTGCGTGGCCATGAACAGTGTAGCCGCGTCACCTCTACCGTCCGCTCCATCACGGTTACAGCTCGATCTCCGCTCCCTTACGGTCGCGGCTCGGTTCAGAAATCCGCGTGCTCTAACACTACAGGGGCTGTCGATTTATTTGGAACGGATTTTGATATCAATTTCGGTTCGAGGGGCTAAGCTGGGACAGCGGTTTGGGATACGCGCGGTTGTCTGGAGGCTGCTGGCATGAGTGGATGGAACCAAGCTCCGCTACCGCGGGATCAAATACTCCGGTTCCGCGAGACACTGGGGGACCGCATCCCCGAGAATCACACGGTCCGGCTTTTCGCGGAAATCCTCGACGTTTTATGATTTCCGCACAAAGTTCAAACGGGAACTCAAGGATTTGTTTGGCAATAACGTTTCGAGCAACACCTTGCCGGTGGAGTTGGCCGAGACCCCCAACGGGTTCATCAAGGAAGTGTTGGGGCTTCGGCAATTCCTGTTACGCGGGTTGGACAAGGTTCGTACCGAATGGTTATGGGCATGTACGGCCTTCAACATAAGAAAGCTGATGATCGCGATGGAGAAGCTGCGCGCCGAGGGTTCGCTCGAAGCCGCGTAATAGGCTCAGAGGGCCCGCGCGCGAGTGAAACGGTCGGTCTTCGCAGGGTTCAGGAGTTCGATGAGCCGCAGGCCGGTTGAAACCCGGTGACACGATGAAATCTGACGAATTGTCCAGCGGCGTGAGCCACTCAAGGCGCGTCCGCTGCCGCCCCGTGCCGGCGAGTAAATCGACAGGCCCTTCAGAGGTGGGGGACACCCTGGCCAGGGCCAGCGCACATTAAGCCCCTTGTGCCGTGTAAGGACTTCCATCAGGAACTCATTGTTCCAACCAGCGATTTGGCTCTTCCCCTTGATACTGTGCTTAGATGGGTGACGCTTCAGCAAGCTGATCGCGAAGCGGCTACCGGAGAGGTAGCGGCTCGTGATGAAATAGCGCACGGCACCGGTGGTCGTTCCGTCGCGCGTCTCGGTCACACGAACCGCCATGCCGACCGCCTTGACACTCGGCCATTGTTCCTTCACCGCGAAATCGCTGGGGACCTTCGCCAGGACATAGTACCGATCGTCATGGGAGCGTCGCAGCGTTTTGCCGTCGATGGCGATCGTCGGGCGTATAGATTCATCAGCGATCATCAGGCTCGCGACCCATGATTGGAAGCACGTTTGAAACGCTTCTGGTTTGATCGCGCAAAGAACGCGGCGAATACAGTCCCGCGAGGGAATACCATGGCCGAGTGTAAGCAACTGCTTCAACCATTCCTCTTTCGCCTTGGCCCAACGCTCAATCGCCGTGGGGTCGGACCCTGCCGTGGTGCCATGGCGCGAGCCGAAACCGAGCTCAAGATGCCGCGGGCATGAATAGGGCCGACCCGAAATATGTTGTGTGGCGCGCCTCAAGCGGGTGATGCCGAATAGAGGGTTGGAGAATCCCGAGTTCGTCCCGCTGCCGGCTTGACGGAGGCTTGCTCATAGAGGGCACCCAAGACTCTCGTGCCACAGAAGATGGCCACGCCCCGGCCGACGGGCACAGATATCTTTTGACACCTGAATTTGTCATGCGGCGGCCCTTTGCGGGTCGGTTTTCCAGAAGGCATCCCAGTCACGGTTGAGGGAAATGGAC
>Ga0190284_1000162_pt1 | contig 48711 bp, 32 predicted proteins | sample 48691812_MG_FD_161668 | JGI IMG/M metagenome (GOLD analysis project Ga0190284, IMG submission 161668) | Hydrothermal vent microbial mat bacterial communities from Southern Trench, Guaymas Basin, Mexico - 4869-18-1-2_MG | ecosystem: Environmental > Aquatic > Marine > Hydrothermal vents >...
AGGGGAGCCACTGCGCGTGGGGCGATTGAGCGGGCCCCGACAGCTTGCGTGACATGACAGCTGTCGGTAACATGACGTTGAAATGCCTGCCCGGCTAGGGCCTCCCCTCCAAGTCCATGCGCAGCGTGCGCGCTCTTTAGGGGCCCCGTCCGAGGCGAAGCCACGGACCAGTGAACAACGGCAAGGACTTTCATGCTTCGTTGTCGCTCTCTTGCGATGTAAGTTGGTATAAGGTTGACTGGAGGGTTACGCCAGTTGCGCTTATTCTGTTTCCATTGCGCGGCTGATGTGTTAAGAACAATACATTGGAGTAAGTGAAGGCGCTCGCGGGGTCCGTGTTTCAAGAGATTGCCTGCGGAAATGAAAATGCTCAGAAGCTCGGACGCGGTCGGGGGATTGTCATCGCATGACCACGGGGAAGCAGAGAACATAAGGAGGGAGGACGGAACCATGTCCTCTCAACGAACAATCAGAGCTAGAGATTTAATCAACGACATTCAGTCCGGAATGACGGAAGCCCGGCTCATGGACAAGTACGATCTTTCGTCTCGTGACCTAAACGGAGTGAAAAGGCAGCTACATGACCTGAAAATCCGGCGGACCAAACACATTATCCGTAGCATACGCTCAGGAGCCAGCCCTCGCTCAATCATGGAAGAGTACCGGATCAAATCACCGGGGCTTCGCCGGATTCTCAGAACGCTTCTGGATGCCGGCGCTGTCACCAAGGCGGAGCTTGATCAATACGCCCATAAGTGTCGGGCGAGAACCGCTGTAAAGGGTGTCCGGCGATCACCCCGAAAACAGATAGATTATCCGCTTTGGATCTATGATGGCGGTAATCCGTCCAAGAGGGGCCGTGTGCTTGATTTTTCAGAAAAGGGAGTGCGCATACAAGGCATTGAAACAAGCATTGCCGAGGAAAAGACGTTCATAGTGCGTTTCGGTGCTTCGTCCCGAAAACGAAGCTTTGTCTTCGATGCTAAATGCCGCTGGGTCATCAGGGGAGAACAAGATCCTTCGAATTGGGTCTCCGGATTTGAAATAACGAATATCTCACGCCCGGACTCCCGAGTACTCCGAAGCCTGATAGGCACCTGACCCCAAGTGAGTGTGTTAATTGGGTGTAACCGTTCACCGTGAACAGTACAAGCTCCCGGAATTACGTATGGGGGAGGTTTGGAGGGGGAGCTACTGGGCGTAGGGCCAATTTGCGGCCGGTTGGTGTGGGAGCTTCGAGAAAGGTTTTGGGTTTATGCTTTGCACGGGGACCAGGGGATATCGAGGGATGGGCCCACTTGGTCGAAGAACGGATATATCGTGGACAACCTATTGACACCACGTCGAGTGGGCCCTCCATTCTCACCGGGCGCAGAACCGCTTCAAGCCCGGTGAACGATTACAATTGGGTTGACATGTGTGAATGGAACTGTTCCCCTTCCTTCTTGTTGTCCAAGCCTTTGATACCATTTCGTGAATAGTATTGTAATCCGGGTTTGCCGCGAGAGAGGTCTGTGTTGGATCACGGCAAAACATCGTGGTTGACGGGGGGGACGATGGTGAAGTATGCTCACACATTGGAGAAAACCCGCCGGCCGAAGAAGATTACCGTGCCGTCGGGGTCTGTTGAGCATCATCCAAAGGGATTCCACGTGGAGGAGAGATTCAGATGTCGTCTGCAGCTTCCAAGAGAGTGGTCTATGCCGCAGTTGCGGCCAATTCCGCTATTGCGGTGACCAAGTTTGTGGCCGCGTTCCTCTCGGGCAGCTCGGCCATGACGTCTGAGGCTATTCATTCTGTTGTCGACACCGGGAACCAGCTACTACTCTTGCTGGGAATGCACAGGAGCCAAAAACCGCCTGATGATCGTCATCCTTTCGGCCACGGCAAGGAACTCTATTTTTGGCCGCTCATGGTTGCGGTGCTCCTATTCGGCATAGGTGGCGGAATGGCCATGTACGAAGGGATCATTCATCTGAGCCGTCCGCTTCCTTTGGAGGACCCCTTTTGGGCATACATAGTGCTCGCGGCAGCCGCGGTCTTTGAGAGCGTTTCCTGGTGGGTTGCGGTCAAGGAATTCCGGGCCGGAAGCGGGGGGCGCGGTGTCTGGCAATCGGTACGCAGGAGCAAGAATCTTTCCGTAGTAACGGTGCTGTTGGAAGACACCGCGGCTTTGTTGGGTCTGTTGGTCGCGTTCCTGGGCATCTTTTTTGCCCATCATTTCAATAATCCGGCCCTGGATGGGATTGCATCGATTGTAATAGGAGCGATGTTGGCGGTGGTAGCGCTGTTGTTAATCAGGGAAAGCTGGGGGCTCCTGCTCGGCGAGAGCGCAGATCCCGAGACCGTCGCCGGAATCCGAAAACTGGCCCGAAAGGATCAGGATGTGTCGGCGGTGAACAATGTGCTCACAATGCACTTTGGGCCGGATGACGTCTTGCTGAACTTGGAGATCGAATTTCGCAACGAGATTTCGTCCGCGGACCTGGTGGCCTCGATCGCTCGGCTCGAAGAAGCGATCCGGGCAGAATACCCGGATGTGCGGAGTATATTCGTGGAGGCCGCTCCCTTCCGCCGGCCCCTCGAATAGGGATGCCTTCATGGGATTTTGCTCCTTCTTGCCGGTATCTCTGAGGCCTATTGTACACAATTGTGGATGAGGGGATCCGCGATGGTGGAACGTGAGATCAGTGCAAGGGAAGTCATGGACCTTATCCGGTCTGGTGTGGATGGTGCAGCCCTGATGGCGAAATTCAAACTTACGTCACAGGCTGTTTTGCAATTCTTTACTTTGAGCATCAAGTTCTTGCAAATCTCTCGGGTCTGGGCGATACTTCAAGAAGGCTGAGATTGTTTGAGACCCTGGAGTCGGTTGTACTGAACACAGCGCGCTTCAAGCGCACTAGGTTGGCGACAATACCCGCGACTCCCTCCGCAAATGGGACCGGGTGGTTCCGATGGACACACGAAAGATTGAGATGAGCAGGATCATGGCCGACCTCAAAGAGGGGATGGGTGATGTCCCGGTCATGGAGAAATATCAGATTTCGCCCACCGAGCTCATGAGCATTCTGGTGAAATTGAAGGATGCCAAGGCCTTGAGCAAATCTCACATTCCGGAGCGAATCAAGGCCTTGCGGCCCAGAGTAGAAGCGCAGCAGAATCGCGGTCGGCCGAGAAACTACTTGTTGTATGAGTTGCCCATCTACGAAACATATAGCGCCGACATCGCGGGGACCGTTATTGACATAACGGAAAAAGGGGTCCAGGTGACCGGCATTGAGGCCGTTGTCGATGAGACGAGGAATTTCTTGATCGACAGCACAGAAACGGTCACCGTGAAAACACCATTGATATTTGAAGCACAATGCCGCTGGACCAGGCAAAACGGCTCGGAGGGCGTACCCGAGGCGGGATTCGAAATTACCAATATCGCGCCGGAGTGCTTGGACGAGCTACGGACACTGATCGAAAATCTTACCGTCGCCGACAGATTTTGATACGAGCCGGCAATAGTGATATTGTACGGACATTGTCAGGATGGCGGCTTCCATGACAAAGATAGGGATAAAGGCTAACGAAGCGCTCAATGATATCCGGTCAGGCCTGGACGACGAGGCCTTGATGGATAAGTACGGGCTCTCGGTCAAGGGACTCTACCTCCTGTTCAGGAAACTTGTTTCCGCGGGTGTGCTGGATCCATCCGAGGTTATGGGCCGAGGATCATTCGTTAAGACCGTTGACGTCACTCTCTTCGAATGTAGATCCTGTATGAGAATACTGTTCGACGGTTTTGAGGGATGTCCCGTATGCGGCGGAAAGCTCGTCAGATTGCAAGGACGCGAAAAACGCAAGGGAAACCGGAAAACACGAAAACGGAAATTGACAAAAGACCAAGCGCACGAGTTCGTGCAGGACCTGGAGGCGGGGGTCGGTGATGAAGTACTGAGAATCAAATACGACCTCGAGGGCCACGCCTTCCTTATTACAAAGGCGGTAGCAAGAGACCATCTGGACGGTCGCAAGAGGCGGGCTTCCCGGTCTGCGGCAAAAGCGGACCCAAAAGAGGTCTACTACGACATCAAGATGGGTATGGATGACAGTTCACTGATGACAAAATACAACCTGTCTGCCCGGCAACTTCAGGATGCCCTTAGAGAGATCATCCGTTCAGGGCTGGCCACCACGCTGGAGCTGTCCGAAAGGCTCAGTATTACCAAGAGCCAGATAACCGAAGCCTTTGTGCAGACCGCCAAAGCCACAAAAGAATTGGATACGGACTGAATCGAGGTAGGACAGCGGATTACCCGACGTGTGCCGCGCTTTTCTGTCACGTACGGTGGGAATCACAGACGTCCGGTTTACTTGGCAATGATCCCAAGCGGTTAGGGCTGCCTATTTCCTGTTGTGTGCGCAAGCATTTGGCGAATGTCCGATATTTCACCTATTTAGTCTCCAAAAGTTATCGTCAACTGATGTTGCACTTTGTCATAGTGTGTTCGGGGCCTTTCTTGATACAAGATCATGAGCAGGTTGACCATAAGGAATTTTCTGCACTACCTTCGCTCCCTGTGACGGGGGCCTCCAATCCGAGCGAACTAATGGATTCGGAGCGTCAGTGAAAGGTCCTTTGTAGCTACACACGGACAAAAACCTGGTTTTCGCATGTTTTGCGCGCTGAGCAGATGGCAATATCATCAGCTACTTACCCTTCCTCTCATCCCATCCTTAAATTCTGGAGCTGCTGGATTCCATTCTCCTCGGACCAAACCGGTCAAACAGTCGGCTGGGGCATTGGGGCAAAAGCGCTCTTCTCCAATGCAGACCGAATATTGACAGAGCGTCGTGCTTTCCCGACGGGACTACACAGACATCAGCGAGAAGCTCTTGAGAACTATTCTCCGCGGTTTTCAGGTTTGGCGGCTGGCCCAACCATTAACAAGACGAGAACGTTCGTGTATGAGGTTCTCCTTGCGCGAGAACGTGAATCCGTTCTTAGGCTCGTAAGAGAAAGTGGAGCAGACTCCCCGCTCCCCCACTGTTCAAGATTTCCCAAGAAGGATACAGGACAGACATCTTTGCGGAATTCATTGACAAAAAACCACCGAACTTCCTAGACTAATTCTAATTCACTTGATTACATGCAGAATAGGCTTTTCCTGCGCTGCCGATACATGGAGCTTCCCATCGATCTCACCATTCTGCCTGAGGATCTTTCTCTTTAGTCCTGATCCAGAACTTGCCGAATAGTCGTCAACATCCCCTTCGCTCTGAACGGCTTCTGAACAAAGCCTTTAGCCCCCGCTTCAAGAGTTTCCTTGGTCGGGCCGTCCGGTGAGAATCCGCTGGCTATGAGCACCTTCACGTTCGGATTGATCTCCAAAAGGTCTTTGAGGCACTCTCTGCCACCCATCTCGGGCATGATCAAGTCCAGGATGACCAAAGATATGCCCGACTGATTCTCCCGATAGATTTCCAGAGCCTCTACGCCGTTACCGGCCATCAATATTTTGTATCCCGCTTGGATCAGGTACCTCATCGCCAATTCTCGAATAAGCTCCTCATCGTCAACGACCAGAAGCGTCTCGGTTCCGGATGGGGGCGCCTCCCCATCTTCTTCCACCGCTGAGGCGATTTCCGCTTCCAAGACAGGAATATCAATCCTGAATGTGGTCCCTACGCCCGGCTCGCTGTAGCACGTGATGTGACCGTCATGACTCTTGACTATGCCGAACGCCGCCGATAGTCCGAGACCGGTTCCCTCACCGACCTTCTTCGTCGTGTAGAACGGTTCAAATATGCGCTCGACCACCTCAGGCGCCATGCCGCAACCAGTATCCGAAACAGTCATACGCACATAGTGACCAGGCTTGACTTCCAGATTCCTCCGACGGTACTCATCGTCCAGGAAAACGTTCTGCGTTTCTATTAAGAACCTTCCGCCACCCGGCATGGCATCCCTTGAGTTTACCGCGAAGTTGAGAAGAACTTGCTCCATCTGGGCGGGGTCTGCATTGACAATCTTCAGGTCATCGGCAAGATGCAGCTCTATGTTTATCATCCTGGGAAGCGTTCGGTACATCATCTTGTGGACTTGCTCTATCTCACGATTGAGGTTGACGGGGCGAGCATTGGGTTCAGCCTTCCTGCTGAACGCAAGTATACTCCTGACCAATTCTGCTCCTTGGTTGGCTGCTCTGAATATTATCCCAAGGTCCTCATAATCCGGATTTGTGCTGTCCTTCTGGCTCAGCAAGATCTCTGTGTAGCCTGTCACAACTTGGAGCAGGTTGTTAAAGTCGTGGGCGATCCCTCCTGCGAGAGTCCCCACGGCCTCCATCTTCTGGGATGACCTGAGCTGCTCTTCCAGATCATTGCGGTCGGTGATGTCACGAGAGAGGCCATAGATACCTATCAGATTCAAATCTTCGTCACGCAAGAAACTCAGAGTGGATTCCAAGCATACTATGGAGCCATCCTTGCGGAAGAAATCTAGTTCCAGTGTTAGCGATTTGTCTCGGGCGCCATCTTCCGTGTCAAGTTCGATCTCTTCAAGTAGGCTTCTCTTTGCCAGTTCAAAAGATTCTGGGGTCAGTTGCCGCGAGACAGTCTGATCCAACCTCTCTTCAGGGGTAAAGCCAAGGACCTTTTCAATAGAAGGGCTGACATAAGTGGTTTTCATGTCTAAGCCAACGGTCCAGACTATGTCGTGCATCTGTTCAGTGAGGAAACGGTATTTTTCCTCACTCTTCCTCAGCGCCTCCTCCGCGTTCTTTCGGTCGGTGATTTCCTTCCTCAATCGTGCATTTGTCTCTCTGAGTTCAACGGTGCGTTCGTCCACTCGCTGTTCAAGTTCATCGTGAGCATTCTTTAGCGCCTCCTCCGCCTCCTTGCGCTCGGTGATGTCAGCAGTGACAGCAAAGGTTCCCTTGTAGCGGCCGTCACGGCCATAGATGCCTTGTGCTGAGACGAGTACTGGGACCCGTCTACCATCTCTGCCAATCAAATCAACCTCATACTGGGCACGGGACTGTCCTTTGCTCCGTTTCGAGAGTTCCCTTGTGAGCGTGCCTTTGCTGTCCTCGTGGACGCAATCCAATGCTGACTGCCCTATGAGTTCCTCACTTGAGCATCCGATAGTTCGAGAAAATGCTTCGTTACAATAGGTGAGGGTTCCATTTACATCGAGTACTCCCAGACCCTCATTCATTGTCTCAACCAACGTTCGGTATCGTTCCTCGCTCTCCCGTAGTCGCTTGTCCGCTTCGTGTTTGTGCAAAGCCGTCTCTATGGTGCCACTCAACTCCAGTAAGGTCGTAGGCTTCTCCAGATACCCATACGGCCCCGTCTGTTTGGCTCTGTCAAGAATTTCCTTGTCTGCGTGCGTGGTGAGGTATACGACCGGAATATCAAACCGAGAGCGGATCTGGTCGGCCGTCTCAATGCCGTCCATTTCACCTTCCAACAGGATATCCATGAGGACCAAGTCCGGCTTAGTCTCATCGGCCGTCGTCACCGCTTCCTCTCCATTCGGTACCTTGGCCACGACTTTGTGTTCCATCTGTTCCAGGTCCGCTTCAATGAGTTTCGCGGTTAGTTCGTCGTCTTCGACAATGAGGATTCGAGACATGGGCAGGGTACCTCTTCCAATTAGAAAGGTGGACAAAAGGCCCGCGCCTCCCCCCAAGAATTGAGAACAGGGGGATAGGCGAGAATAATTTCCTACTTATCTTAAAAAATACCACATTCAGCCGAGAAATGGAATGGGAATTTTACCGCAACCCGGCCCTCCTCGGTGAGACATTGACAGATCGGTCGGTTGGAACGATGGAAAGCACGCTTGATTCCATGAAGAAGCTTCTTTCCGCTCACAAAACAAGAAAGTGCCCGCTCTCTCTCAATAAGGGTGACTGAGGATATGATGAACGACTTCCTCAATCCTAGAAATCCACCTTCAGTTCTAGAAAGGCCTCCTTGCTGTCCTCATGATCCCTTCCATGAGGCGGCTCTCGTGTTTCTGGCCCGGAACCAAACCAATACCGCAACATTGCGGTTTTGATCGGAGATCTTGTCAGGCCCACCCATACAGCCTCAACTCACATATCAACGAGAAGGCAAGCGACAGGCACGACAGACCTGAGAGAGTAAACGAGCGTTGTCCTCTGTGATAGTTGCTCAAGCAACACCGTTCACTCGCTTCTTGTACTACTGCCCGGTTATTCCTACCCCGCCCATGTGCTCAGCTTCTGTACTCCCGGCCCTTACACTCCCCAGGCCGCTATACTCCCCAACCCTAATACTAAAGAGTACCTGTGGCGCGGGGGCTCTTATACTACTAATATGCTTTTGGCACGGAAACAGGGATTGTAGAACAATGTCAAGGGTTTGTGAGTTTGGGCTCGCCAAGCAAAGTATCCATGCGGAAAAACTATCGCAGCGGTCTGTGGTTGAGGGGCTGACAGGTCAAGGCATCTGTGAGATCAGCGCCGCCGATCCACCATCAACACAGACATCGACGAGAACACCCCCGAGAAAGAATCTACGCGAATTTGAGTTTCGACGGCTGGTAAACCAGTCGGACAACGAGAACGTTCGTGTATGGGGTTCTGAGGGCGCGAGAACGCGAACCCGCTCTTAGCGGTCGTCAGGCAAAGCAGGAGTGCGCAACTCCTTCTTCTAGATCAGGTCTATCCCTCTTGAATTGGACCCTCTAACCCTTAGATGTATCTATGATCTAGAAGGAATATGATGATACGGGCGTCGGGGAGTGTGAAAGTTGCAGAAATGCCCGCATTTTCACCTTCAGAAATCGAGAAAGTCCGTCAGAAACGCGTACGAGAAGTCTGACGGCAGGAGGAGAGAAACGGTGGGGAATTGAGATGCAGGCGGTGAGGAAAGCATCTGACAAACGCAGTGGGGCTCATTTGAAATCCTCCAAAGCTCCATGCGCGTGCCGGCCCTTGCGGGATTTTCGTGCAAACAATTCGAGCTTGCTGCCAGGACAGAGGGCCTCTACCATCTCGTAGAACTCGTCGGGCTAACTTGCTACCGATTGGTATCACGCCGCACACCGCGGGGACTAGCACTGGCCAAGGCAATTGCCAATGCCCTTCTTGGCTGAACTTATCGCTCATTCCAACAGGGTAAGTGCTCGGATCAGCTCTCGAAGGTTCGCCATATCTTCCTTTGATATTTTTCTGATCTGGAACCCCGCCACCGCCAGGCCTTCGGGCCCGCCATTATCCGACCAAATGCACCCGGCCTCGAAGCAGATGTTGCCACCCTTAGTTTCGGCCCCTGTTTCGATAACGAGGCTCTTCTTCTCTCCAACACGGGCCCGAATTCCCACTGTTCCCAGGCCGTGCTCCGTAACGTCACGGAACTGACCGACTGTTCCAGGCCGATCAGCTTCCCAGATGTTGGTTGTAACTACCAGATAGCGCCTATGCTCCTGCCGCATGTCCAAGACAAATTCCTGGTCCGAGCGAGATCTGCCGTAGAATTCCTCGGGCCGGAGGAATCCGGTATCCAAAAGCTTCCGAAAAAGGCTTTTCAAACCTTTTGCCGACAATCCGAATCGTTTCATCAACGCAAGGTCGTCCATGCCGGTCCTTATGGACTCCACTGCTTCTCCGACCCGGATAACCGGTTTCTTTTCGTCCGCATCTCCTTTCTCAGCGATGTCCACGGCCACAGTCTGAGGCGCCAGAGATTCTCTCCTGCTAACATCTGCCTGAGTAAGCTGTCCCGATGCATGTAACTGGGATAGCAGGTCTATGAGGCTGTCACTTGACAGATTGAACCTCTGCATAATATCAACGTCACTCATCCCGGATGTGGCGCTTTGTCTTAAATCATCCGCTGGGATGATTACTCTTCGGTCTTTCCGCTCTGCCGGTTGAGTAAGCTGGGACATGCGAGACTTCGTGCGTCGTCTCTTCAATGCGGTTGCAACATTGATCAGGATGTCATTCTTCCTGAAGGGTTTGATGATATATCCGGCCGCGCCAAGTTCCATAGCCATAATCCCCGTATCTCGATCATCAACTGCCGTAACGACAATTACCGGCACACTTGGAAACAATCGATAAATAATGGCGAGCAAGTCGATTCCGGACATCCCCGGCATCATAATATCCGACATTACCATGTCGAAATCTTCGGTTTCCAGATGCTTGACGGCACTCTCCCCGCTGCCGGCGGTGGTGCATTCATACCCCTCTGGAACCAGATATCGGCACAAGAGCCGGCAGACGTCAGGCTCATCATCCACAACAAGAATTCTCGCCTTGTGATCTGTTTCCGCCAATCTGTCCTCCGCAAACAATTACTTCGTATACGCCTTTCATTAGCTCAGGAGGCATTAGAGGCATACCCTCCAGGTTCGTGCAAGAATGCACGCCAAGGGTTTGGGGCGGCTCGCCATAATTATCTCGGACACATGCTGCCTCCAATTCCAGCTCGTATTCTTGACTCAGCAAAGGTGAGGCGCCTCAAGGCGCCCCACTGGCCACGAGTAAGGCAGGGTGAACATCTCCTTTCCGGCCCCTGCGAAAGCGGTTGAGGTCTCTGGGGGTTCGAGAGACCCTCGAACAACCGGTCAACAGTTCGCAAATCCCCAAGAAATGGGGGCGCCCCGCATGATTCCCGATGCGCACGGTTCAGCCCCCACCGCTAGAGTGTTGGAATCGATGTGCTGCCATTCAAGGGTCTCAAGCGACATTCTCCAGGTTTTCTCCATCCAAAGCATAGTCTAGTCCAACATGACGGGGGCCGCCTTTTTCAACTCGGTTGCGTCCCTTCTCCTTGGCCCGGTACAAAGCTTCGTCCGCCAGACGAATCACCTCATCTGTGGAGGAGTCCTGCGTTGAATCAGCTGCAGCTACTCCAAAGCTCAACGTGATGGCAAAGACACCTTCGGACGTGGAGGTCGAGTTTGTGGAAAATTCCCCACGCACCCTGTCCGCCAAGCCCCATGCTTCTTCACAATCGCATCCGGGAATCACGACCAAGAACTCTTCGCCGCCATATCGACCAATAGAATCGTAGGGACGCAGCGAGGATTGGAACTTCCGGGCCACTTCCCGAAGTACTGCGTCACCGGCAAGGTGTCCGAACTGGTCATTGACTTGCTTGAAATGGTCTATGTCAGCCATGACAATGCTGACCGGAGTTCCTTCGCGTTTTGATCTCGACATCTCCTTTTGCAGGATTTCCAGTATGGCGCCTCGGTTCCAAAGACCCGTAAGCGGGTCATGAGATGCTCTGAACTCGGAATCTTCCAGAGCTGTGGAAAGATCCTCCTGCAGTTGAACCATCCGGACCCCTGCCCGAACTCGCACCTTTAGTTCATTGGGATCAAAGGGTTTGACAATGTAATCGTCCGCTCCGGCTTCCAAACCTTTCACTACGTCTTCCTGCCCGGCTCTCGAGGTAAGGAGGATCAGGTAGGTGTAGTGATTTCCGTCAAAGTCTCGGACCTTGCGGCAAGCCTGAACGCCGCTCATTTCCGGCATCATCCAGTCGAGGATTGCCAGTTTTGGAGCGTCTTGTTCTCGGAGGACCGACCATGCTTCCTGACCGTCTGAGCAAGCGACGACCTCGTGTCCCCATTTCTTCAAATACGATTCAAGCAGCCTTCGAGTCACCCGATCATCTTCTGCGACAAGAATTTTCATTGGAGCGCCTCCATTTGGATAGACTCGAGCGCCCTCCTTACACCATCGATCTCCTTTTCGAGTCGTGGCAGGATTTCAGCTGCTTGAGTCATATCTTGTTGTTTTCCGAGATCCTCGAGCTTCTCCGCCGTCTCAACCGCCGCACGCGCAGCGAAGTTGGCCACCGCTCCCTTAAGGGCATGCGCGGATCTGCGCAATCCTTCGGGATCGCGGTTCTGTGTTGCCTCACGAATTTCTCTCAATGTGGTCGGGTAGTCCTCCAGAAACAGCGACACCAGATCCATGAGCAATTCCCGGTCGCCTCCCACGCGATTCAGTAGTTCCGACTCATCAAGAACGTACTGACTTGAACCGGCATCGGGAATGGCCTCATCGTGCTCGTCTGTTGCCACCGTAATAGTGTCAATGACATCGTACAACTTGCCGGGGTCAATGGGCTTTGAAACGTAGGCGTCCATACCGGCTTCCAGGCATCTCTCCTTGTCGCCTTTCATGGCATGCGCAGTCATCGCGACTATGGGCACATGAGAACCTGTCCGTTCTTCGCTGTCTCTGATAAGTCCGGTGGCTTCAAAACCGTCCATTTCCGGCATCTGCACGTCCATGAAGACAAGATCGAAACTATCTGCTTCCAGAGCGGCAAGGGCTTCTCTTCCATTTCGCGCTACCGAAACAGTGTGTCCCATCTTTTCGAGCATCTTCATTGCCAGTTTCTGATTGACAGGATTGTCTTCCGCCAAAAGGATGTTAAGGCGGTTCTCGGCTTCCCGCAGCGTGTGTCGTGTGATGGGAGGCGCTTTGTCCTCCACGCCCGACTGTTTGTGCATTGTCATGATTATTGCGTCAAACAGATGGGACTGCATGATCGGCTTCCTCAAATATGCGGCAATGCCCAGATCCTGACATCTGGCATCGTCTCCACGCTGACCACCCGACGTCAACATTATTATTTTCTCCAGGGTCACATCAGGGTCCTGGTTGATTCTTTCCACCAACTCGAATCCGTCCATACCGGGCATCATGAAGTCGATGAGGGCCATAGCAAAGGGCCTGTTGTCCCTGGTAGCCGATCTAATGGCATCCAGAGCGGCCGGCCCACTGTGGACCGCAGTCGGTCTCATGCCCCAGTTGAGCAGAATTTCTTCCAGGATCTGTCGGTTGGTAGCATTGTCGTCAACCACGAGTACCGGAAGGTCTTTCAAGTCGGGGTTCTTATCGGTTGAAGACGCTTGGGCTGCTTCGTTTCCGACACCGAGACAGACCGTGAAATGGAATGTGCTTCCTTTACCTTCTTCACTTTCGAGCTGGATCCGGCCGTTCATCAACTTGACCAGCTGGGACGAGATGGCCAAGCCGAGACCCGTACCGCCGTGCTCCCGAGTCATGGATCCGTCAACCTGTTCAAACGCCTTGAAGATCTTGTCCTGCATGTCGGCTGGAATGCCGGGGCCTGTGTCGACAACACTGAAGTGCAAACGCGCCTCTGCATCAGCTTCCGATTCAACCTCCACAAGTACGGTCACTTCTCCTTTTTCGGTAAACTTGAGGGCGTTACCCACCAGATTGACGAGGATCTGTCGCAGGCGCCCGGGATCACCGAACATCGCGTCCGGCACATCAGGAAGAATGCGCTGAGCCAATTCAAGGCCTTTTGAATGAGCATGAACAGCGAGCGTATTCATGGTGTTGCCGACGCAATCTCGCAAGCTGAAATCTGTGCGGATAAGCGCGAATTTTCCCGCCTCCATTTTAGAAAAGTCGAGAATGTCGTTGATAAGTGACAACAGTGAATCCGCGGACATCTTAACGGCTTCAAGGTACTCTCGCTGCTCCGCGGTGAGGTTGGTCAGCAACGCCAGCTCCGTCATGCCTAAGACACCGTTCATCGGTGTACGAATTTCATGGCTCATGTTAGCCAAGAACTCGCTCTTGGCACGGCTCGCTTCCTCAGCCACAATGCGGGCTTTGGCCTGATCCGTGATATCGATCACGTTGAGAATGACTCCTCTGTAAGTCTCATCTTCAAATATGGGCTGGACGCGAAAACAAAGGTGCATTCCGAGCATTTCACGGTTGACCTCAAGTGACTCTCGTCTTCGGCCTGACTCATAATCCTCGAGCAGGGCCCGAATTCGAGCAGTCTGTTTGCTTTCAGGATGGAATTCCCACATGCTCTTTCCGGCTATGTCATTACGCTTCATGCCCGTTTTTTCCAAGAACCAGGAGTTGACCTCAGTTATTGTGCCGTCTGCCTCAGCAACGACTATGCCTTCCTCCATCCCCTCGATCATGGAACGAAGCTTGCCCGCTTCAGTCGCGGCCCTTTCAGTGGCTTGCATCAACTCAGTCACGTCTACGAAGGACTCCATTCCACCTATGACGTGACCCTCTGCGTCTCGCACCAGGTCGGCATTTTTCAGAGCGGTCAAGAGACGCCCGTCTTTGGTCTTGATCTTGCACCGCCTCCTGAAAATCCGGCCCCTTCGTGATGGATCAAACAGGCCGCAGCGCAGTGTGCATGGCTCATCGCAGAAGATGGCGCATGGTTTTCCGATGATCTCTCCTCTCTCGAATCCTGTCAGGTGACACAATTCATCGTTCACGCTGGTCACGATCCTATCCGAGTCGACCGTAAAGATCGCGGTAGCGGCTGTGGCCAATAGCTGCTTCTGGAATGCGAGCGAGGCGGCAAGTTCCTCTTCCGCCTGTTTCCGTTCAGTAATGTCCAGTGCGTATTCTATGACCTGCTCCAGATCTCCTTGGTTGCCGAAGATAGGGTAGGCGTGGACCTCCACATTCCTGAGGTTGCCGTCGCCGTCGCGATGAACATGCTCGACCACCACAGGTCGCCGGGTCTTTCTTGTTTCGTCGAGCGGACAAAGATGGTCCTCACCCCCGCAGGGTTTTGTGGTGTGGTGAGTAAGGACATGACACTTCAGATTGCTCGGAATGTCTCCGACGTGAGCGGCTGAGTTAGCCATCTTGACCGTGTAGTCGGCCACGTCGATAACGTAAAAGGGGTGAGTCAACGAGTCCAGTACGGTATTCAGGAAATCCTTCTGCTCTCGAACGATCTCTTCGGCTCGCTTCCGTTCGATGAAACGTCCGAGCCTTTCGGCAACGGCGTCAATCAAACTTCTTTCTTCCTTCAGGAAAGGTCCTTCATGGCATTCGGGCCTTTCCGCCAGGTACCCGACCTCCAAAGACCCGATGCGCTTGCCATGCGCCTTGATTTGAGCGGATTGTTTCGAGACTGGTTCGCCGAATCTTTCGCTTCTGTATTCTTGATCTTCCACAACCATCCTTGCCCATGTGATTTCCGAGTATCGCCAGGAGGAAGGAATCAGGTTCACGACCTCCTGAAGCCTCTCGTCCACCGAAAGCCCGGAATTCTCGATGAGCTTGGAGATACCGTAGAGACAATTGAGCTCTTTGACACGGTCGCCCAGTTCACGACTCCGTTGCTCCAGCCCTTCTTCCGCCTTTTTCAGTCCTGTGATATCCGTGTTTGAACCTCGGTATCCAAGAAGTACTCCCTTCTCATCTAATAGAGGAACTCCGCTTGTCGAACTCCAGACTGACTCGCCGTTCTTGTGCATCTGATGACTTATGAAATCTCGGAAAGGCATCTTTTGCGGAAACAACTGAAGCGCCACTTGCTTCGCCATTTCCCGGTCGTCGGGATGGAACAGGTCATAGAAATGCTTCTGACCGACGATCTCCCGGGGTTCATATCCAAGCAATCCTTCCGACACCGGACTTGCATAGGTGAACAAACCATCGGCGTCTACCTCCCAAATCCATTCCCGAGCATTCTCAACCACTTGTTGGAAACGCTGTTCACTCTTCTCTAAAGCTTCTTCGGCCTGCCTTCTGTGCGACAGGTCCACGATCGCAGCGACGACATCCCTTCTTGGATTCAGAGGATCAGTGGGCGCTATGGTTATTTGACCTTCAAATGTTGAACCGTCTTTGCGAACAAATGTTCCATCCGTCTGTGCCGGTTCATTATCCTGCAATTTTTCGTAGAGTATCTCTCCGATCCGCTCGAATTCTTCCTGGGAGGAATAGATGATTCGGGTCGTCTTGCCCAAACAATCCTGTTCGTCTTCGTACCCGAACATTGTAGCAAAAGTTCTGTTGACCCATATCAACTGTCGGTCTTTGGCCATGCCTATCGCCACTGGAGCCACGGACAAGATGCTCGATACCGCATGCAGGTTTTCGGAAATCACTTTCTCTGTTCGTTCAAGTTTCCCCACTTCCAGCAGGATCTCGGCCGGACCCGTGGATTGACGCTGCGTTTGCCAAGCGGGAAATACCCCTTTCTTCAATCGGTCGTCGGCAAAATCCGGCCCGTCGGTCATGCTGGATTTCGTGTGCGGCGCCCGTTCCGCTACAATTTCCTTTCCGACCATGATAATCACCTCCAGGGACCTGCTGCAATCGGCTTCTGTTTAGAATAGTCTCTTGCACGGGGCTCGATAAGCATGTCTCAAACTCTCCTGAGCGGCGAAATCGGCTCTTGAAAAGACTATTCAGGTACGCAAAAACTACGGCAACTTTGAAAGAGTAGTCTCTTTCTCCCGCGTCAACGGTCGCAGTATTTCCTTGATTTCTGTATGGCCTTTTCCGGAGGCCCATCTCAAAGCTGTGTAACCGTTTTTCTCTGTCACGTTCGCGTCTGCACCTTTCTGCAGGAGAAGCCTGACAACTTGCGAGTTATTCCGCAACGCCGCAAATATCAAGGCCGTATTGCCGAGCGTGTCCTGAGCATCTACATCAGCTCCGGCATCGACAAGGAGTTTCGCTATCTTTCCGTACCCATTGTAAGAGGCCCACATCAAAGCCGTTGATCCTTTATTCGTTTTGGCGTTTGCGTCTGCACCCTTGAACAGGAGGACCTTCACCTCATCGATGACGCCATTTCTCGCCGCGTCAATCAAAGCCATGTCATTGCCAATAGGGTCTATGTGCATGAGCACCGGGCCTATTGCGGCACATGCAACTATCGTCGCGAGGACAAAAGGCATTGACCGACGCGCGATGGTCGCAAACCTGCTCCCTCTCGTTTTGCCGTGCGCTTCCGGCACTCTCGCAGTGTCTTGCTGAACTAGGGAGGACTCCGGCTCGACAGGTGGGGACGGCGATTGCTCTGTCGCCTCCACGTGATCCTTCGTATCGCCCAACGACAGGGCCTGAATTAATTTCCGGAGTTCTTTCCGAGCGCCGTCGGATATGTCGGTTATTTCAAACCCGGCGCTGAAATCCTCTTTGTGTTGTCCTGTTTTTGACCAGCGGCACTGCGCTTCAAACGGGAATGGATTGACTTGAAAGCTTTCATCCGCCCGAACGAGGAATTTTCCGGTTCGGCCGACCTCAGTCTCAATCCCGGTCACTTGAAGGCCTCTTTCCGTGACGTCTACTACGTATCCTTCTGTGTCAGGGTCGTCTGAATCACATATGTGGATCGGGAAAACCAGGAAATTCCTGGACAACTGTCTGTATTGGGAAATCCCGGTGGTGTCTTCATGTAAGTGATTCCGGTTGAGAATTTCAGACTCCGTCACAGCTTCGGCGTTCACGAGTTTCCTGAAAGCAATCTGAAGGCCCGTGGAGGACAGGCGGTATTTGTCCATAAGTTCGGTGTCCAGCATTCCTGATCGGATATCTCCGACGATCTCTACGGCTTTTATGGTATTCACGGGCGCCATTAGATGATGCCTCCTTCTTGATCACTGCGGGCTTCTTCTCGCGGTCGGCCCGTCCAGGTGTGGGAGACAGGCCGGTCGCTACTTCTGTTGATAAACACAAGTCGTCTCCTGCTATTTCTCACTCGATTTGATGGGTTTCACAGTCGCGGAATCAAACTTTACAGACGAATGGGACCAGGTTCCCGAATTCCGCCAGGTTCGAAAGCCGGATTTCCCGTTCTTGAATGTGTCGTCATGGAAATCCAGCGCCTTTTTGCCGTCCACCTTGATGACGTGGTGATCGCCCTTAACGGAGATGCTTATTTTGTGCTTCTTGTTATAAACATCCTCTTCAGGCACGATGTCCTTCATGCGAACGGACTGGAACGGCGGTTGCTCCTTGCCGTCAACTACTTTCCGGACAACCAGTTTTTTCAGGCACGGGTCGTATTGAAATCGGTAGCCCGTGAGTTTGCCATCCCCGTCGTCGTCAGTCCCTCTGTAGTACACGCCATAGCCCGGGCTCTTCTTCGTGCCATCCTCGGTCTCCACCTTTTCAAGCGTGGCTGTCGTTTCAACCTCGTAGTCGGTCCATGATTCATCCCCAAACGCGATGTTCTGTTCTCCGGATTTATCCCGTGTAGCTACCAGCTTTCCGTCTGCGATTTGCCACGAAGACGATCGCGAGCCGTATATGGGACTCAAACCATCCATGTCCGTAAACTCGGTATTGAATAGATAGGACTCGGACTTCTCCTCCGACTCAGTCTTGGGGCCTGCCGCATCGCTTCCTGCCGGACTTTCGTTGGAATCCCCGGAACGTTTACTTGATTCACCAACAGAGGCGATCATTGCATTGCACCCACGGTATTGGTAAGTCTCTGGATTGTGGGCTGAATAGCGGCAACCGCATCCGGATGGAACCGGGTACCACGAGGCCAACTCCGGTTCAGTGACGAACCCAACATTCGCAGGAATGGGTGTGACCGAGGCGCCGACTGTAGCTTTTTCCGGAGTGGGCTCCTCTGGAACGAATATCGAAGTCTTTTCGGGGTTGGTCGCTGTCAGCGTTGTTTGTTTGGCAAAGGCCGACCTTGGTTCAAAAACGCGGGCAAAATTGTGCCACACTGTAGCGAAAGCGTCTGGCGGTGTGCCGGACAATATCGGATTCGAATCTGTGGCGGGCATCAGAAATTTATACTTGAAGTAAGTTCCAGCGCCACGCGGATGACTGCCATTGAGCGAGGCCGCGTACACAATGCCGGATTCGCGGTCATAGGACACCCTGACCCGGCATGCTTCCGTCGTTCCTCCCCATCCGTAGAAATCACCGGCCAGGTCCGACAGCGAGTACGGGGCCTCGTTCAGCGGATTGGACTCGTCATTGCAGTACTTTTCCCAGGCGGGCAGCAGGTTCATCAAGTCTTGTTCCGCGACCCTGTCACAGGCCGTTCGTTTGTAGGCAGTGTAATATGGGATCGCTATGGCCAAGATTATCGCAATGACGGCCGCCACGACCATGATCTCAACTACTGTGAATCCTTTGTTGTTTCCTGACATGATTGACACGCCTCCTTTGGCAGTTGCGTCTTGGGAGTCTGGCCGCTGTGCCCGAATCTTTGCACTGTTCGTGCCAACACGACCAAACCAGGTTGGGTTACATGAAGTTGCCTGACAAATCAGGCGCTTGGACTAATACAGACTGATCAGGATTTTGAAAACCATTGGAGGAATTGCATGGTCAACTGGCCGGAAAACCGCCACGCGTTATTGGAACATGGAAAACCCCTTGCCAAAACCGGTAGTTGTGTGTGGCTGGTTTGTAGCCTAGGCACGGCCGGTTTCCAGCCATGCGCAGGGAGTCACAGGTTGGCGAGTAAATGACGCGGGTTCGCCGCTTGTGAGGCCAGGCGCCGCATATTGAACGGATTCATGCGGCTGACGAAGGGACCGCCCAATCATCGGATACCGGCGCAGCCGTGGATCGGGCCAGTTCCTGCTTGACTTTTGCAACAGTGTCTAGTAATTTGCAAGATGGTAACTGTCCGGATTTATTGCATCCATTAACCTGCAACGCAAACCTCCTTCTGCCCTCGGAGATCCCGCATGAAAGACAAAGACAAGACCAAAGAGGAGCTCATCACTGGGTTCTACAATGCTGAGACTCATTGTCAGATAGGCTCTCAGCAGTGAGCGGAGCAAAGCCATGAAAAACCCCGAAAGTAATAGTACCAGGACCAGAAGTTTGAAACTCTACTTCTATGGTCTCGCAGTTGTCTGGACAGCCGCTATCGCCGGTTCATTGGGGTGGAATTTGGTCGAAGTCAAGCGAAGCAGTCTGGAAGAAGCGCGCATTCAGGCACGGAGGTCACATGAAAAAGATGTGGTTTACCGTCGGTGGAATGCAATGCAAGGCGGAGTTTACGTTCCAATTACGGAGCGGGCCCGACCGAACCCGTACCTCAAAGTAGGCAAACGCGATGTGGTCGCAAAGTCAGGCCGGAAGCTCACGCTTATTAATCCGGCATATATGACTCGTATGGTACACGAAATAGGAGCAGCGGGGTACGGGATACACGGACACATCACGAGCCTCAACCCGATTCGACCTGAAAACGCCGCGGATCCATGGGAGACCAAAGCGCTCAAGGCATTCGATCGCGGACAAAAGGAAGTGAGTTCCGTCGAAAACATAGATGGTTCGGCTTTCATGCGATTGATGCGCCCTCTGGTCACTGAACAGGTTTGTCTGCAATGCCATGCCGCCCAGGGATACAAGCAGGGCGACATTCGTGGCGGTATCAGCGTGGCGATTCCAATGGAACCCCTCTGGGCTGCTTCGCGCGGGGCGATTGTTTCATTATCAATCGGTCACGGCATACTATTGTTGCTGGGTCTGCTGGGGCTTCGTGCCGGAGCAAGGAACTTGAGTGATCGATTCCGAGAACAGGACCGGGCGGAGGCGGCGCTGCGTGAGAGTGAAGAGAAACACCGTTTTCTCACTGAACAGATGCACGACATAGTCTGGACCGTTGACTTAGACATGAAAACCACTTATGTCAGCCCTTCTATTGAAAAGGTCCTTGGCTTTACCCCTGAAGAGAGGTTGGATCAAGCTGTCCTGCAGCAAGTGACCCCAGAGTCTCTTGAACTGCTAAAAAGACGCCTATCTGAGGAGATCGAGTATCAGAAGGAGAATAGACCCAAAGACAGGTCGGTAACGCTGGAACTAGATTTCTTTCACAAGGATGGTTCCATAGTTTGCCTGGAATCCACTATGAGTTTCATACGCGACGAAAATTCAAATCCGATAAGTGTCTATGGCCTCTCTCGCGACGTCACCGAGCGCAAGCGGACGGAGCAGCGGACACGTCAACTGAATTCCTTGAGAGAAACCCTGCTCGGTCGCGGGAGTGTTGATGAAAAGATGAAGCGCGTCACGGATGGAATTGTCGAGATCTTCGACGCGGACTTGTCTCGTATCTGGATTACCAAGCCAGGAGACCGGTGCAATTCGGGCTGCATTCATGCCCAGGTCACTGAGGGCCCACATGTCTGTCGCTATCGAGATCGTTGTCTTCATCTCGTAGCCAGTTCAGGCCGCTATACGCATATTGACGGCAAGGTTTACAGCCGTGTGCCGTTCGGTTGCTATAAGATCGGACGTGTAGCGGCTGGAGAAGACCCAAAGTTTCTCACCAACGATGTCTTGGCCGATCCACAAGTTCACGGTCACGAGTGGGCGAGGGAGCTTGGTCTTGTCTCGTTTGCGGGTCATAGGCTTCTTTCCGCGGAGGGAAAGCCGATAGGGACCCTGGCGCTGTTTGCCAAACATGTCATTTCTCCCGAGGACGATATCCTACTCGAAGGTCTTGCCAATACCACCGCGCAGATGATCCAGACGGGGAAGGCGGAGAAAGCGCTGCAAGAAAGTGAAGAAAAATACCGCTCATTGACCGACGATGTACTTGACAGTTCGGATGTCGGCATCTTTGTTCTCGATTCCGACTTTACGGTTGTCTGGATGAACAGTGCGCTGGAACGGTACCTCGGACTAAGAAAAGATGAGGCTGTTGGGAAGGATGAGCGGCGGCTCATTCGCGAACGAATCCAGCATGTGTTTGAGGATCCGGAGAGATTCGTCGGGAAGGTTTTCGCAGCCTATGAGAAGAATACTTATGTCGAGAGGTTTGAATGTCATGCGCGTGCCGGCGGAGGAAGGGAAGAACGATGGTTTGAACACTGGAGCAAGCCTGTTCGATATGGACTCTACGCTGGAGGTCGAATAGAACTTTACTACGACATCACCGAACGCAAAAGGGCGGAGGCGGCGCTTCGTGAGAGTGAGGAGAAATACCGAACAATTGTGGAGAACATTGAGGAAGGCTATTTCGAGATGGATTTGGCGGGCAACTTGGTCTTCTGCAATGATTCCTTGTGCAAGATACTCGGGTACACCAAGGCGGAATTGATCGGCACGAATAACCGACAGCATACGGATGAAGCCACGGCCAAAAAAGTGTTTCAGGCTGTCAGCAAAGTGTACGCCACAGGGGAGTCTCGTAGAATGTCGGGGTGGGACCTTATTAGTAAAGACGGCACAAAAGTAACTGTTGAGAATTCGGTGTCTCTGATAAGGGATTCAGAGGGTAATCCCGTCGGATTTCGTGGGATTTGTGCGGACATCACTGAACGAAAAAGACACGAAGAACTCCTGATCCGGGCCGAACGCCTCCAAGGGGTGGCAAATTTAGCCTCCGGGGTCGCACACAATTTCAACAACATTCTTCAAATTGTGCTCGGTAATGCAGAATTCGCTTTGCTCGGTTTGAAAGAGGGAAATCTTACCGAGGTCAAAACCGACCTTGAGACGATCCTTGACCGCTCCCGTTTCGGCGCGACAGTCGTAAAGAGCCTTCAGAGCTTTACCGACAGCCTGTCGGGCAAACCACCGGAGGTCGGAAAGATCTTCGATTTGTCCGGTACGGTGGAACAAGCCATCGAATTGACCGAGTCCTGGTGGACAACCAGGCCCGAAAAGGAAGCGTATAAGATTGTTCTCAGCATGAATCTTCCCCGTGGTTGTCTGGTCGAAGGCCGGGAATCCGAAATCCTTGAAGTGGCAATCAGCCTGATAAGGAATGCGGTAGATGCATTACCGGAGGGCGGAGAGATAAGAATCACGACCTCTGTAGAAGAGGATGAAGTCCTCATCGAGGTGGAAGACGACGGGGTCGGTATTCCCAAGGAGAACCTTACGGCAGTATTCGAGCCATTCTGGACCTCAAAAGGCCCTGAGTTCGTCGGGATGCGGCTTGCATCCGCTTGGGGGATAGCAAAGCGCCACGGGGGAGAAATCTCTGTTGAAAGTGACGAAGGCAAGGGCGCAACATTCACTATCCGGCTTCCCCTTGCCGGAAAGCTGGTCGAGGAGACTGAAGCCCCGGCCATGCCCACTGTAGACTTCAAGCTCCGCATTCTCGTTGTGGATGATGAGCCGCTTATAGTCCGGTTACTCGACCAGGTGCTCACGAGATCAGGCCAGACGGTCTTCTCTGCGGAATCAGGCAAAGGAGCAATCGAGGTTTTCAAAGAGAACTCGGTTGATATGGTAATCTGTGATCTGGGAATGCCGGGCATGGACGGCTGGGAAGTGTTCAGAAAGATTCGTGAGACTTGTGCGGAAAAAGGACTTCCAAAACCTCATTTTCTCCTGGTGACCGGTTACAGCGGCCAGGCAAGGGAAAAAGACAAGGTCGTTGCGAGCGGTGTGGACGGTGTTGTTGACAAGCCGCTCAATAGGGGCAAGTTGCTGGAAGCCGTCAGGGAGGTCGTTGCCAAGTGTCAGTGATCAGGTTCAGGACCGCAATAGCAAGATAAGGAACCTTTTACAAACCGACTCCGACGCATGGGAAGTTTATATCCAAAGGTTTGCCGACATGGAAAGGAGAATCCAGCCAATGACTCCCAAGAAGAACAAATCAATCATTCTCCTTCTGGTGGCGGTAATCTTGCTGATCCTTGTTGTGCTTCAGCCATGGGAAAAGACGAAGTCCCGGAAGGCTCCAGCCCTTGTTGATCTACGGAAAAGCCCTATCTACTCCACGTACGTTTTCCCGAAGGATGAAAAGATCATTAATTTCGGGATCCAGCCCATGTTTACCTTTGCCGGCAGCATCGCTGAAGTAATGGATCGCGATTCCATCCTTCGTCAAGACCTTGAAAAGTTGGACCTGGAGATTCGCTTCCACGCTTTCCTGAAAGGGCAAGACGTAAATTTTTTCGTCAAACGCGGCGACCTCCAGGGCGGAATGTGTGGGGACATGCCCGTCCTCACAATTGCAGCGGATGTGGATGTAATTATTCCCGCCATAACCCACCAGGGTTTCGGCTACATCGTTGCCCATCGACACATGTTGCTAAGCGATTTTAAGGGAAAGCGAATTGCCTATCCGGAGGGATCGCTCGCCCACTATTTGTTGTTGGCAGCGCTGACATCGGAGGGTCTCAACGAAGAGCAGGTTGACCTCGTAGCCATGGACATCGATGAGCTGCCAAGGGCACTGGCCAATGGGAAGATAGAAGCGTTTGCCGCGTGGCAACCTGTCGTTTCAACGACGTTGAACACAGTCCCGGGAAGTGTGATCATTCATGGCTCTCGCAGTTTAGGATTTGTATATTTCCGGAAGGATTTTGCCGACAGACACCCTGATGCCGTGCGCCGTATCTTGGCTGCCGAGATTCGGGCCATTCGTTGGGTGCTAAGCAACAACCGGAATATCCTTCTATCGAGCAAATGGGCCATTCAGAGGGCTAATCGGTCCTTTCGCGTGACCACCGAGATTTCTCCGGCGCAGTTTGCCGACTCAATCTCTAAAATCGCCCTCATGAACCTTGATCCCATCATCCCACAAAACGACGTCCGACAGAACGGACACCTCCACAGAGAGTTCGACTTCCTAAAGTCATTGGGCAAAATTCCGCCGACGAGCCGATGGGATGCGGTGCGCGGAGAGTTTAACCGAGAGATCATCAAGCAAATACTGCGTGAGCCGAAACGGTACCGCCTGGATGAATTCCGCTATGAAATGGGGGAAGAGCGATGAATAGAAATCCTCCCGACAATTCCGGACTTACAAACAGGCCTGCCTTCTTCGGCCTACGCACAAGAATGGCACTCAGTTTCGGAGCCCTGTTTACCGGCATGTTGACATTGGTTGTCCTGGCGACGATATTCGGGATTCCTTTCACTACCGATTCCGGCTTATATGATGAAGAAAGGTCCGAGGTATTGAAGAACCTCAGCCTGGTAGCAGATTTGAAGAAAGATCGTTTCCACCTTTGGCTTCAAGAACGCAAGAATGATATCAGCGCGCTCGCCCAAAACAGTAATATTCAAGAGCAGGTCAAACATGTGCGTGAAGTAATTCGGGATGAGATGAAGCAGGGAGAACCGAACGGCGTATTATGGACAGATCTAAGACAGGATAGAAGCTACCGTAAGCTTGACCATCTCTTTCGTATGATCCAGAGTACGTATAAAATGTACGATAAGATTCGAGTGGCGGATGCCGCGACAGGATTAGTCTTCTTCTCCACTGACGAGAAAGATCTGGGTAACAGTGTTTCTGACAAACGGTTCTTCATCCATGCTCGATATTCAGTCCGAGGGGTATCTGTGGAGATAGCAAAAGATCCATTGAGCGACAGACCTTTTCTGACAATCTCACGCGTCATTGTAAACCCATCTTTACGGAATAGTACCGAGCACCTCGTGTCAGCGGTACTGATCATGTACGTCGATCCCGACCGTTTTATGAAGTCGATGCTTCATACAGGGGCGGGACTGGGAAAAAGCGGTGATGTCGTGCTGGCCAATGAGGACGGCAGAATTTTGCTGGATCTCAAATTCCCGCTGGCAGACGGAACCAGGGGCAAGGTGCTGGAACATAAGATCGAGGCTGAACCGGCAATGCTTGCAGCAAGAGGGAGAGAGGGGATGGTCATTAGCCGGGACTACAGGGGCGTGACGGTTCTGGCCGCCTATCGGCATATCAGAGTAACACCGGACCAGGGCTGGGGTATGGTGGTTAAAGTTGACAAAGCAGAGGTGTTTGCCCCGCTGGAGAGTAGGATTCTCAATGCCCTCGTTATCGGCGCAATCGGCCTAATCGGAGCCATTGGATTAGCCATTTTGCTTTCGGCCAGAATCTCAGGACCTATCCGAAGCCTGAGCCGAACTGCGGAAAGGGTGGAAGCCGGTAACCTTGACGTTCGATCAGCGGTAACCAGTTCCGATGAAGTCGGTAGTCTGGCCGCCTCGTTCAACTCTATGATCGAGCGTATTGAGCACTCGCACAAGGATCTTGAAACGCAGGTAGCAGATCGAACGGCTAGGTTGACCGCGTTGAATCAGGCGTTGGAGGACCAGAACTCCGAATTGGAGAGATTCACATACACCGTATCGCACGATTTGAAGAGCCCGCTGATTACCATAAAAGGGTTCTTGGGGTACCTTAAGGAAGACGCGGCCTCCGGGAATACGGAACGTCTGGACGCTGACGTGGACCGTATCTCCGACGCGGTGGCAAAAATGGCGAGACTGTTGGACGAACTTCTGGAGCTTTCCCGGATCGGTCGGCTCACGAATCCGCCTGAAGAAGTCCTGTTTGAGAAGCTGGCGCGGGATGCCGCGGACACCTTGGCCGGACAAATTTCCGAGCACAATGTCCGCGTCGAGATCAATGATGACCTTCCTCTTGTTTACGGAGACTACGTGCGACTTAGTGAGGTGATCGAGAATCTCGTCGACAACGCGATAAAGTTCATGGGCGACCAGCCCGACCCTTGCATTCAAATCGGGGTGCGGCCGGATGATGAAGAGCCCGTCTTCTACGTTCGGGACAATGGGATGGGTATTGATCCCCAATACTACGGGAAGATCTTCGGCCTGTTCGACAAGCTGGATCAAGAATCCGATGGAACCGGGATTGGGCTGGCAATCGTCAAACGAATAGTGGAGACATATGGAGGCCGCATCTGGGTAGAATCCGAGGGCGCAGGTCAAGGAAGCGTCTTCTACTTCACGCTACCGGAGAAGAATGAGTCTCCGGGCAAGGAGACTTGAGATGGTAAAAGGAGAACCTCTGGTGATATTGTTGGTCGAAGACAACCCCGATCACGCGGAGCTGATCAAGCGGAGTTTCCAGGACCACCGGGTGGCCAATGCAATCTACGCCGTCACTGACGGTCAGGCAGCGCTCGATTACCTGTTCCGACAGGGAGACTACGCGGACCCGGCAACAAGTCCTCGGCCTCATCTGATTCTGCTGGACTTGCGCCTCCCGAAGGTTGATGGAATGGAGGTTCTTAAACAAATAAAGGGGCGTAATGATCTGCACCGAATACCGGTGGTCGTGCTCACCACTTCAGAGGCTGAAGGAGACATGTCCAACGCCTACGACAACCACACAAACAGTTATCTCGTAAAGCCGGTGGACTTTGATAAGTTCACCCAACTGATGGCTGACCTGGGGTTTTACTGGCTGGGTTGGAATAGTAGTCCGTATTCCCAATAGATCTGAAACCGGTGGAGCCCGGCGCCATCTCGTCGAGCAACGGAGGGTCCATGAACGAGCAAACCATTCACCTACTACTGGTGGAAGACGAAGAGGCCCATGCCGATCTGGTACGCCGGGCCTTTGAACCACACGCGGCCAAATATAGCCTTGTCGTGGCGAACACCCTTGAACAGGCCCGACAGTATCTTGCGGAATCTATTCCCGACCTGCTCATCACTGATCTGGCATTACCCGACGGGAGGGGAACCGAACTATTGTCCGGTGATAAGGAGGACCTGCCCTTTCCGGTAATAGTAATGACCGGCCACGGCGACGAACCGTCGGCGGTGGAAGCGATGAAGGCGGGCGCGTTGGATTACGTGGTCAAGTCTGATGAGACTTTTGCCGCAATGCCCCGGGTTGCTGAAAGGGCTCTGCGGGAATGGGGCCACATGGTCGAACGCAAGCGGGCTGAGCAGGCGTTAGCGGTTAGCGCGAACAAGTACCGCTTGATGGTTGAAAATGCGTCGATAGGCATCATTGCCGTTGATAGAAAAGGGCGAATCACTGAGGTCAATACGAGGTTGCTGGAGATCATGGGTTCGCTATCCGCGGAGGCCACCAAGCCCATCAACGTCCTCACTTTTCCACCTCTGGTAAACGCAGGCGTGTCCGAGGTAATCAGGCGCTGTGTGGAAGAGGAGAAAACGATTACCGCGGACATGCCTTATACGAGCAAGTGGGGCAAGCATGCGCACTTGAAGATCATGTTGACACCGACGCGGGACTCGGAAGGCATGGTGTCCGGGTGCCAAGCGATTGTTGAAGACATCACCTACCAAAAGAGGGCCGAGAAAGAATTGGCCGAGAAAGAGCGCTACTTTCGCTCACTGCTCTACAATATCCATGAAGATATCGTTGTGATAGATCGTGATTACCGGATCACGGATCTCAACAATACTGCCATGGTCACATCCGGGCACAAACGTGAGGATGTGATCGGTCGTCCCTGTTTCCGGCTCTTCCACGGCTATGATGAACCTTGCGATAAACACGGAGAAGAGTGTCGGCTGACGGAAGTGTTCGAGACCGGCAAGCCGGCCAGTTGCCATCACGTCCACAGGACGCATGACGGTGGCGAGGTCCACGTTGACGTTTTGTTGTCGCCTCTCCTGGACGAATCAGGCCGCGTCACGCACGTGATCGAGGCGGTGCGAGACGTCAGCGATCTTATGAAGACAGAAGAGGCGCTGCGGGAGAGTGAGGGCAGGTACACGGATTTGTTCGCGGGTACGAGCGATGGGGTTGCCGTATACCAGGCTGTAGATGACGGGATGGACTTCATCTTCGTAGATTTCAACGCAGCCGGTGAGAAGATAGACAACATGTCAAAGGATCAACTCCTGGGCAAAAGCGTCCTCAAAGTGTTTCCCGGGGTCAAGGAATTCGGTTTGCTCGACGTATTACAACGGGTTTGGCGCACAGGAGAGCCCGAGCGTCACCCTGTCACACGGTACAAGGACGAGAGGATCGAGGGATGGCGAGATAATCAAGTCTACAAGCTGCCCTCCGGTGAGGTAGTCGCTGTGTACAGCGATGAAACCGAACGCATGCGAAATCTGGAAGCTTTGACCGCGCGGACTCATGAGCTTGGGGAAAGGGTCAAGGAGCTTAATTGCCTTTACGAAATTTCCCAACTTGTCCGGAAACCGGGCATTTCGTTGGAGGGAATAGTTCAGGGAGTTGTTGATCTCATTCCGCCGGCGTGGCAATACCCGGAAATCACGTGTGCGAGGATCATCCTGGAAGATCAGGAAGTCAAAACGGATAACTTTGGGGAAGCCGCCTCAAAGCTAACAAGGGACATCTCTGCGAGTGGTGAGCGCATCGGCTCCATAGACGTGGGATACCTGACGGAAAGGCCGGAAGCTGAGGAGGGTCCCTTCCTGAAGGAAGAGAGAAGCCTGATCAACGCCATTGCCGAACGATTGGGCAGGATTGTCCAACGGTTCAGGACAGAGGATAAAATACGAACATCACAACTACTTCTTGAGTCTGTACTTCAGAACTTGCCGATCCAGGTTTTCGTGAAAGATGCCGAAGAATTGAAGTTCGTACTCGTTAACAAGGCGCTTGAAACTATTACCGGACATCGTATCGAAGAATTACTCGGCAAAACCGACCACGACCTTTTCCCAAAAGAGCAGGCTGATTTTTTCGTGTCCACCGACGGGGAGGCATTGGCCACAGGCACGGTAGTGGATATTCCCGAGGAGTCGATTGAAACTAAATCCGGAGACACGAGGCTGCTACACACGAGAAAAGTACCGGTCTTTGACGAGGATGGGAAGCCTCAGTTTCTTATCGGCATATCGGAGGACATCACCGACCACAAAAACATTGAAAGACAGCTTCGACAGGCTCAGAAGATGGAGTCCATCGGAACTCTTGCCGGAGGCATAGCGCATGACTTCAATAACCTGCTCACGATTATCCTGGGTTACTCTGAATTGTCTCTCCTGGGGAAAGAAGAAGGGGACCCCGGCTATCAAGACCTTCAAACGATACTCCAGACCACAAAGAGGGGCGCGGATCTGGTCCGGCAGATACTTACATTCAGCAGAGAGGTGGAAACCCAACCTCGCCCCATTAGTTTGAATCATGAAGTTGAACAGGCCCAAAAACTCCTGTACAAGACGATTTCGAAAATGATCGAGATTCAACTCTTCATGGCCGAGGACCTGAAGACAATCAATGCTGATCCGGTCCAGGTGGAGCAGGTTGTGATGAATCTGGCGGTTAATTCGCAGCATGCCATGCCGGATGGCGGCAGACTCGTCTTTGAAACAAAGAATGTCATTCTGGACGAGGAATACTGCAAGACCCACCTGGAAGCCCAGCCCGGTGAATATGTCATGTTGATGGTTTCCGATACCGGTCACGGGATAGAAAAAGAGGCCCTGGAGCACATCTTCGAGCCGTTTTATTCCACGAAAAAACCTGGAGAGGGAACCGGCCTCGGACTTGCCATGGTTCATGGCATCGTCAAACAAAACCGTGGATTTATCAATTGCTATAGCGAACCCGGTGTGGGGACCACGTTCAAGATCTACCTCCCGACATTAGATTTGGGGACGAAATCTGATGTGGAAACAAGCGGTGTAACGCCGGCGTTCGGAACCGAGACAATCCTGCTGGTGGATGACGAAGAACTGATAAGGGATCTGGGGCAAAGACATCTCAGCCGTGCCGGCTATACGGTGCTGACAGCCCTCAATGGGCAAGAGGCCCTGGAAATCTATGAGAGACAACGCGCGGACATTTCCCTGGTACTTCTGGACCTTATCATGCCTGAGATGGGAGGCCGTGAGTGCCTGGAGGAGCTTCTCAGGATCGATCCGCAGGTGAAGGTCCTTATCGCCAGCGGCTTTTCGGTTAACGGACCCACCAGGGACGCCATTGAAGGTGGAGCCAGAGGATTCGTGAGCAAACCTTTTGATATGAAACGACTTCTGCAAACGGTTCGTAAGGTCCTGGATGAATCGTGAGACCTGTGCACGGAGAAAAAAATAAAGAACAGGGCAGGGAAGCCCTGACAAATGCGCACGATCTGTCATAATAGAAGTGTTTTAGAACTTCCTTTTATCCTGGTGACCGGTTACAGCGGCCAGGCTGGAGAAAAGGAAAAGATCTTTGAGAGCGGTGTGGACGCCGTTGTTGACAAGCCGCTCAATAGAGGGAAGTTGCTCGAAGCCGTCAGGGAGGTCGTTATGAGGAGTAAACCCAAGGATTCCAACAAATAGGAGATTCGCTGCAGCGAGCCTTTATGGAGAATGATTCCGTTTCTCATGTGGCAATCAGCAATCCTCTGCTAGGCCATATGAAGCTTGTCTGACAGGAGATGTCAATGAAAGAAAACGACAAAACGAAAGAACAACTCAGATGGGCTATGGAAAGCCAAGCGCTTGCCGTAAGGATCTTGGCGATTCTGAACCGCTTGACTGTGGAGCTTGATGCCATCCAGGAAATCCTTGGCATGGTGAAAGAGTTCACCGGGTATGAGGCGGTAGCCATTCGTCTGCGCGACGGCGAGGACTTCCCTTACTTCGTCACCAAAGGGTTTCCCGCTTATTTCGTGGAAGCTGAGAAGTATCTGTGCGCCTATGACCAGGCTGGTGAAATCATCCGCGATTCGGCAGGCGACCCGTGTCTGGAATGCATGTGCGGCAACATCATATGTGGACGCACTGATCCTTCGTTCCCCTTCTTTACTAAAGGAGGAAGCTTCTGGTCAAACTGCACATCAGAGCTTTTGGCCTCCACTACGGAAGAGGATCGTCAGGCTCGTACTAGAAATCGATGCAACTCAGAGGGTTACGAATCAGTTGCGCTTGTTCCACTGCGCTCGGAACATGAAATCATTGGTCTCCTGCAACTCAACGATACCCGCAAGAATTGTTTTACACCTGAGATGATCAGTTTTCTTGAAGGAATAGGGTCGAGTATCTGCATTGTGCTAACGAGGGCATCGGCCGACGCTGCGCTGAAAAGACACCGCGACCATCTGGAGGAACTGGTCCAACAGCGCAGTTCCGAACTGTTAGAAGCGAATGAGCAGATGAGACGGGAAATCACCGAACGCAAGCGGGCGGAGGAGGCGCTGGAGGAGTACTCGTTGCGACTGGAAGAGATGGTAACAGCACGTACCCAAGAACTCCGGGACGCCCGGGATGAGTTAATCCGAAAGGAAAAGCTGGCTACGCTGGGCCGGATCGCGGGCAGCGTAAGCCACGAGCTACGCAACCCGCTTGGGGCTATCAAGAATGCCGCTTACTTTCTCAACATGGCCTTGGAAGCGCCCGATCAGGACGTGAAGGAGACCCTGGAGATCCTGGAGAAGGAAGTGGCCGCATCCGACAGGATCATCGGCAGCCTCCTTGATTTCGCACGTTCAAAGCCTCCTGTCCGTCTAACTGTCAATATCAATGATGCCCTCCAGGATGCGTTATCCAGTACGACCATGCCGAAGAGTGTCCTGTCGATGACCCAATTGGAAGAGGAGTTGCCCAGCGTCATGGCCGATCCCGATCAACTCGGTCAAGTGTTCGCAAACCTTGTCTCGAACGCGATTCAGTCGATGCCCGAGGGGGGCGATCTGGTAATCAAATCCGAAGCCCCCGACCCGGAATGGGTGGCCGTCTCCGTCACGGATACGGGGGTGGGGATCCCCGAAGAGAATATTGAGAAGATCTTTGAGCCACTCTTTACCACAAAGGCAAGAGGGATTGGGCTCGGCTTGGCGCTCGCCAGGACCCTGGTGGAGGGACATGGAGGGGCCATAGAGGTACACAGTGAGGTGGGAAAAGGCAGCACATTTACGGTGAACCTACCGGTCGCCAAGGAAGAGAAAGAATAGTATGAAAGAGAAAGCTGGCATCCTGATCGTGGATGACAACGAGAGCCTCTCCAAGACAATGTCGCTTGTACTGACGCGTAAAGGCTTCGACGTGAGTACTGCCAACGACGGGCCTGAAGCTATCGAGAGGGTCAAAGAGAGAGCTTTTGACATAATCTTCATGGACGTCAAGATGTCGCCGATGGACGGGGTGGAAACCTACAAGAGGATCAAGATGATTACCCCTGAGACCGCGGTAATCATGATGACGGCCTACGCGGTCGAGGACTTGCTTCAGGAGGCCGTCCGAGAAGGAGCCTGCGGTGTTCTATACAAGCCACTGGACATGGAAAAGGTGCTCAGTGTCATCGAAGAGGCGACCAAGGGCGGGCATGGGGCGCTCATCTTGGTAGTTGACGATGATCCATCCACCTGCGCCACCTTCAAGAATGTTTTGGTCAGGAAGGGCTACCAGGTGAGCGTAGCCCATACCGGCGAAGAGGGCATTTCCACGGTACGGGAGACGGCCTATGGCATCATCTTTATTGACATGAAGCTGCCGACCATCAACGGCCTGGAAACATATTTGGCTATCAGAGAAATCGACCGGCAGGCAGTTGTCATCATGGCCACGGGATATCAGAAGGAAATGGCGGAACTTGTTGAAGAGGCCCTGAATAACAGTGCCTACGCTTGCCTGTACAAGCCTCTGGACATGGAAAAGGTGCTCAAGATGATCGATGAGATCCTGAGCGCAAAACAAACGCGGGGATGATCGGGCTTTGAGAATAGGGGCGCAAAAATGGAAGAGAAGTACAACATCCTTGTAGTTGACGACAATGAGAGTATTCGCCGAACCCTTTCGCTAATACTCTCGAACAAGGGCTACGAAACTGAAACCGCTGGGACAGGGCGAGAGGCCACAGAGAAGGCACGTGAACGATTCTTCAATGTGGGCCTCCTGGACATCAGGCTGCCCGACATGGAAGGGTTAGACCTATTGGGGCCCTTAAAGGACGCGCATCCGGACATGGTGCTCATCATGGTGACTGGCCACGCCTCCATGGAAACTGCTGTCAAGGCCCTGAACCAGGGCGCGTCGGCATACATTCTCAAACCTCTGGACATGGATCAGGTGCTGGTTACGATCCGGGATTCCCTGGAGAAGCAGCGTCTCGTCATCGAGAACAGGAGGTTGCATGAGGAGGCTAAAAGAGATCTGGCCGAACTCAAGAGGTCCGAGAAAGAACTGGCCGAAAAAGAGCGCTACTTTCGCTCGCTGCTCTACAATATTCATGAAGATATCGTTGTGATAGATCGTGATTACCGGATCACCGACCTCAACAATACTGCCATGATCACATCCGGGCACAAACGTGAGGATGTGATCGGTCGTCCCTGTTTCTGGCTCTTCCACGGCTACGATGAACCTTGCGACAAACACGGAGAAGAGTGTCGGCTGACGGAAGTGTTCGAGACCGGCAAGCCGGCCAGTTGCCAGCACGTCCACAGGACGCATGACTGTGGCGAGGTACACGTTGACGTTTTGTTGTCCCCTCTCCTGGACGAATCAGGCCGCGTCACGCACGTGATCGAGGCGGTGCGAGACGTCAGCGAGTTCGTGAAGGCAGAGGAGGCGGTGCGGGAGAGCGAGGAGAAGTATCGTCTGCTGGTTCAAAATGCTCCAATAGGCATCATCTCCGTTGACACAGAAGGTCGAATTACCGAGGCCAACGAGAAGATGTTGGCAATCCTGGGGTCTCCGTCGGCCGAGGCCACCAAGTCCATCAATGTACTCACATTCCCTCCCCTTGTGGAAGCCGGAGTCTCTGAGAAGATCAAGATTTGTATGGAAGAGAATCGTCCGATAGAGGCTGAAATGCCGTACACCAGCAAATGGGGCAAGCAGGCCCACTTGAGGGTATTACTGAGGCCCATGAGTGATTCGCGGGCCAGTGCTCTCGGGTGTCAAGCGATAGTGGAGGACATCGGTGTTCGCAAGAGCCTCGAAAAACAACTCCGCCGGGCTCAGAAGATGGAGTCCATAGGAACTCTTGCCGGAGGGATCGCGCACGACTTCAATAACCTGCTCACGATTATCCTGGGTTACTCTGAATTGTCTCTCCTGGGGAAAGAAGAAGGGGACCCCGGCTATCAAGACCTTCAAACGATACTCCAGACCACAAAGAGGGGCGCGGATCTGGTCCGGCAGATACTTACATTCAGCAGAGAGGTGGAAACCCAACCTCGCCCCATTAGTTTGAATCATGAAGTTGAACAGGCCCAAAAACTCCTGTACAAGACGATTTCGAAAATGATCGAGATTCAACTCTTCATGGCCGAGGACCTGAAGACAATCAATGCTGATCCGGTCCAGGTGGAGCAGGTTGTGATGAATCTGGCGGTTAATTCGCAGCATGCCATGCCGGATGGCGGCAGACTCGTCTTTGAAACAAAGAATGTCATTCTGGACGAGGAATACTGCAAGACCCACCTGGAAGCCCAGCCCGGTGAATATGTCATGTTGATGGTTTCCGATACCGGTCACGGGATAGAAAAAGAGGCCCTGGAGCACATCTTCGAGCCGTTTTATTCCACGAAAAAACCTGGAGAGGGAACCGGCCTCGGACTTGCCATGGTTCATGGCATCGTCAAACAAAACCGTGGATTTATCAATTGCTATAGCGAACCCGGTGTGGGGACCACGTTCAAGATCTACCTCCCGACATTAGATTTGGGGACGAAATCTGATGTGGAAACAAGCGGTGTAACGCCGGCGTTCGGAACCGAGACAATCCTGCTGGTGGATGACGAAGAACTGATAAGGGATCTGGGGCAAAGACATCTCAGCCGTGCCGGCTATACGGTGCTGACAGCCCTCAATGGGCAAGAGGCCCTGGAAATCTATGAGAGACAACGCGCGGACATTTCCCTGGTACTTCTGGACCTTATCATGCCTGAGATGGGAGGCCGTGAGTGCCTGGAGGAGCTTCTCAGGATCGATCCGCAGGTGAAGGTCCTTATCGCCAGCGGCTTTTCGGTTAACGGACCCACCAGGGACGCCATTGAAGGTGGAGCCAGAGGATTCGTGAGCAAACCTTTTGATATGAAACGACTTCTGCAAACGGTTCGTAAGGTCCTGGATGAATCGTGAGACCTGTGCACGGAGAAAAAAATAAAGAACAGGGCAGGGAAGCCCTGACAAATGCGCACGATCTGTCATAATAGAAGTGTTTTAGAACTTCCTTTTATCCTGGTGACCGGTTACAGCGGCCAGGGCAACAATCTGTGCGGAAAGGAACGGTGTCCATGACAATCTTCCTTGTCTTGGGAAGCTCTATTCTTTTGCAATTCTATGCCGCGGTTCTAGCGTGGCGGCTGATTCGGATCACAGGAAGGCAGTTTGCTTGGATATTTATTTCCGTGGCAATCGCTCTGATGGCTGTCCGCCGGAGCATGGTCTTTTACGGGCTTTTGTCGGAGGATCCCTATGTGTCGCTGCACCTGCCTGATGAATTGGTGGCTTTGGTTACTTCACTTCTCGTGGTTATTGGAATTGCCGCAATCGGCCCCATTTTTGTGAGAATTCAGCGCTTGAACGAGGAATTGAAGCAGGAAGTCGCCGACCGCAAAGGCGCGGAGGAGGCTCTGGGGAAGCGTGAAGAACAAATAAGTCATATTCTTGACAGTGCAACAGTACACATTTGGGCTTTTGATGGAGAAAGGTATTTTTACCTCAACGAAGAATGGTATCGGTACACCGGGCAGGATCCAACCTCACCTCTTACTATTGAAAGATGGACTGAAGTGGTTCACCCCGATGATTTGGAGGAGGCCGTCGAAATCTGGCGAAAGGCGTGGGATAGTAAGAGTGAACATGACAATTATTTCCGACTGAGAAACGTTTTGGGAGAATATAGATACTTTTGGTGTCACGCGGTTCCCATCTTTGATGGTCACGGTCAATTTTCCCACTTTCAAGGGTATAATGTTGATATCACCGATCGAAAGCGGGCGGAGGAAAGAATTCAGCGGCAGAATGAATTTCTTGACACGGTCTTGGAATCGTTGACTCATCCATTCTGCGTTATTGACGCAAACACTTACACGCTTATCATGGCAAATTCAGCGACCGGGGTGATCTCCTCGTCAGCGGAGGCGACCTGTTACGCCGCTCTTCACGGTCTGAGTGAACCATGCAATACCGCGGAACGTCCATGCCTTATTAGAGAAGTGAAAAGAACCAGGAAGCCTGTGATGCTGGAGCATCTTCATCACGACAACGACGGCAACCCCAGAAATATTGAAGTTCACGGCTATCCCCTTCTTGATGGCGAAGGGAATGTCGCACAAATCACGGAATATTCTCTCGACATCACAGAGAAAAGGACGGCGGAACAGGAGCGACAAGAGTCCGAGCTTTGGATGCGAAGTATGTTCGACTCCACTGACGAGGCGCTTCTTGTAATAACTCCGGACAGAGTTCTAAGAGACGTTAACCCTGCTACGGAGAGAATGTTCGGCTACACCAGGGAGGAGGTGGTCGGCAAATCAACAGGGCTTTTTCATGTGGATCATGAACACTACCTGGAGTTTGGAAGACGAATCTCAGAGGCCTTTGATCTGGAAGAAACGGCAGCATTCGACTTCGAGTTGAAAAGGAAAAATGGAGAAGTTTTTCCAACTGAACACACGGTGTCCTTACTGAGAAATCCAACGGGCGACCCTATGGGGATAGCGAGTGTAGTGAGGGATATTTCCGAGCGCAAGCGTGCGGAAGCGGCGCTACGGGAGAGCGAAATCAGATACCGAAGCCTCTTCGAGGACTCCAAAGATGCAATAATAGTATCCACGATGGACGGCAGGCTTGTTGACATAAACAAGGCCGGGGAGGATCTCTTTGGGTACACCAGGAAAGAGATGATGGAGATGGATATCCGCGAGTTGTACGCTGACCCTGCTGACCGGCTACGGTTTCAACAGGAGATTGAGCGACATGGCGCGGTCCACGACTATGAATTCACATTCCGTCGCAAAGATGGAGGGGAGCTTCAATGTGTGGGGAGCGAAGCGGTCCGGCGGGCGGAAGATGGAACAATTCTTGGATACCAGGGGGTCATCCGGGACATCACGGAGCACAGACGACTTGAGGAACAGTTTCGTCAGGCACAGAAAATGGAATCCCTCGGAACTCTGGCCGGTGGGGTTGCTCATGATTTCAACAACCTTCTGACCATTATCCAGGGCTTCTCCGAGTTGCTCCTTGCCGACAAAAAAGAGGACGACCCGGAATATGAAGACCTCCAAAAAATATACACGGCAGCCAAGAATGGGGCCGACTTGGTACAAGGCTTGCTCGCCTTCAGCAGAAAAGCGGAGATAGAGCCCTGCCCGGTCAACCTGAACCATGAACTCAGGCGTGTGCGAAAGCTGTTGACACGAACGATCCCGAAAATGATCGAGATCAAACTAAGCCTGGCGGATGACCTGGAGAGAGTCAATGCAGATTCGACCCAGATGGAGCAGATACTGCTGAATCTGGCAGTCAATGCGAAAGACGCCATGCCGGGGGGTGGGAAGATGACTCTAGAAACCAGAAACGTAAGTCTGGATGAGGAATACTGTAACGAGCATCTGGAAGCGAAACCAGGTCGGCATGTCCTGCTGTCGGTTTCAGATACGGGGCACGGCATGGAACGGGATGTCGTGGATCGTATCTTCGAACCATTCTACACAACAAAGAAGCCCGGACAGGGGACTGGGCTGGGTCTTGCTATGGTTTTCGGCGTGGTGAAAAGCCACGGCGGTCATATCACGTGCTACAGCGAGCCTGGCGTAGGAACGGAGTTCAAAATCTACCTCTCTGTGATAGAGGCTGAAGAGGAATTGGACGGTGGAACAACTCAAGAACTGCACGCCTTTGGAACCGAAACCATTCTGTTGGTAGACGATGAAGAGTTGATAAGGGATCTGGGGGAAAGGATTCTCTCAAAGGTTGGTTACAAAGTGCTGACTGCGGGAAACGGACTGGAGGCTTTGGAAGTCTACCGTAAGAAAAAGCCCGAGGTGTCTCTTGTCATATTGGACCTGATTATGCCGGAGATGGGAGGTGATCGCTGCCTTGAAGAATTCTTGAAAATTGATCCGGGAGCAAAAGTCCTCATCGCGAGCGGCTATTCTGCGAAAGGAAGGACTGAGGATTTAATTCAAGCCGGAGCCAAGGGATTCATTGGCAAGCCGTTCACGAAGAATGCAATGCTTAAGGCAATTCGAAGAGTCCTGGATGAAAAATGAAACGTGTTGAACGGACCGTTCGACTGGGAGAGTTGTACTATGGCGAGAATTCTGATCATAGATGACGAGCCTGAGATACGAGCGTTGCTCACAAAGATGTTGGAACGGGAGGGATACGAGGTGATCGAAGCTCCCGACGGAGAGGTCGGGGTGAAACTCTTCCGAGAAAACCCGACCGATCTTGTCATTACAGACATCCATATGCCGAACAAGCTGGGTTTGGATGTCATAGCGGACCTGAGAGTCCTTTCTCCCGATGTGAAAATCATAGCGATCTCCGGAGGCGATCCATCCTTTGTGGGCGCCGATGTCTCCTTGGAAGGGGCCAGAATCTTCGGGGCCCAAAAAGCATTGCCGAAGCCTCTGGAGCGGGAGCAAGTTTTGAAGGCTGTACGCGAGCTATTGGACGAATGAGCGCAGAGGTAGTTGTGGTAGGGATTCCTATGATATTGCTTTACTCACAAGAGTAAGAAAGTGAAGGAGATGGCTGATGCCAACTCGTTCAATAGGAAACACAGACTCTGTACCCGGTAACCGCCGACTCCGTGTAGCAGAGGTGGAGCAGCTCTATGGTCAGACCCCTTCAGGACACCTGGGGTCATTGTTCCTTGCCATATTGTTGGTCGTGATTCTTTGGGAGCAGATGTCCCACATCCGTCTGATTGCCTGGCTAGGGAGTTATACTGCAATTCAGGGGTTCCGGCTTGGGCTTATAGCGGCATTCCGTGGGACTGCCCCGACAGGAGATGCAGTAATTGCCTGGGGCAGATATGCGGATTTGCTCACGGCAGTCGCCGGACTCGCTTGGGGTATGGTTCCTGTCTTCCTGTTTCCTACAGCCTCGCTGCCTCACCAATATCTCCTAGCCCTCTTTGTCGTAGGTTTGAGCTGCGCGATGATAGTGGTATACGCTCCGAGCGTCCTGGCCTCCTCGGTGGCCATCCTTGGAATGCTCCTCCCACTGGCCGGGCGTCACATCTATGAAGGCAACCTCTTGCACACCGGTGTAGGACTCGCAGTGATCGGGCTGGCCGCTGTCATCCTCAGTACCAATAGAAGAATTCACGCGGTCAACGCAGCATCCCTTGCACTACGATTTGAGAAGGATGACTTGATCGATTCTTTGCTTACAGAAAAGGCCAAGTTGGAAGACGCGAGCGAGCGGCTTGCGGCCGAAGGCGCCAAACGACAGCAAGCAGAGACCGCGCTGAACAATAGCGAAAGGGTGTACCGCACACTCGTCGAGACAGCCCAAGACATTATCTGGACGATAGACCTGGGCCTCAGGTATACCTATGTGAGTCCGTCGGTCACATCAGTTCTCGGCTACACAGTTGAAGAGATCATGTCTTTGAACCCGTTTGATACGCTCACCGAGGCATCTCGTAGCCGAATTGCCCGGATCTACGCGCAGGAACTCGGGCTGGCAGGAGAGGAGCCCAAAGATGTGAGTACTACCGTACGTGACGAGATGGAACAATACCATAAAGACGGATCTACTCGTTGGTTGGAGGTCACAGCCACCTATATCCACGACTCGGACGGCAACCCCATGGGAATTCTGGGTATTTCCCGCGACATAACCGAGCGCAAGCGACTTGAGCAGATGAAGACCGATTTTATCACCACCGCTGCTCATGAATTCAGGACTCCCCTCACCGCGATACGTGGTTATTCTGAGCTGCTATTGATACGGGACGATATTCCGCCGGATGAACAAAAGGAGTGTTTGGCCCACATCAAGGAACAGGCTGAGAATTTGAATAACATTGTAGATGATCTGCTGGATATATCGCGTATAGAGTCCGGTGTAGGATTGCCGGCCGGCGTTGCTCGTTGCAACATTACTGAGACACTCATGGAACTGATTTCATTTCACGAAGATAGGTCTGGGTCTCACCGATTTGAAACAGCGCTGCCTGAAGATCCCATAGAGTTGATGGTCGACAAGTGGAAGATTAGGAAGTTGTTTGACAATGTCCTGGACAATGCAGTAGCCTATTCGCCTGAAGGCGGAGTAATCAGTGTCAGGGCCGAACGCTGTGAAGACCATTACCTGTTTTCGGTTAAGGATCAAGGTATTGGAATGACTCCTGACCAATCGGAAAGAGTTTTCGACGAATTTTACCGTGCCGACGCTTCCCATACGGCCGTGCCGGGTACCGGACTGGGAATGACTGTCGCTAAGAACGTCGTCGAAGCTCACGGGGGGAAGGTATGGGTTGAAAGCGAATATGGGAAAGGCACGAAGGTGAAGTTCACACTTCCGATCGATATTCCGGATTCTGATGGAGGAGACGGAGCGGATGAAGAAAATACTCATAGTAGATGATGCGGCCGTCATACGAGATCTAGTTGAGAGGTCTCTTGGCAGGGACGATTGCGAAATCCTCAAAGCGGAAAACGCGGAAGAAGCCGTCGCAATTGCGAGGCAAGAAAAACCCGACTTGATCATGATGGACATTATGATGCCTGGAGCATTCGACGGATTGGAGGCTACCCGAATGTTGAAGAATGATCCTCAGACCTCAGACTGCATCGTAATCCTGCTCACAGCAAAAGGCCAAAAAACGGACATTGAAAAAGGAATTCAGGCCGGCGCGGACGACTATTTTGTCAAACCTTTCAGTCCGTTGGAACTGATGAGAAAAGTGGACGACCTTCTCGGGTAATTGATGTTGCTCAGGAAACCCTCATGACCGACAATAACAAGTCAGACAGCGATCAATTCCAAGAACAAGTGCTGTTGGTCAAACAGTCTCTCAAGTATGCCGAAGACCTCGCGCAGGTTTATGAAGAGGAAAAGAACAAGAGAAAAGCGCTGGAGGCGTCAAACGAAAAACTGAGACTCGAGGTGGCCCAGCGAAAAAAGACAGAGAAGGCCCTACGGGAAAGCGAGGAACGTTTTCGGGCCATTTTTGAGACAGCGCAGGACTGTATATACGTTAAGGACTCCTCTTTGCGCTATAGGCACGTGAATCCCGCTATGGAGATTCTCTTCCAGCTTCGAAACTCCGAGATGATCGGCAAGACCGACCACGAACTCTTTGGCAAGGAAATAGGCCGAAGGCTCCGCGAGACTGACAGCCGGGTCCTTCAGGGCGAGTCAATCGAAGAGGAGCGTGCCCGGCTCGTTAACGGGGTTCCAAGGACCTTTCTGGAGAACAAGGTGCCATTGCGAGACGCATCCGGGGAGGTTATAGGACTGTGTGGAATCGCGCGTGACATCACTGATCGCAAGAGGCTTGAGCCGATCCAGGCACCCTTTGTCAGCGAATATCCTTCTGAGGCCATAAGGGATGTTCTGGAAAAGGCCCGGCTTGTCGCTGAGCAGGACACGATTGTTCTGCTCTTGGGGGAAAGCGGCAGTGGCAAGGACTACATGGCTCGATTTGTCCACGATAACTCCGATCGTTCGGATGGCCCCTTCTTTTCGATAAATTGTGCTTCCGTAGCGCCCGATATAGCGGAATCAGAACTGTTCGGCCATGAAACCGGGGCGTTCACAGGCGCGGGATCACGCAAGCGAGGCTTGCTGGAACTGGCGGAGGCAGGAACCCTCTTCCTTAATGAGATCGGCGAATTGAGCCCTACCCTCCAGGCCAAGCTCTTGACGTTTCTGGATACCAAGTCTTTTACAAGGGTCGGAGGCGAAAAGCCCATTGCAGTCAATGCCCGACTCATTACTGCAACCAACAAAGACCTCGAAGAAGAAGCCAAGCAAGGCCGATTCAGGCAGGACCTCTTCTACCGGCTCAACGTGCTTTCCATAACTGTTCCTCCTCTTAGGGATCGGAGAGAAGACATTCCAATACTGGTCCAGGAAATTGTGGCCGAGTTGCAGGAAGAGATGCGCCTCTTGTCACCTCCGATCTTCGACAACGATGTTCTGGAGGCCCTCAAGACTGTGGACTGGCCCGGCAACGTAAGACAACTCCGCAACTCCCTGGAAAGAGCTTTGATCCTGTCCAGGGGAGGCACAATTGATTTGTCTCACATGGGGATTGATCAAGGCAACAAGGAGTTGTATTCCACAGGTTCCTTTGAAGGTCGGACCCTGAACGAAATCTTACAGAACGTGAAGCGTTCCCTGGTTGCACAAGCCCTCGATCAATCTCAGGGAAGTATCAAGGAAGCTGCTAAACTACTTGGCATTTCTCGCGGGTCTCTAAAGCATCATATCCAGCACCTCGGCATCCGCAAATAACAGGTCTTCATTGACACTGCCTGCAAGGCCATAATCCCTCCACTTGATGGCCGGAACCCGGCCACGGCTAACCCGCCGTTGTTTCGCCTCTTTTACTGATACTGCAATTTCGTGGCGGCTTTCCAGCCACTTTCATCATCAAATTCCTCCGGGCACTCTGCGAACACCGACCCTCTGGACAACTGCAATAGGTTGATTTGTCGAGCAAATGCCGGCATTCGCTCCAGGATCGGTCGAATTGGCACGCTCATTGCTTAATAGGAGGTGAACGCTGGAAATAGTCGCGGAGACAGGAGGTCAAAATGAAAACAATAATTAGACTGTCAGCAATGATTCTGGCGGTCGTCGTAGCCCTTGGAATTGCTACCACAACTTGCGCGGCTGAAACACGATCTAGGTTCCCTCTTGAGTTGAGCGCTTACCAGCCAACAATCAATGAGAAGCTCAGAACTGCCACTTTCAATGGGGATCTCAACAAGATGAAGGCACTGCTGGCTAGGGGCGCTGGTGTCAATTGGGCCGATGACGGGAGCGGCTGGACCGCCCTGATTTGGGCTACCGTACGAGACGAGCACGAAGCGGTAAAGCTCTTGCTGGCCAACGGCGCGGACCCCAACCTCCAGGACAAAAGCGGCTGGACCGCACTCCGTCACGCTTTGTTGACCTCCTACACGGACATAATGGAAACGCTCATGGCCGCAGGCGCCGGAATCGATATCAAGGACAGAAGAGGTTTGACTATTCTAATGGAGGCCGCGTACAGGGGCAAAGAGGAAGTGGCACGGCTACTCCTCGCCAAGGGCGCGGATCCAAATGCCAAAGGCAAGCGAGGCATAACCGCGTTGTCCCTGGCAGCCTTGAAGGGCCATAAGCAAGTTGTCGGACTACTCCTTGCCAAAGGAGCCGTTCCTGATGCCAAGGCAAAGAAGGCCCTTGCATCCGTGAGAAATACGGGATTCCAGGGAGACCCAGCGAGATCGAATTGGCGAACGGGTGGTGTTGTCTTCGTGAAGCGTTCATACGGCCACGCAGTCGCCGACCCAAGGGTAGTCCAGACAAATTCGGTTAGAGATTTGCGCACGCAGGCGGTTGGGCGACTCGATCGAATTCAGGGGCCACATACCCGTTTGCATCGCGGGCAACCAAATCTCCAAAATGTTCAAAGAATCATTCAATCAATCGCGAGTCGAGCTGATGGAATGACGCGTGGGCCAACGACCTTGGGCCGGAATGGAAACCAACGTGCCGAAGCGCAGCGATTGCTCAAGCAGGCTATGGGAATATGGAATCAGATTCGTACCCTGCACCCTGATATTGCCGGACAACTTCTGGAATCGGCTAGAGCACAGGGATCTACAGCAGAACCTCTTCGACACGGCCCCGTAGCTCGCAAGTGATCATGAGGCTGATAAGGCATGATGCACGAGGCTGAAGGAACTCAGATGCGAACACCCAATCGAGGAGCCGAGCAAATGAACTATTCACGACTCTGGATTCCAGTAGCTCTGAGCGTTGTCACGATATTCCTGATCTCCCAATTCGGCCAGGTTCCCAAGATGCTCCCGTGGATTTCCCCCCTGGCAAAAGAGATGCTGGGACATCTGGGCCTGTTCCTTTTCCTCGGGTTATTTGTCGCTCGGTATCTATCGGAAATGGGGTTCCGAACCACAATGGTGGTGTTGCTCACGGTGTTGTTGTGCGCTGGTTACGGGGTCTTCGACGAATTCCACCAGTACTTTGTGGCGGATCGGGGAGTCGAGGTCTCCGATTTCGCAGTGGACCTTGTAGGCGGCTTGGCAGGTGGACTCATCTATATCCTCTGGACCCGTTTGAGGCCGGGACAAGGGCAAGCCATTAGGAATGAAGTCCAAACCGAAGTCCTTTTGAAGCAGGGTGCTGTGGCGCTCACGCTATTTGTTTTCATTTTGTTGCCCGCGGCGGTCTATTCGTGCAGCATTACGGGCTTCGTGCGCTCCGTAGCCTTCCGAGATCCTGTTCGGGTAGAGGTAGCGAGTAAGAACCACTCTCCGACCCGCCCTGAACGTCAGGTCCGGAGAAGTTCGATGGATATTCCACCCGTTGTGAGTCGGCCTCAAAACCAGCCAAATGCAGGGGACAATATACAGTCGGAATCCGAAACGATGCTCATCGAGTTTGTCCAGGTCGTCAACCTTCTGAGCAAGAGAAGAGACGAGATGGTCGTGGCCATGGAGCAACAGAATAGAGCAGGCGGTGAATTTGCCGAGTCTTGGCGAAATTCGCGACTTGCTGTCAAGGAAAAGAGGAACGTGCCATGAAGAATCAAACTGAACCCACCGAGCAATGCCTCCACGGAGCGCTCGAGCTTTACGATGGCCGAATAGGATTTCATGGCTACACATTCCGATTACAACGTGCAGCGGGATGGATTAACCAGGTCGTCGAGCAAGGACTGCAACAGCTTGTGGGCAAAGGATTGCTTGCGAGCAAACCGACAAGAGAAAGGGCCCAAGTGTTCGATACACGGGTACTGAAGGAACAGGCCCTCACGACCGAGCAGGCCATGCGATACGCTGAGGATCTGACCCGGATCTATCAGGAAGAGAAGACAAAGAGCGCAGAGCTGGACAAGGCGAACAAGGAACTTGTTGCAGAGATGACCAAACGACAACGGGTCCAGGCGGAACTGCACAGCGTTATCTCTGAGCTCACGATAGCTCAACAAGCCCTCCGTCATCGAGCGGACCACGATTCACTGACCGGCCTTCTAAACCGGGGCGCAGCGCTCAAACGGTTGAATACTGAACTGGCCCGGTCCGAGCGTGAAGGCAGGCCGTTGGCCGTTATCATGGCCGACCTGGATCATTTCAAACGGATCAACGACACCCTCGGCCATGTTGCCGGGGACGCTGTTCTAAAGGAGATAGCGGAGCGGATCAGATCCTGTGTCCGAACGTACGACCTGGCTGCCCGTTACGGAGGAGAGGAAATGCTTGTTGTGCTTCCAGGTTGTGGCAAGGTGGAAGCCACAAGCTTTGCCGAGAGGCTCCGTCTTTCAATCAGTGAGCAAGAGGTCCAAACCGACCGGGACCCAATCCGTGTAACCTTGAGTCTGGGAGTGACTTGGGTTGATGGAAAAGACCGGTGCGATCCGGATTCCGTAATCCGCGATGCCGACGCGGCATTGTATACAGCGAAGGAGTCCGGGCGGAATTGCACGATAGTAACGGAGCGAAGACCTTCCCGGGTGAACAACAACCCGGCTGCAAGAAGGCTCGTGGCTTAGGGAAGTTCTGCCTGTAATTGGATCATACAGGACATACCCGGTTGATTAGGGAACGACGTGTCCGCAGGAAAGTGTGTCAGGAGGCCGATTATGACTCAAAACAATACTGCAAAGATACTCATTGTGGACGACGAACCGGTTATACGAGACTTGCTGTCCCGCATCCTCACCCGAGAGGGCTATTGTTGCTCTACATCTACAAATGGAGAGAGCGCTATTGAACTATTGGAGGGTAGCGAATTCCATCTGGTCGTAAGCGACATAATGATGCCGGGAATATCGGGACTTGATCTACTCAAAGTTATAAGAAACCGGTTCCTTGACGTGGCTGTTCTCCTGGTGACAGGAATCAACGACAGAACAACAGGCATTGAGGCGTTGGAGCTGGGTGCCTACGGCTATCTGATCAAACCTTTTCAACTAAATGACGCGTTGATCGGTGTTGCCAATGCCCTGGAACGCCGGCGACTCACACTGATCAGCCGGAAGCATGAAGAGATTTTGGAGAAAAGAGTTCAGGAGAGAACCCGCGAGGTGCGGGAGAGAGAGGAAGAGATGCTCCTCCGGCTGACTTCGGCCATGGGCTATCGAGACGACGAGACAGGATCTCACGCCAGGCGGCTGGGGCTATATGCTTCCGTGCTGGCACGCGACCTGGGATGGGACCCGGAGGCAGTGAACAATATCCGGTTGGCCGCACCCATGCACGATGTGGGAAAGATTGGAATTCCGGACAATATACTGCTCAAGCCTGGAACACTATCTCGGGGAGAATTCCGGGTGATGAAAGAGCATTGCCGGATCGGAGCACAAATACTACACGGCACGGATGTGCCGCTGCTGCATATGGCAGAGGACATTGCGTTGTCACACCACGAGGCATGGGATGGCGCAGGGTATCCTCATGGGCTGACAGGCGAGGCTATTCCGAAAGCTGCTCGAATAGTGGCCATTGTGGATGTATATGATGCCCTGGTACACGACCGGGTCTACCGCCCCGCGTACTCGGAAGATCAGGCCGTTTCCATTATGATCAGCGAGAACACGAAAGGGCGCTATGATCCCGAAATCTTCGAGCACTTTCTGACTCTGCTTCCACAGATACGGGCGATCCGGCATGAATACAGGGACACACCGCGTCACGAGGAAACCGGTTCATGGCTCATGCAAGAGGTGGGTCTAGCCAGTTAGCCGGAGCTGAGAGAAACAGATCGGAAAAAAGGGCGCAACCAGCGATTGGCTGCGGCCCGTCAAGTTCATCGGACAGTACCTTCTGGTGGACGACAATTACTTTCAGCCAAATCAAGCATGGAAACCCGAGAATGAGCGTATGGCAAGTTTCAAAGGCGAAAGGAGGGATCGTAATGAAAGGCGCCAATATCAGGGTGCTTGTCGCGGATGACGAACCGGACATAGGTCTGCTGCTTTGTCGATATTTGAGTTGTGACGGCTATGACTGTTCCACCGCGCTCAGCGGCGAGGAGGCCCTGAGGTTACTTGAGGCGGAGGAGTTCCATCTGCTCATTGCCGACATTATGATGCCGGGTATGTCCGGTATCGATCTCCTCAACATTGTCAGGTCACTATATCCTAAGCTTGCTGTACTCATGGTTACGGGTGTTGATGACAGGGATACGGGAATTCTTGCTCTGGAACTCGGAGCATACGGCTACATCGTCAAGCCTTTCGAGCGAAACGAGATTCTGATAAACGCTGCCAATGCCCTGGAGCGGCGGCGCCTGGCAATTGCCCAACGAGACAAGACTCCTTCGTCAATGCCAAGCGCTCGGCCTGATTTGAGGAGGCGACAAGCGATTAGAATTTCTGCAAGACAGGCCGTGAAGCGCATAAGATCAGGAATGGACAGCGCTACACTTATGAAGAAGTTCAATCTGTCCGCCAAGGCTCTCCACAGCCTGCAGGATCAATTGGTCGCGGCCGGCCATTTGAGGCAGTCCGAAATTTCACAACTTGAATTTGCAGATCCCGGGACAGTCATGATAGACCTCAGTGAAGCATTTCACCCCATGCATGATTCGCAGAAACCGGAGATATCAGCGTCAGACGCGCTCAAGTGCATCAGGTCCGGTATGGATGATTCCGACCTGGTAAAGCGGTACAAGATTTCTGCCAAAGGTCTTCGCAGTCTGTTCAGGAAATTGGTCGCCGCAGGAGTAGTAGACCGATCTGAACTCGACAGAAGAATGTCCGAAACTCACAACTGGGCCATCTTGGAAGAGGATACCGGGGAAGGATGAGCATAGGCCTAACTGCTTTTGGACTGGAGGGCCGTCTGTGCGAACCGAACACCGGGATTCATAGCGGTCCCGGAGCACCACTCAATCGGCAAATTCGTTTTCTATTCGGTCCAACCATCGGCGCAGAAGACGCAATGTCGGCATGCTTCCCTCAAGAAGCTTCTTTCCGTTCATCAAAGGGAGAATAGCCATCTCGCTCTAAATCAGGGTGCATATGGATAGGATGCCCGATGGGGGCTTCTTGCTACCGCGGCTCAGGCCCCATCAAGAACATGACGCACGGACCGGAGCAGATCTCTCATGTTGAAGGGCTTGGTCACGTTGCCTTTGGCTTCGGTATCAAGAAAGGTCTTTGTTTCCC
>Ga0190284_1000163_pt1 | contig 48694 bp, 40 predicted proteins | sample 48691812_MG_FD_161668 | JGI IMG/M metagenome (GOLD analysis project Ga0190284, IMG submission 161668) | Hydrothermal vent microbial mat bacterial communities from Southern Trench, Guaymas Basin, Mexico - 4869-18-1-2_MG | ecosystem: Environmental > Aquatic > Marine > Hydrothermal vents >...
ATCGGGGGTGCCGGGCGGCCTGAGGTCGATGGGGATCGGGAGGAGGAGCGGGAGGACGAGGATCGGTCCCCGACCGCCGCCGAATCCCCGCGCGAGAGCGCAGGCGACACCGATACCGAGGCCGAAACCGGTACCGGTACCGATACCGATACCGATACCGATACCGACACCGACACCGACACCGACACCGACACCGATACCGACACCGATACCGATACCGACACCGATACCGAAACCGATGCCGATGCCGAAACCGGTACTGAGAGCGAGGCCGAGAACGGGGAACGGGACCAGGTCCGGTGCGACGCCGCTCCGGAGATCGAAGGGGACCGCAAGGTCGAGAGCGACGGGAGTGGCGCGATCCCAGAATCCGAATACGGGGCGTCATCCGAGGACGCCGACGCCACTGAGGCTACCGAGGCCTCCGAAGTCACAGAAGTCGCCGAAGCCGCTGCTGAGGCCATCGAGTCCACCCGGAACGTCGAGGCTGCTGATGCCGCCGAGGCTTCTGAGTCCACCGAAGTTTCAGCGGACGCCGAGTCCACTGCGGACGCCGAGTCCACTGCGGTTGCCGAGTCTACTGAGCCCGACGAACCCACTGAGGACGCCGAGGCGGCAGGGGCTACCGAGTCCGCCGAACCCGCCGAGACAACCAGCATTCCCGCTGAAGCGCCTCGAAAAACCCTGGTCTGTCTGCCCGCGGAGGAACCGCTCGAAAGGGTGCTCGAGGCCCTGCTCTTCGTGTCCTCCAGTTCGGTTCCGATGGCCAAGCTGACCGAGACCACCGGGCGAACCGTAGAGGAGGTCCAGGAGGCATTGGACAGGCTTCGAGAGGAGTACCGCGTGGCGCGGCGGGCTTTCGAGCTGGTCAAGATCGCCAGCGGTATCCAGCTCATGACCCGTTCCGTCTTCCACGAGGTGATCCAGGTATTCCGGCGCACCAAATCGCAGGACAAACTCTCGGCGTCGGCCCTGGAGACGCTGGCTATCGTGGCCTACAAGCAGCCGATCATCCGCGTGGACGTCGAGGCCATCCGCGGCGTCAAATGCGGTCCGGTCCTGCGGGGGCTCCTCGAACGGCGCCTGATCCGCGTGGCCGGCCGCGATGACCGTCCCGGCCACCCGATCCTCTACCGCACGACGAAGCGCTTTCTCGAGTTTTTCGGGCTCAATACCCTGAAAGACCTGCCCCCGGCGGAAGAGCTGCGTTCACCGGCACGCTGAGATCCAAGCTCCTGAAACCGCCGGAGGGACGCATTCATCCCCCTTCGGTACACCCCCCTGGCCGCGACGTGACCGAGTGCGGTCCTCTAGATGGAGGGTCTTGGCGGGAAATTCTTTTGATCCGCTGCGTTCCGGGCTTATAATCCCACACTTTGGATTCAGCCAACAGTCCTTTGATCGTCGAAGGGGTGACGCCATATGTCATTCAAGTTTTTCCGCAAGCATCAGAAATTCATGCTCTGGATCGTGGTCGTCATCACGATCTTTGCGTTCTCGATCTTTTCCATCACATCCACCATGCAAGCCTGTTTCAGGCGCGGAACCGCCGACAGCGCCGGGGAGTTCACGCTCCTCGACGGTACCCACGTGGTGATCAGCCAGGATCGCCATTCCGAGGCCTTCCATCTTCTGCGCAAGATGATGCGGGAGAACTTCAACGGGGAGCAGGTGATACCGCATATCGTGCTCTATGAAGAGGCCGTCAGGTCCGGGATCTCCATGTCCGACTCCGAGTTGGGACGTACGATCAAGGGCTTTTTCGGAGACAACCTGACACCTCAGGACTACCGCCAGATCGTGCGCCGTCTCGATTTCTCCACACCGGCCCAGTTCGAGAAGGCGGTTCGGGAGATCACCATCGTTCAGAAGCTGAAGAACCTGTACTCCTTGAGCGATGATTGCCTGCTGACCGAAGACATCTACGAGGAGTTCAAGTCTCAGAACGAGCAGTTCAAGCTGGCCTACGTGCCGTTTTTTGCCGCTGAATACGCCAAGGATCTCGATCCCGCGGCGCTCACTGATGAGGAGCTCGAGGACCACTACAAGAAGCTCAGAGTCGGCCTGGCGCGGGACGAGTACCTGATCCCCGAGAAGTTCACCCTCGATTTCGCCTACCTCGATCTGCGCGCCATCGACTACGAGGCCTACGCCGAGCTGATCGAGGACGTCGAGGTCAACAGGGACGTGGATCGTTACTACGGCGACGTTTGCGAGCGCTTCCGGATCGATCCCAACAGCCAGAGCGGCGGGACCGAGGAGACACCTGACGAGGGCGCGGCCGGGGAACCCGCCGGCAGCGGAGAGGTCGAGGAATCAACACCGGTCGAGCCGCCCCCGGCGGAGGACCAGGAAGGCTCCGCTCCCGCTCCCGCGCCGGTCCCCCAGGAAGAAGAGCCTGCGCCGGCCGCGACCAGTGAGGACGAACCGGGCGATGCGCCGGCGGCGAACGTGGAGGTGGTCACCGAGCCGATCCAGGAACCCGAACCCCAACCCGCATATCGGCCCGTCGACGAGGTGCGCGATGTTTTAGAGAAAGAGCTCGCCGTTCTGGAGCTGATGAACCGAGCCTACCGCGACTGGAACTCCTTCGTCGCCGAAAACAAGCTGACCGCTCCGCCCACGCCCGAGCCCACCGGGGAGTCCGATGAAGACCAGGGCAAAGAAGAAGGATCGGACGCGGCCGACGGCGAGACCGGCGAGCAGACCACCCCCGATCCCGATGTGTTCTTTCAAGAGCTCTGTGCGAAATACAAGCTGAGCTTCCAGCGCAGTGACGAGCTCGTATCCTGGCCCAGCCTGGAAAGCCTCGAGCTCTTCGGCTCGGAGGATCTCCAGACGCGGACCAAGCGTATGCGCCGCAACCAGGCGGTCCTGATCATGCCCCGCGGCGATCACCCCGACGTGGCCCTGATCGCCCGCGTGGTCGCAAAGGACGAGGCCGAAAAAAAGGACTTCGAGCTGGTCAAGGAACTGGTCCTCGAGGATGTGGTTCAGACCAAGAGGATGTCGATGGCCAGTGAAGCTGCCAAGGCCTTCAAAAAGAGCCTCGAGGTGCGCGCCCGCGAGCTCGAGGAAGTCAAGCCCGAGGTCGACAAGAAGCTCGCCGAAGCCGCCGAGAACGCCGCCAAGCAGATCGAGGCGCGCCAGTCCGAAGAGGGTTTCACCGAGGAAGACGCCCAGTCGATCCGCGACCAGGAGACGATGAAGGCCGAGACGCAGATCACTCGCTTGCTCCAGGATCACCTCTACGAGGTGTTCGACGCCGCCTGCGCCGCGGAGGGACTGCCCTGCGAGATCATCGACTACTACTCCATCAACCTCAGACGCGATCGGGAGAGTGTGCTCGAGGGCGACAACGAGGTGGTCGAGTTCATCAAATCCTACCCCCTGGTGAAGTCCCGAACGAAGGACAACGTCACCTTCCCGATCCGCGACGATGTCAACGAGGCCTTTCACGTGGTGCGCGTTCTCGATCGGCGTGATCCGCCCCCTGAGAGCATGACCTTCGAGGATCTGGAAGCAGGGCGATCGGGGCTCAGGATGCAGCAGATCATGGCCCGATATCAGCAGTCAGGAGCCGAGGCCGGTGGTTACGAAGAGCCGCGCTTCACCCTCCAGACGATCAACAGCCTCTATCAGGTCAAGCTCTACAACCGGGAACAGGAGGAGCAATCTGAGCAGTAGACGTATTGCCTGTACACCAACACCGTCGAGGCACCAGCGCGGCGCCTCGGCGGTGTTTTTTTGCACAGAGTGTGCTTCTACCTAACTCACTCGGCATCATCTTACTTTGTGTTCATCGTGCACTTCGTGGTTGATCGGATTTTGGATTGCACCACGAAGAACACGAAGGAACACGAAGAAAGATCTCTCGCAGAGACGCAAAGAGCGCAAAGACAATAAAAAGATAGGTAAAGCGGTCGTTGGTGTTGCGATTTTCGTGTCTGGAGAGGAGCCTCCACACCTCAAAAATTCCTTGGCGGTCTTGGCGTCTTGGCGAGAGGAAACCTTGAATCGAATGTTAGTCCCTTGGGGAATCTGGCGTACGCGCCAGGAAGGCGGCGTCCAACTAACACCATCCCAGCAGGCAGCCCGTGGCTTTTGACATCGGCGACGTAGAGCGATTGTTTCGGTGTCGAGGTCGCGATCGGATTCGGGATCGATTCCAGGATCCGCAAACGATTGGTTCCGAGTCATGGCCAAGTCGGCGCTGCGGCTGTTTTCCACCCTGCCGCTGCTAACACGAAACGGGACACTGCAGCCGCAACAGCCGCGAAGGAAACTGCTGCTGCTCACAGGTGCGGCAATGCAGCGCCCCACGCTAAGGACTGAGCTGGGTGAGTTTATCTAATCTTCCCTGAACCTTCTCCCCCCTTCAACCTACCGATCGATGTCGCTTCATTCCGCCTGTTGCTCTTGGTCTCTCTTGCGTCGAGGCACCGGGTCGTATCCGCCGCGACAGAGGGGATTGCATCGCAACACGCGCCAGATCCCCAGACACGACCCGAACAGAAGACCCCGCGTTCGCAGCGCCTCGATGCAGTAGTTGGAGCATGACGGATAGAAGCGGCAACTCGGCATCTTGAGCGGGGATAAGACCTTTTGATAGAACCGGATCAGAGCCACGATCACGGCTGTCAGCACGGCCTTTTCCTCCTCGGGCGCGGTTGGAGCGCCTTGCGACCGACAGCCTCGGCCAGCCGAAGGAATTGGGCGCGTAGCTCTGCGATCGGCATCTCCAGCGGTCCCTTCTCCTGCGGCACGCAGACGAAGTCGAAGCCTTGCGGCAGTCGGAGATTTTCGAGACGGAAGGCCTCCTTGATGCGCCGCCGCGTTCGGTTGCGGATCACCGCTTTGCCGTGCTTGCGCCCTACACTCACGCCGATCCGGTTGCGTCCAAAACTATTCGGGCAGGCGTAGAGCGCCAGCTCCGCGCTGCGGTGCTTGGCGCCGTTGCGGAAGACCCTCAGATATTCGGCGCGGCCCCGCAGGCGGGCTAGTTTCGGCAGGCCGAGACGCGTTCGGTCTCGAGTCGTGCCGTTGCGATCGTTGGTTGTCATCGGGTCTGTCCCCCCGGATATCAGCGGAGGTTGACGTCCGAGCTCGAGATTTCGTCCAGCAGGATCTGGCACTTCTGGATGTTCTCCGTGGCTGCTTGGAAACGCTCGTCGAAACCGATCTGGAGGCTGGAGATACCGCCTTCCTTCAGAAAGCGATCGTAATCGAGGATCGCCTCACGGTAGCGACCCAGCTCCTGCTCGGCGAGGGCGCGGTTGTAGTAGAGGTCGCCATCCATCAGCTCCCGCTCCTGGAGGATGTCGTATTGGCGAACGCATTTTTCAAAGTGTCCCACAGACGCGTAGAGATGGGCCAGAGCGCAGCGTAGCTCCTTCTCCCCTTCGGGGTGGGCCGCCACGTAATGTGCCACCTCGTCCTTCTCCTCGATCTTGACCGACAGGGTGAGCATGCTCTCCACGGAGGTGTGCAGCCGCTCGCGGACATCCAGGTCGCTGATATCGCTCTCGTTATCCACACCCCGCCTGATGAAGACGCTGAAGTCCATGATGGCTTCGCAATGGAGACCCAGATCTTGTTCGGCGAGCGCCTTGTTGTAGTAGACCACGCCGTCGGCGAGACCCCGCTCTACGAGGATTTCGAACTGTCGCAGCCGGTCCTGTTGTCTCTCGAGCCGGTTGAAGGTGTTGGCCAGGATACCGCGCAGCTCCCTCTCTCTCGTTTTGTTAGCCTCGACACGGCCTTCGTAGAAGCTGCGCTGGCGGGCGCTCATGCGCTCCTCGCTCTCCAGGCGGCGCTCATAGAAGGTGTTGGACTGGTCGAGGAGCGTGAGGCCGTACTCGAGATAACCGACCGACTCCTCGAAATCACCTACGTAGGCGTGGGTCTGCCCCAGGTAGAGGATCGCCTCCAGGTTGTCCCGCTGACGGTCGTAGGTCAGGACCTCCTCCAGGTGGAGCTGGGATTCGACAATCTCTTCCTGAACCCCTAGACGGCACGTCTCGGCATTGGTCTCCAGCTCCGCCGCGAGCTCGGGTTCCAGAGTCATGCGCAGGTCCAGCTCTTCGAGCTGCTTGCGATACTCGGTGGCGATTTTGTAGTGCACCATGCCGAGACCCAGATGAACCCGGTAGTCGTCGCTGCTGAAGAACCAGCGCAGATTGTCGGTCCTCCGCAACTGGTCGCGCGCGGCGAAAAGATAGGTCATCCGGTCGCCGCGGGCCTTGAGCTGGTTCGAGTGATAGAAGAGCGCCATGCCGAGCTCGAGGTTCAGGGAGTAGTCGTCATCGTCGATCTCCAGTCCCTTGCGGCACTGATCGATCGCCTGCAGGTATTTGCCCTGGTTATAGTAGTTCTTGCTGTTCCGCTTGTAGTCGTTGAGCTTGATCTCCTCCTGATCGCTGAGGCCGATGCAGGACGCCAGCAGGAGGGCGGGGAGCAGGAATAGGGGGATTCTCATGAGCGCACTCTCTGTAATGTGGGGAAATGCCTCCCCGTAGCGAGGACATCCCCGTAGCGAGGACATCCCCGTAGCGAGGACATCCCCGTAGCGAGGACATCCCCGTATCGAGGACATCCCTGTATCGGAGACACCCGTAAAGGGGACAGAACACGAGAACGAACCCACCATTTTACACGGCCCTGGAACGGGATGAAAGCACCGGATGCGATAAATGGCGGTGATCGGAGTCCGAGTGATTTAGCGCCACTGATAAGGGGGGTAACCTTTTGGTCCGAGGCTCACATCGCGAGCGTGTCGAGCAGCCTTCGGAGCTGCTCGGGATCGGCACGCACATGCAGCGTTTTGAAGCGCTCCACTGTGACTCGACCTTTGGGGCCGCCCCTCAAGGCCCTCACGTGATGGCGCTCTGTGTAGATCACGTCGGCTTGTTCGGCGCCGCGCTTCTTTGAGAAGTGAACGGCCAGGAGCCCGGCCGCCAGGAGGTCCTCCAGGGAGGCCGTTTTGCCCTTCTCCAGGGGAATCACCACATGCGCGCCGGGCACGTCGTGACAGTGCATCCAGATGCTCTTGCCGCGGGTGATCTGGAGGAGCCGATGGTTGGTGGCGCCGTCGCGACCGACCAGGATGATATGCCCCGAGGCGCAGGCGAAGCGCTTGATCCCCATGGCGGAGGCTGAACCGCGGCTCGCACGGGCTCTTCGCGGATGGTCTTTCGCGAAACCCCGTCCGGCGGCGCCGCCGGTGCGCGCCGGTAAGATCCGTGTGTACAGTTCCTCGACCTGGGAGAGGCTCTCCGCAGCCTCGAGCCCTTCGGCGAGCTCATCGAGCTGCTCCTGTCGGCTGATGGCCTCGTCGAGCAGGCTTTGCAGCGGCGCGAGGCTGCGCAGGAGCTTGGCGTACTTCTTGTAGCAGGCCTCGAGATTGGCCGCCGGGCTGGCGGTCGGGTCGAGGGGGATCTCGACCGTGTTCTCAGGTTGGTCCGCGAAGAGGTCGGGCACCTCGATGCTGATCATGCCCGTCTCGAGGAGGTGAAAATGGGTCTTGAGCAGGTCACCCCACTGACGGTACCGATCGGCGTCCTCGGCGGCGGCGATCTTCTTGCGTGTGTCCACGATCTTGGCGCCCAGCCGTTTGCGCCGGCGCGTGAGCTGCCGGCGCAGCTCGATCCTGAGCTGGTCCCTCAGCCGGTTCTCGAGGAGTCTGCTGAAGTAGAGATCGGCGCCCTCGTTGAGTGCCAGGCCGGGAAGAGTTGGTTTTTGTATCGGCTCGAAGCGCGGCTTCAGAGCGCGCCCGCGCGCCGGCGAGCCCTCAGGCGGTGCGGGATAGGGCTGGCTCACGATCACCGGCCGCGACGAGCCGGCGGTCTGCTTGAAGGCGGCCTGCACTATCGAAGACGCGTCGATGAGCACCAGGTTGGCATGCCTGCCGAAGAGCTCCGCCACCAGGGTGAAGCGCGCACCCTCCGCCGTCATGAGCTCGGCGTGGATCACTCGATCCCGTGCGGCGAGATCGATCCGCAGCAGGCGTGCGCCTTCCAAGGCAGCTTCGAGTCTGCGGGCGAAGGGCACGTCGAGGCCCTTCTTGAGTTTGCGCTGCGGACGGGGGGAGACCAACATGAAGTTCAGGTCCGGTGCGAGTGAGATCAGCAGCCGCACGATGCGCGGCGACATCTGGTCCGGGTCCTCGAGCAGGAGCAGGAAGAGATCGGTGGCGCCAGCCGACGCACCGGAACCGCCCGGCAAGGCGCGGAACTCGAGAACACGCCGGCCCTCGAGCAGGCGGCGGCTCTCGTCAACGAGGGCCTGGAGCTCGCGGTAGTTGATCGAGCCGGTCCCCCGGCTCGCTGGACTTTCGAATACCATGGTCGCTGATCTGATCCCCCAAACACCTGGCTCACTGGTCGGACTGGCGGCAAGTAATGTCCAATCCACCGATTATAGCGCTCCCTTGAGGGCGGGCAATCATTATGTTTAGCTGACGAGGTACCGCCGAGGTGTTCCGCCGGTGGCCCGCGGATCGGTAGGTGAAATCTGTGGCAGCGCAGAGTGGAGTCGGACCATGGGACATGGACTACGTGTTTCCCTCACCCTCCTCCTGGTTGCGGTGATGGGCAGCTTGCTGGTGTGCGGATGTTTGCAGCTCGAATCGCCCAAGACGCTCGCCGAGGAGGAGGACCTTCGCGTACGCGGCAAAAACGTGGAACAGTCGCGGGAGGAGCTGCTGGCGAAGATGCGCCAGGAATTGGATCACATACGGAACTTGCAGAATACCCTCGAGCTCACCCGCAACCGCGAGGAGGTCAAGACCAAGGAGCTGGAAAAAAAGCGCACAGAGCTGGATAAGGTCAACCGGGAGCTCCAGGGCGTCAACAAGCAGATCAAAACCCTCAAGGGCACGGCGGCCAAGAAAAACGAAGAGCTGAAAGGCTTGCAGGCGCAGAGCCAGGAGCTGCAGAAATCCCTGGCCGGAGAGCGGGATCGCATCAAGGCCAGGGAGGAGATCTTAGGACAGGAGAAGAAAAAGGCCGAAGAGCTCGGCTCCGCGATCGCCACCGGTCAGGAACTGGCGACGAAGCTCGCCGCCGATGATCAAAAGATCAAGGCCGATATTGCCGCGCTCCAAGGCAAGGTCACCGAGCAGCAGGCCGTGCTCGATAAGGTCAACGCCAAGATGGCGATCCTCGAGAAGGAGCGTGATCGGCTCGCAGGAGAGAGCGCCACGCTCGAGCAACAACTCGCAACACGCGTTATCGCCCTGCAGAAGACGCGGGGCGAGTTGGTCTCGGCACAGAAGCAAGAGGACGGCCTGAACGCCGAGATCGTGGAAAAGCGCAAGCTCATCGCCGAGGCACAGAAGATTCTCGAGGAGGCCGACGAGTCGTTGAAACAGGACCGCCAGAGGCTCGAGGAACTGCGCCGCAAGATCGACGAGATCTTGAGCAGGGAGCCGTGAAAGTTGATTTTTTTTCAAAGTCTTGGGGAATTCTGTTGACCTCGAAACCCTCTTTAGTCGTAATATCAGCCTCTCTACTTCGTATTGACAGAAAGAATGGCGCCAAAGGTCAAGATTTCCCTCCTTCCGATCTTTCCTGAGCGATCTGCAGGATTATTCCCAAGTGGAGGGTGTTCTATCGTGAAGAAGAGCGACGTTTTTTTGGCCGTAGGTCGATACTCTCACATCGGCCTGCTCTTCGGGATCTTGACGGTGGGCGGTTTCTTTCTGGGATGGACAATTGACAAAAAAATTCAGTCCTTTCCCGCGTTCTCCATCCTCATTTTCCTGCTCGGGTTCAGCTTGGGAATGTATAAGTTCATTCTCATGGCGCTGTCAACCCGCGGAAAGCAGAGCAACGAGAACCGCGATTCGGGAAATGGCCGATGAAGGAAGTTTTAAGTGTCCAAGTTTGTCCTCTGGTCGCTAGTTGTCGTGCTCGGCTTCTATGCGATCGGTTACTACCCGTCTAACGCATGGGACGCGCCTCGGGGCTCTCTGGGACTCTTGAGCGGATTGACTCTCGCCTTCGTGCTGATGACTGCGAGCTTCGCGGTGATACGCTGGGCGCTTCACAAATCACAGAGTGTCTTTCTAGCGGCTTTCGGCCTCGGCTTTCTCGCGCGACTGATCATTTTTATCGTGTTATTTTTCGTTTACTATTTTGCCGTTAAGCAGGGCGTAGTGACATTTGCCATCTCATTTGGTGTGAGTTATGTGGTTTTGAGTGTTATTGAGTTTCTGGTTCTGACCAAGACCGTAACCGCGCCGAAGAGCAGAGAATAAGGAGCGCAGATGTTTTTTCTGGCAACAGCAGCCACAGCGGTGGAACATGGAGGAGCCACACCTCCGCCAAGTGAGTTGTTTTTGCAGCTCTACAGTCACGTCCAGGCTCACACTCTCTTCAGAGTACCTCTGGGCGAGGGGAGCTCGATCCACATCACCAATCACACCATCATGGAATTGATGGCCGGGATCGTTGCTTTCATGATTTTCTACAGCGTGGCGCGTATGGGTTCGAGGCGCGACCGGCCGCGCGGAGCGTTTCACAACGCCTTCGAAGCGGTTGTGCTTTTCGTGCGCGATGAAATGGTCTACAAGGTGATGCACAGGGAGCATGCCGATCGGTTGATGCCCCTCTTTCTCACCTTTTTTATTTTCATTCTATTTTGCAATCTCTTGGGACTCGTGCCCATACCGACGGTCGGCGGAACCGCCACCGGCAACATTGCCGTCACGGCGGCACTGGCCGTTGTCACGTTATTCATGATGATCTACGGTGGAATGACAATCCTCGGGCCGGTCGCCTTCTGGAAGGGGTTGGTACCCCACGGTCTGCCCAAGTGGATGGTCCCTTTCATCTTCACGATCGAAGTGCTGGGTTTGATCATCAAGCCGTTTGCCCTGACCATACGACTTTTCGCCAATATGATCGCCGGTCACCTGGTGATCCTGTCGTTCTTCGGTCTGGTCTTTTTCTTCGAGAGTTACATCATCATGATGCCAGCGCTTCTGCTGGCTGTGTTTATCACCCTGCTGGAAGTGCTGGTGTGCTTCCTGCAGGCGTACGTTTTCACTTATCTTTCGATTATTTTTGTCTCCATGGCAATTCAACCGGAGCATTGAGCAACGTGTTCTGACCGTACTGGAGATTTCTGGAAATGTGATTTTCGGAAATCGAGCCTGGTAGCATTGTCTCGGATAAACTGGTAAAGGAGTTTTGAAAGATGCTTGAGAGTGGAACTGAGGCCCTCAATCAGGTGACGAGCGCTGGATTCGACGTTATGGGTAAGGGCATGGGCGCCGGAATCGGTGCCGGTTTGGCGGTTATCGGTGGTGGTCTCGGCATCGGCCGTCTCGCCGCTTCTGCCATGGAGGGAACTGCACGTCAGCCCGAAGCCGCCGGTGACATCCGTATGGGCATGATCATTGCTGCGGCGCTGATCGAAGGTTTTACCTTTTTCGGTATCGTCGTCTGCCTGCTTCTCATCGTGATGTAGCCATCCGGGTGTCGTTTACCTCGATGAGAGGGGTCTTGAAACGGGCGAAGCACTATGCACTATAACTTTGTATTCCTAGCCTCGGAGGGAGCGGGTTTCAATCCACTCGCGTTCGATCCCGCAGCGATCATTCTAACTCTGATCACCTTCATCCTATCCTTGTTGGTGCTGAGCAGGATGTGCTGGAGGCCGATCTTGAAGGCGGCTCAAGACCGCGAAGACCGGATCGATGCCAATCTGCGATCGGCCGAGAAAGCTCGAGAGGACGCGGAAGCCGATGCGGCTCAGTACAAAAAGCAGTTGGATGAGGCCAAGGCAGAAGTGATGAGCCTGATCGAAGACGGCCGGCGCGAGGCCGGGAAGCTGAAGCAGGATATCGTGGCCAAAGCCCACAGCGAAGCCGAAGCTGCCCGCGATCGGGCTCACCGCGAGATCGAGCTGGCTCAGGACAAGGCCATCGCCCAACTGCGGGCGGAGTCGGTCGACCTGAGCATCGCGATCGCTTCCAAGGTCCTTCAGCGTTCACTCGAGGATGAAGATCACAAGAAGATCGCAACCGAAATCCTGGAGCAGATCTAAGAAGCTCGAGGCTGGAGGAGTGAGGATTACCCGCCAAGGTATGTATGGCGAGCGGGATCCGACGCCGAGAGGATATAGAGCTTCTTCTGTGATGAGAGGCGGAATGTGGCATGATCAGTAGGACTACCGGCTTGAAATATCTGTCGGCGCTCTTTGATCTCTGCGAGCAAAAAGGCATCGTCGAGGAGATCAAGGAGTCACTCGTATCTCTGTCGCGACTGGCCGAAGAAAGCCAGGAACTGCGTGAGTTCATTCACAATCCACGCGCAGGCAAGAAGGAGAAGAAACGGGTGCTGCTCGAGATCCTCGAGGGCGGCCACCCGCTCTTTTTGAATTTCGTCTGTCTGCTCGTCGATCGAGGGCGTGAAGGAGTGCTCCTTTTCGCAGGCGACGAGTTCAGCAATCTTTTACGTCAATCGGAGAACGTCCTCATGGCGCACGTCGAGACAGTTCATGACTTCGACGACGCCTTCAGGGCCGATCTCAAAGCGCGCCTTGGCAGCCTGACGGGCAAGACCATCGAGCTCGTCGAGAAGAAAAACGAAGAGCTGCTTGGCGGTATTCGAGTAATTTTCGGTTCCAAGATGATCGATGCCAGCGTGAAGAGCCGTTTAGAGAGCATGAGGCGCATCCTGAAAGGCGGCGCTCGATGACCTCGTCGCGGCTTCCGCCGCTGAATCGCTGCGCTTCGCGCATCCTCCCTGAGATCTGAGGATTCTGTGGTAGTCGAGGTGGAGTGACAACAGAGGTTGATTGAAAGGACGGGACCTCCCGCAACTTTCGAAGTTTGGAGGAATGAGGAATGGACCTGAGACCCGCTGAGGTTTCGGCGATCATAAAGAAGGAGATCGAGAGCTACCAAGAGGACGTGAAGATGGAGAGCATCGGCACCGTGCTCCAGGTTGGAGATGGTGTGGCTCGCGTCTACGGCCTCGATGACTGCATGATGTCGGAGATTCTCGAGTTTCCCAACGGCGTTACCGGTATCGCCTTGAACCTCGAAGAAGACAATGTGGGCGCCATTCTTCTCGGTTCCGAGACCTTGATCAAGGAAGGGGATATCGTCAAAGCCACCGGAAGGATCAGCTCGGTACCTGCAGGACCGGAGATGGTCGGGCGCGTGGTCAATGCCGTCGGCCAGCCGATCGACGGCAAGGGGCCGATCAACACGCAGATCTTCCGCAACATCGAGGGGCGCGCGCCCAACGTGGTCGAGCGGCAGCCGGTAAGCGAGCCGCTGCAGACCGGCCTGAAGGCGATCGACTCGATGATTCCCATCGGCCGCGGCCAGAGGGAGCTCATCATCGGTGACCGCCAGACCGGCAAGACGGCGCTGATCACCGATACGATCATCAACCAAAAGGGTGGTGACGTGATCTGCATCTACGTGGCCGTGGGCCAGAAGAACTCCACGGTGCGGGATGTGGTCAAGAACCTCGATGAAGCCGGCGCCATGGACTATACCATCGTGGTCTCGGCCCCTGCATCAGACCAGGCATCGATGCAGTTCATCGCACCCTTTGCCGGCTGCGCCATGGGTGAAGAGCTGCGCGACAACGGCAAGCACGTGGCGATCTTCTACGACGACCTCTACAAGCATGCCCTGGCCTGGCGCCAGGTCTCGCTCCTCCTGAGGCGTCCCCCGGGCCGCGAGGCGTTCCCTGGAGACATCTTCAACCTCCATTCGCGTCTCCTCGAACGGGCCGCCAAGCTGGCCGACAACTGCCACGAGATCACCCCCGAGATGTTCAAGGCCGGTGGCGGTTCGCTGACGGCCCTGCCGGTGGTCGAAACCCAGGAAGGCGACGTGTCGGCCTATATTCCGACCAACGTCATCTCCATCACCGATGGACAGATCTATCTCGAGGCGGACCTCTTCAACGCCGGTGTACGTCCCGGTGTGAACGTGGGGCTCTCTGTGTCCCGCGTAGGCGGCAACGCCCAGATTCCAGCGATGAAGAAGGTCGCCGGCGGCCTGCGGATCAACCTGGCTCAATACCGCGAGCTCCAGGCTTTCGCGCAGTTCGGCTCCGATCTCGACAAGCAGACCCAGGCCCAGCTCACCCGCGGTGAGCGGCTGGTGGAGATCCTCAAGCAGGGTCAGTTCGTCCCGATGCCGGTGGAAGAGCAGATCATGATCATCTTCGCCGGAACCTCGGGCATGCTCGATGAGTTTCCGATCGACAAGATCAAAACCTTTGAAGTTGACCTACTCAGGTTCATGCGCGAGAAGAAACCCGAGGTCGGGCAGAAGATCCGCGACGAGAAGAAATGGACCGAGGAGATCGAGGCGGCCGTTCGCAGCGCCATCGAAGAATTCAAGAAGACCTTCTGAGGTGTGTGTCGGTCGGTGAGACGCGCAGATGATCGGTTGGATCGAGCTGCGGGTTTCACGGAGCAAGCCTTGTCAGCAGAGACGACTCGAAGGGATCGAAGGAAGAGACGATGGCAAAAGGCGTAAAAGAACTCAAACAACGCATTCGAGGCGTCAAGAATATCGCCCAGATCACTTCGGCCATGGAAATGGTGGCCACGACGAAGCTCAAGAGGCTTCAGGAGAGAGCCAGCGCCTCGAGACCGTACGCGGACAAGATTCAAGGCATGGTGGGGATGCTCGCAGGCACCCCTGGTGTCACCGAAGCGTCGCCGCTCATGGAAGCCCGCGAGGTCAAAAAGACCGGATTGGTCCTGATCAGCGGGGATCGCGGGTTGTGCGGATCGTACAACTCCAACATCTTCAAGTGCCTGCTGAGCCACGCCGCGGAACTCGGCGAGGTGGACAAGCAACTGTTCATCTTCGGCAAGAAGGGCGCGATCTTTTTCAAGAAACGCGAGATACCGATCGCCTACACCTTTGACGGAGTTCTGGAGAAGATCACCTACTCAGGTGCCAAGGAAGTGGCCCGACAGCTCCGCACTCTGTTCCTGGGCGGAGAGGTCGACGAGGTCTATCTCTACTATACGAGATTCCTGTCGACCGTCGTTCAGCGGCCGTACGTTCAAAAGCTGTTGCCCCTCTCCAGGGAAGATCTGCTCATGGACGCCACCGGCGAAGACCAACAGGCGCGGCCGGCGGAAACACAGGAAAGCGGCGTGGAGCGCAGGATCGACTTCATCCTCGAGCCCTCGCCGGAAGCGATCTTCGAGCATCTCCTGCCGAAGTTCGTAGAGGTCAAGATTTACAGCGCGCTGATGGAATCGCTGGCCTCGGAATATGCGGCGCGCCGGGTGGCCATGAAGTCGGCCACCGACGCATCCCGCGACATCATCAAGAGCTTGACCAAGCAGTACAACCGTGCGCGACAGGAAACGATCACCAAGGAGCTCTTGGAGGTCGTCGGTGGTGCTGAGGCGTTGAGAGGTTAGTCGTCAAGAATTCGAATTGATATAGAGATTACATATCGATTGTCATCGATAGAGCAGGTAGTCGGGAGGTAAACCGAGTGAAAGTCGGAAAAGTGCTCCAGGTTGTCGGCCCCGTTGTGGACGTCAAGTTCGACACCGCGGAACTGCCGGAGATCTACAACGCGATCACCATCAAGAACGAAAAGAAGGGGACCGATCTCGTTGTCGAAGCCGCGCAGCACTTGGGCGATGACGTCGTCCGTACCATCGCCATGGCTTCGACGGACGGTCTGGTTCGCGGCATGCAGGCTGTCGACACCGGCGCGCCGATCAAGGTGCCCGTAGGCAAGGCGTGCCTCGGCCGGCTTTTCACCCTGACCGGAGACACCCTCGACGACATCGGCGAGGTCAAGGCTGACGATCATTATCCGATCCATCGCATGCCTCCCTCCTTCGAGGATCAGATGCCGATCACCGAGGTCTTCGAAACGGGGCTCAAGGTGGTCGATTTGCTCTGCCCCTTCGCCAAGGGCGGCAAGATCGGACTCTTCGGAGGCGCCGGTGTGGGCAAGACCGTGCTCATCCAGGAGCTGATCCGTTCCGTGGCCCAGGAGCACGGCGGTTACTCCGCCTTTGCAGGGGTCGGCGAGCGCACCCGTGAGGGCAACGACCTCTGGCTCGAAATGCGGGAGTCGGGTGTGATCAAGAACACCTGCCTCGTCTTCGGACAGATGGACCAGCCCCCGGGAGCGCGCCTGCGGGTGGGCCTCAGCGCCCTGACGATGTGCGAGTACTTCCGCGATGAGCTCGGCCAGGACGTGTTGCTCTTCATCGACAACATCTTCCGTTTCGTCCAGGCCGGTTCCGAGGTCTCGGCGTTGCTCGGGCGTATGCCCTCGGCCGTGGGCTACCAGCCCACCATGGCCTCCGAAATGGGCGCCCTGCAGGAGCGCATCACCTCGACCACCAAGGGATCGATCACCTCGATGCAGGCGATTTACGTGCCCGCCGATGACTTCACCGATCCCGCGCCGGTGGCCACCTTCGCTCACCTCGACTCGACCATCCTCCTCGATCGTGCGATCGTCGAGCTGGGGATCTACCCCGCGGTGCACCCGCTGCGCTCGACGTCGCGTATGCTCGATCCGCGCATGGTCGGCCAGGAGCACTATGACACGGCACGCGAGGTGCAGAAGGTCCTGCAGCGCTACGAGGACCTCAAGGACATCATCGCGATCCTGGGTATGGAAGAACTCTCCGAGGATGACAAGGTCATCGTCTCGCGCGCTCGCAAGATGCAGAGGTTTCTGTCGCAGCCCTTCTTCGTGGCCGAAGCCTTCACCGGGACTCATGGTCGCTACGTCAAGACCGAGGACACCGTGCGCTCCTTCAAAGAGATACTCGGAGGCAAGCACGACGATATCCCCGAGCAGGCGTTCTACATGGTCGGTAGCATCGAAGAGGCGCTGGAGAAGGCCAAGACGATGCAGTAGGACCGGTTGGTTGCCAGCCGGGCTGTCGTATAAGTCCCGGTGCACGACGAACCATCCGCAGAGGAGTGTCGCATGGCGGACAAAGTATTCAAGCTCGAGGTCATCACCCCTGAACGCAGCGCTGTTGACGCGGAGGTCACCTCTGTGCAATCCACGGCCACCGACGGCATGATGGGCGTTCTCGCCAGACACGCTCCGCTCATCGCGGCCTGCGCCGTGGGGCCGCTGCGGTTCCAGGGCGCTGACGGCAAGCAGACGGAACTGCTCGTCGGTGACGGCTTCGTCGAAATCCTCGACAATCATATGAAGGTCCTGGGCGAGTTCGCCGAGTTCTCCGAAGAGATCGATTCCGAGAGGGCGCAAGCCTCTCTGGAACGTGCGCAGGATCGGTTGAAGACGCGGAGTTCCGAGATCGACCAGGCCCGGGCCGAGGGCTCACTGCGCCGAGCGATGGCCCGATTGAGGATGGCCGGTCGTGGCTCCTAACTCGTTTCTGAAAAGAACTCACACCTGTGGGGAGCTGCGAGCCGCTGACGTGGGGCACCAGGTGGTGCTCAACGGATGGGTCGATTCGCACAGGGATCACGGGCACCTGCTTTTCGTCGACCTGAGGGATCGCTACGGCATCACTCAGGTCGTTCTCGATCCGACGGGGCGCCCTGAGCTGAAGAGCGCCATCCGCGAGCTCAAACCGGAGTTCGCCGTGGCGATCGAGGGCAGTGTGCGACCGCGGCCGGAGGATGCGATCAATCGCGATCGTCGCACCGGCGAGATCGAGGTCGCCGTGGAGCGGCTGCAGATCCTGAACCCCGCCAAAACACCACCCTTCGAAATCAGCGGCGATGCTCCCGTGACCGACGAAGTGCGGCTGCGCTACCGCTATCTCGACATCCGCAAACCGGCCATGCAGGCCAACCTGGCACGGCGCGCCCGCGTGTACCACGCGATCCGATCGGTGCTGATCGGGCTCGATTTTGTCGAGGTGGAAACTCCCGTGCTCACCCGCTCCACACCTGAGGGCGCCCGCGACTACCTGGTGCCGGCTCGGGTCAGCAAGGGCAACTTCTACGCCCTGCCGCAGTCGCCGCAGCTCTTCAAGCAGCTCCTGATGGTGGGGGGCATCGATCGCTACTATCAGATCGTGAAGTGCTTTCGCGATGAAGACCTGCGCGCCGACCGCCAGCCCGAGTTTACGCAGCTCGATATGGAGATGTCCTTCGTCGATGAAGACGACGTCTTTGCCGTGATGGAGGCGGTCGTGGTCGAGGCCTGCGTGGCTGCCGGCAAACCGGCGCCGGCCACGCCTTTTTCGCGCATGAGCTATTCCGACGCCATGACCCGCTTCGGCAGCGATAAGCCCGATCTGCGGTTTGCCATGGAGATCTTCGACCTCAGCGACGTCGTGGCAGGTTGCAGCTTCAAGGTCTTCAGCGATGTTGTGGCCCGGGGGGACCGCGTCTGCGGCATCCGTGCGCCCGCTTGCGCCGGCTACTCGCGCAAGCAGATCAGCGGGCTCGAGGGTTTCGCCAAGGAGTACGGAGCCAAGGGTTTGGCCTGGATCAAAGTGACCGATGAGGGGTACACCTCACCGATCGCCAAGTTCCTCTCGGAGGAGGAGCTCGATGGGATCCGTCGCGCGGCCGGAGCCGAGCCGGGCGATCTGATCCTGATGGTCGCCGACAGCAGCCGCACGGTGCTGCGATCACTCGGTGAGCTCAGGAGACTGCTGGGGCAACGCCTCGATCTGGCGCGGAGCGAGCTGGCCTTCTGTTGGATCACGCAGTTTCCCATGTTCGAGCCCGATGAAAAGACCGGTGAGCTGGTCGCCTCGCACCACCCCTTCACGTCACCCTTGGAAGACTACGAGGGGCAGCTCGAGAAAGATCCGGCAACGCTTCGATCGAGCGCCTACGATCTGGTCGTCGACGGCATCGAGCTCGGTAGCGGCTCGGTGAGGATTCACGATTCCACCCTGCAGACCAGGGTCTTCGAAGCACTGAAGATTACCGCGGTGCAGGCGCGCGAGAAATTCGGCTTTCTGCTGGATGCTTTCGAGTACGGAGCTCCTCCGCACGCCGGATTCGCCGTGGGACTGGATCGACTGGTGATGATTCTTGCAGGTGCCGACAACATCCGCGATGTGATTGCATTCCCCAAAACCACCTCCGCCTCCTGTATTATGACCGGTGCTCCATCCAAGATTCCTCACGAACTGCTTGACGAACTGGGTGTCGAGCTGGCAAAAAAGGCTAATAAAGGCAAAGAAACTTAAGGGGTTTCGAGGAAAGACCGAACCACCCCCTTGCGGTGCGCGGAGAGGTCTTTCGGGCTCTTTTTTTTGCAGCGGAAAAGCCATGACTGACACGATACGAGTGACCCTGCCGGATGGGGCTGTCCTGGAGATGGAGCGCGGATCCACTGTCGCAGCAGTGGCCGACAAGATCAGTCCCTCCTTACGTAAGAAGGCCATCGCCGCGGAGGTCGAGGGCACGCTGGTCGATCTCGACCACGAGCTCGACGGAGATGAGTGCGTCAGGATCCTGACCGCCTCCGATCCGCAAGCGTTGCAGATTCTGCGCCACTCGACGGCTCATGTCATGGCGCAGGCCGTGAAGCGGCTCTTTCCGGAGGTCAAGCTGGCGATCGGGCCGGCCATCGAGGATGGCTTCTACTACGACTTCGACCTCGAACACCCGCTTTCCGATAAAGATCTGCGATCGATCCAGAGTGAGATGGACAAGATCGCCAAGCAACGGCTGCCCTTTCAACGCAAGCAGATCGCTCGTCACGAGGCTCTCGAGAACATGGAAGCGGTCGGCGAGGTCTACAAGACGGAAATCCTCAACGAGACCGAGGGGGATACCTTTTCCTTTTATACCCAGGGCGAGTTCACCGATATGTGCCGTGGCCCTCACCTTCCCTGCACGGGTGACCTGAAGGCTTACAGGCTGCTCAACGTGGCCGGAGCCTACTGGCGGGGGGATTCGAACCGCAAGATGCTGCAGCGCATCTACGGCACCACCTTTTTCAAGAAGCAGGATCTCCAGGAGCACCTGGCGCTCCTGGAAGAGGCCAAGAAGAGAGATCACCGCAAGATCGGTAAGGAGCTGGATCTCTTCAGCTTCCACCCCGAGGCACCGGCGAGTCCCTTCTTCCACCCCAAAGGCACGCTGGTCTACAACCTCCTCGTGGGCTACGTGCGGGAGCTGTACGAGAGGTTCGGCTTCCAGGAGGTGATCACCCCTCAGATCCTGTCCGTGGATCTCTGGCATCGGTCGGGGCACTACGAGAATTACCAGGAGAACATGTTCTTCACCAGCATCGACGACCGGGACTTCGCCGTGAAGCCGATGAACTGCCCCGGTCACGTGCTGATCTACAAGACCCAGGTCCGATCGTACCGGGACCTGCCGATCCGGTTCGCCGACTTCGGCCGGCTCCACCGCTACGAGCTTTCCGGCGTCACCGCCGGTTTGACCCGCGTGAGGACCTTCTCCCAGGACGATGCGCATATCTTCTGTACACCCGAGCAGATCGAGGCCGAGGTACGCTCTCAGATTCGTATGTTCCTGGAAACCTATCGGGTTTTCGGTTTCGACCGCACCAAGATCTATCTCTCCACGCGTCCCGAGAAGTCGATCGGGTCCGATGAGATCTGGGAGCTTTCGGAGCGCGCCTTGACGCAGGTCCTGACAGAGTCGGACAACGAGTTCGAGATCGATCCAGGTGCGGGGGTCTTCTACGGTCCCAAGATCGACTTCAAGGTGCAGGACGCCATGAAGCGGGAGTGGCAGCTCGGAACGATCCAGCTCGATTTTTCCATGCCCTCCCGTTTCGAGCTGAACTACGTGAGCGCAGAGGGCGCACGCCAGCCTCCGGTGATGATCCACAGGGCGATGCTAGGCTCGATCGAGCGGTTCCTGGGGGTCTTCATCGAGCACTGCGCGGGAGCGTTTCCGCTCTGGATGGCTCCGCTGCAGTTCCGGGTGATCAATGTCACCGATTCTCAGGGGGATTACTGCAAACAGGTCCTGGCGACATTGAAAAAAGGGGGGTGGCGTGGCGACGCCGATCTGCGTAATGAGAAGATCGGCTATAAAATACGTCAGGCAACCCTTGAAAAGATTCCCTACATGCTTATCATAGGGGACCGCGAATTGGCGGAAACGAATATTTCCGTCCGGGATCGTCTCGAGGGAGATCGTGGATCCATGTCGCTCGATCGCTTCGTAACTCTGATGGCGGAGCAGGTCAGGGCAAGGAGTTAGTGTTTTTGTTTTAGTAAGGAGAATATGACAACACAAAAACAGCAGCAGACTCGGATTGACAGCAAAATCAAGATCAGGCAGGCGCGGGTTATCGATGAAAACGGTGTCCAGCTCGGTGTTTTGACCATCGAAGAAGCGATGGCGCTGGCCCGGGAGAGGGAACTCAACCTCGTTGAAGTCGCGCCCAATGCAAAGCCGCCGGTCTGCAAGATCATGGATTTCGGCAAGTTCAAGTACACCCAGAAGAAGAAAGAGCATCAAGCCAGGGTCAAACAGCACCAGGTGACGCTCAAGGAGATCCGGCTCAGGCCCAAGATCGACAAGCACGACCTGGAGACCAAGGTGAAATCGGCGAAAAAATTTCTCGATAGAGGTGATCGCGTTCAGTTCAATATGCTCTTTCGAGGACGCGAGCGAGGGTGTCAGGGGCTTGGCCAGGAAGTCATGAAAGAGATTATCGAAACGCTCTCGGAAATCTCAAAAGTCGAAAAATTCCCCAAAATGGAGGGACGTCGCATGACGATGATGCTCGTCAAGAAATAGCATCATCGAGCGGCCTCCAAGATCGAGTACCAGTGTTGACATGACCCTCGGGCTCCTGTTCGAGGGCTTCACGATAGAGAATTCTTTTTTTTTCGAGAAACATAGAAGACCAATGCCGAAGCTGAAAACCAAAAAATCTGTCAAGAAACGTATGAAGGTGACCAAGAACGGAAAGGTGAAGATGAGCAAGGCGGGACGCCGCCATCTCATGGCCTGCAAGAACGGGAAGCGCCGTCGCCATCTGCGCAAGAAAGAGAACGTTCAGGGCGGCATCGCCAAGACCATGGCCGATCTGATGGCTCCAGGTCTCTAGTCAGTGGTCAGCCGGTCCGCTGTCCTATCGAAGTGAACAGAATGAGCCCGTCGCGAATGATCCGGCGGTAGAAGGGAATCAAGCATGGTAAGGGTTAAACGAGGCAAGGCCGGTCATCGACGGCACAAAAAGGTCTTGCGAGCGGCGAAGGGATTTCGAGGCAGCAGGAGCAAGACCTTCCGGGCTGCAAAGGAGACGCTCCTTCGGGCCGGGGCTTTCGCCTACCGCGACAGAAAGAAGAAAAAGAGAGATTTCCGCAGGCTGTGGATTCTCCGCATCAACGCTGCCACGCGCAGCAAGGGACTGAGCTACAGCCGTTTCATCCACGGCCTGAACAAGGCCGGAATCAAGATGAACCGCAAAATGATCTCCGAGCTCGCGATCGCCAGTCCCGAGGTCTTCGATTCGCTGGTGGCGAAAGCTGAAGCGGCTCTCGAGGATTAGGACAAGCTTCACAGGCTGCCGTACCACTCGAGACAATCCGGGCCGAATAACCATTCGGCCCGTTCTTTTTTTGCTGCCTGCTGGCGGCCCCACCCTCACCTGTTGGCGACAACTGATAACGGCGCGTGGCGCCGCTTGCAACGCGCATTGCGCCGTCGTCCCTCCGGCATGCAGGTGGTTCCGGAACCCAACCGACTGACCTCGAACAGGTTGTCCCCATCGGCCCGATTTTGCATCAGGCCTTGCGCCGAAGCAGGTCCGATACGGTGGATTCTGCTTGAAATCGAGCGCTATGGCGGTATCATTATCAACGTCTTAATAGTGAACAAAAAAAGACCTCTGCCTGGTTCGTTATAAGAAGTTAAAGTTTGAACCAATCTCCTGTGATTGGGGTCACGGGTCTTGATGAAATGATGATTCCTACCTGCGGGTGGAATCTGATTCGTCATCGAGCAGGATCCCACCTAAATCCCAGGTTCGATTTACTTCTTCTTAGACGGCTCGGGGTGGAGGTTTTTTTAATGTCCTCATCAATCGCCTACCGGGTCAATCGAAACCTCATTTCCGTTTTTAATCGAGACGCACTGGGGAAAAGAGATGCGGATTGTCTTCGTTCTCGTCGTTGTTGCCCTCATCGTGGGATATTTCTTTTGGGATGGTCTCTTCGGACCCGGCGAGGAGGACGGGGCGTCGCGATCGAATCAGCCGGGAGAGCAGGTGAGCCGTTCCGGCGATGACCCCGGCGAGGAGCGCGCCGGCGGATCTGTCCCGGAATCGCAGGACGGGGATCGAGGTGACTGGACAACGCTCCTGGAACGTCGGGATTGGCCGCAGGCGGTGAGTCGTCTCGAATCGATCCGCAACACCAGGGCATTGACTCCCGCCGAAGGAGCGGCCTATAGCCGGTGTCTCATCGAGATGGGACGTATCAGCGAGGCGCGTCCCTTACTCGATGAGGTCCTGCAGCATGACGCGGATGCTTCAGAGGCGGCGCGGGCGTCGCTGGCGTTGGCTGAGCGCATCGAAAACCTCCAAGAGAAACGCAGCCTCCTGAGCCGTTCTTCGTCGGGATTCGCCGCGCTCGACGAGCAGACTGTGGATCGGATCGTGGCGATGGTCAAGGAGCTCAACCACTCTTTGCCGCAATCGGTGGATGGCCTGCTGGCGAGCGATGCCTACGCCGTTCAGGCCAATGACAGCCTATGGGCGATCTGCAACAGCTTCAATCGTAAACGGGTGGGCAAAGTCGAGGTTGGTCTCATCCGCTGGTTGAACGGGCTTTCCGGCAACGACATCTTTCCGGGCCAGACACTGGAAATTCCCTCGGACGAGGTGACGATCAGGATCTGGAAAAAATCCTGGCTTCTGGGAGTTTACGTGGGCGATGTTCTTCTGGCCGCTTACAAGGTCGGCCTTGGTCGCAACGAAAAAACGCCTTTAGGCAACTTCGTGATCGAGAGCAAGCTCGTGGACCCTCCCTGGAACAGCCGCAAATTGGGCCGTATCGTGCCGCCCGGCGACCCGGAGAACGTGCTCGGTACGCGTTGGCTCGGATTCAAGAATACGCCGAAATTTCAGGGATACGGCATTCATGGCACCGAGTCGCCCGACTCGATCGGCAAGAACATGTCCGACGGGTGTGTGCGGCTGCTCAACGAAGAGGTGGAAGAAATCTTTGAGCTCGTAGCACGCGGCACTCCGGTGGTGATTCACTGAGCGCCGGGTTCGCATACGGACGAGCGATGGGGGACGTGGCGCTAGAAGCGGGTCCACTTCTCCAAAGCGAGGTATCGAGAAACGACGATTTTTTTTTGCACCATCTTTGACGCGGCCCGAGTGTGCGACGACGACGACAAAAACACCACCAGGATTCGCCGGCTAGGTCTCGGCGCGAGAACGCTGCTGGCACACGAGGCTCAGCGCTCGGTTAAGAGAGTTACGAGCGTTATAATGTCCTGCTTTTTTGCCATGGGCTCTCGCCTCCCGCTCGCCCTCTACAATTATTAAAGGCTTCCTTGGTGTCTCACACTATGTTGGCAGAGAGGGCTATCGGAAAGAGCGGGGGGATGCTAAGAGCAACCTTCCCCGGCCCATTCCGCAGCATGGGGCACTGCCTTGCCGCACCGATTAGCAGCAGCAGCTCCCTTCGCGGCAGTGCGGCGGCAGTGTCCCGTCTCGTGTTGGCAGCGGCAGCGTTGTGAGCAGCCGCAGCGCCGACTCGGCCGTGACGCGGAAATTCACCGGCGGCAACACCATAGCACCAGATGTAACCTTTCTTGCTGCCACCTCGCGGCTCCACCCTGTCAAGGGACACCCAGTCTTACGCACTTAGGGGACACCTACTGTTACGCACCTCCGGTTCGTAGGAGAATGCTGCGGGAGGCCTGGACTCCCGTTGAGTCTCAGGGGGTGGCCCCCTAGGGGGCCGGCGGTGGGCGGTGCCCACCCAAGGGTCATTTCATGCGTCCCTCCAGATCACGGAGGCGATACGAACGACCTTTGATGTTGAAGACTTGGCACTGGTGCAACAGTCGGTCGAGCAGGGCGGTGGTCATGACCTCGTCGCCGGCCAGCACCTCAGGCCAGTCCTTCACGGATTTGTTGGTGGTGATGAGCGCGCTGCCCTTCTGGTACCGGTAGCTGACCAAGCGGAACAGCAGGCTGGCCTCCTGACGGGTGACCTGCTGAAAGCCGACCTCATCGATGACCAGCAACGCGTTCTTCAGGTACTTCTTGCCCTTGAGACGACGCGGTGGCACTTCGGCATCCTGCTTCATGGCATGCAGCAGATCGTCGAGCCGGTAGGGGATAGGAATCTCAATCCCCTTGGTTGCTCTCGTGGCGTGCCGAGCCATCCCGTCTGGCACAAAAGAGCACTGAAAGGGTGCCGAATTGTGTTGAAAATCTCATACTGAGACGCTTCAAATCGGAAAAGGAAGCATTCCCGCCCAGTCCCCGCTCTCATTCTGGGCAAAAGCTCGCAAAACCCCGAACACGGAGCGTATTTCTTTCTCAACGGTCGTAACGGTCTCGTCGTTGACCTGGCGCAACTCCTCGGATCCGGCTATCAGGCGGCGGGTGTCCTTCCGGCGGCGCGCGATCCTTCTTTGCAATGTGCCCCAGTATTTTGTCAATCACCACAGTCTCCGTTATCACGGAGACCACCCTCATTTCTGTGCCGCATCGAGTGCATGTGAGAGGCAAAATATCAAAAACCCTCTGAATGAGCCGCGCCCGGGACTGCCTTCTTCGTTTGGCGAACTCGTCTGCTTCAGTCAGGGGCTCATAAGAGGAGACCGTCGCGCCGATCCCAACGGCCAACTCCTCGCCGCGGGCCTGCTTTCTCCTTTCTCCAAGAGCACGACTCGAGTAGACGCCGTACCCGATCACCCTTCGCATGTTTTTGTCCGGAACATGCATCAGGACCTTGGCCACGAACTCGAGAGGATCGACCTCGATCCGGTCGGTCCCCGGCATGGCGTTGAAGTTCGCTCTGTAGATGACCTTTTCGTTTTCAGAATCGAAGGTCATTTTTGCGAGAGCCACCGCAGGCCTTGCCATGTAGCGCAGCATGTGAAAGAAGGCTGGATCCTGCGGATCAGCAGAAGCGCCTTTGGAATGCACCGAAAAGCCCGAATGCCGCCAGGTGCTCATCGACGCGACGAGGCCGGGCGAGATGCGCTTTTTTTTCAAGAGCTCGGCCAAGAGCTTCTCGCAGAAAAGATCTTCTACGAGCTTGGCATCGAGATCCGGCAGGTGATGAAACTTGCCCTGGCGATCGAAAAGGCCTTCACTCACGATCCCATGACCATGGGGATTCCACTGCAGAAGGTTTCCCGCGGTGTGGATGCCAAGGATGGCTCCACACGTCGCGCCGGCCGTGCTGTCCCGGGGCAAGGCTTGCTTCATGGCCTGCTTGAGGGCTTCGAAGGCACATCTCGAAATCAGCTTCAGAAGCCGCCGGTCGCGCAGCACAATCCCGCGGATCGCCTTGGGGATCGAAAAGCAGGCCGTTCTGCTCGCCAGATGAGCGACCAGGAGATGATTTCCGCGGTCTTTTCGACGCTCACAGCCTCGATCGAGTCGATGCTGACTCCCGATCTCGGGGAGTGATTTCGGATTTACATTCGAACAACTCTCTCGACGTCGGATCATTCATGAACGCTGACTAAGGATTGATGGGTTTTACCAGATACAGGGGAGGAGACGGTATTTCACCCGCTGCGCGTACTCCTCGTAGCCATCGAGCTCGCGGCGGAGGGTTTGGTCCTCCAAGGCGGTGCGTACAACCATCCACAGAGCGGACAGGCCGGCCGGGACAAAGGCGCGCCACGAGCCCAGCATGAGGGGCGCGGAAAAAAAGTAACCCAAAATCACGCACACATATCCGGGATGGCGCACGAACCGGTAAGGCCCCGTGTCGATCACACGGTGATTCCGGTCGTGCTGGATGCGCACCGTCTTTTCGAAGTGAGGATTCTCGGCCATGGCCCAGGTCATGAGGACGAGAAAGACGACATAAAACCCCATACCCGCCCAGAAGCACCCGAGGGGCATTCCGAATATCCCGGACCGTCCGAAGTCGAAGGCCGCCACATAAATGATGGCCATGTAAAAAACCATGAAGAGGAATAGCCAGACCTTGTCCCACGGCTTGGTTCCCTTTCCGATCCGCGATCGGCCCCGGAGAACCTCGGGATTCTTTTTCCTGAGGTACAGGACATTGAGCACCTGCCCGCAAGTGACCACGCCGATGAAGTTCCAGCCCGCAATCCAGTCCCAGCGACCGGCGCACAGAAAAATGGAAGCCACGAACACGCCCAGGAAAATCCAACCCAGGAAGATCCTGAACGGGGACACCGATTTTTCTTTTCCGTCCTTCTGCATTTCCCATTCTCCTTTCGATCGCGATGCGGGGGCCCGGGGTGAATCCTCCAAAATCCTAAAGAAAACAACCTTCCTTGAAAATAATTCTCCGAGGAATTCAGCATCCCCCTGATCGGCTACTCCCGGATATTTAGTTGTCCGAAAAAATCAGGCAGACTATGATGTGATGGACCGAGCACGAGGGTACCCGCCCATCCATCATCCTGTTTCACAGAGGAATCATCGACCGTGGATCCGATCATTCGAATCGAGCGCCTTTCCAATGCCTTCGGCAAAAAAAAGGTCCTGCGGGGCATTGACCTGGAGGTAGCTCCGGGCCAGATTTTGGGTTACATCGGCCCCAACGGCGCAGGCAAGACCACCACCGTGAAAATCCTGATCGGCATGCTCTCCTCGTTCGCGGGAAAGGTGACGGTGTGCGGTTACAACGTGGCGCTCCATCCCCTCAAGGTGAAGCAGCGCATCGGTTACGTACCCGAGACCGCGGCTTTGTACGACACCCTTTCCGCCATGGAGTTTCTGCTCTTCGTGGGCAGCCTTCACGGTTTGGACGAGGCGCTCACCGAAAGCCGGGCCCGGGAGATGCTGGGCCTCTTGGACCTCGACGGCGAGATGGACAAGCGGCTGGCATCTTTTTCCAAGGGCATGCGCCAGAAGGTGCTCATCACGGCCAGCCTCATCCACAACCCGGACCTGATCATCATGGACGAGCCCCTGTCCGGCCTGGACGCCAACACCGCCGTAGTGGTCAAGGAAATCCTCGCCGGCCTGGCCCGGCAGGGTAAGACCGTGTTCTACTGCTCCCACGTGATGGACGTGGTGGAACGTATCTGCGACCGCATCGTGATCCTCTCCGGAGGACGAATCATCGCGGACGGTTCATTCGAGGAGCTCCAGGAGATGAGCAAGGCCTCCTCCCTGGAGCGGCTCTTCACCCAGCTCACCAGCGAGGGCATCCACGAGTCCACGGCCGCCCGTTTCATCCGCACCTTCAACGGCGGGAAGACGGCCCATGGTTGATTTCATCCTCCGTCTCTTCGACCGCCTGGGCTGGCTCCTGACCCGGCTGGGTGTGGACCGCCAGGCTTTCCGCGCCATTCTCGAGGTCAAGCTCCTGCAGGATCAGCGCCGCACCATCGCCGGCATCCAGGATCAGAACGCCAAGAAAAAACCCCAACGCGCCCTCATGATGAGCATGATCATCTATGCTTTCGTGGGCACTTTGATCGGCCTGATCATTTTCTGGATCCAATCCCCGCTGGTGGGCCTCACCTTTGTGAACAGTTTTATCATGATGATGATGGGTTTTCTCATGGTGGCGGACTTCACCACCGTGCTCATGGACACCACCGACAACACGGTGATCCTGCCCCGGCCGGTGAGCGGCCGGACCCTGCTGGCCGTGCGCACCGCCCACATCGTGATCTACCTGGGCCTGCTGGCCTTGAGCCTCAGCGCGGGCACCCTGGTGATGGGCGCCTTCGCCTACCATCCCCTCTTCCCCCTGGTCTTCGTCGCCACCCTGGCCCTGTCCCTGCTGCTCGTAGTTTTCGTGGTTTTTGTATTCTACATGTTGGCCATGCGTATCGTGGACATCGAGCGGTTCCGCGATATCATCCTCTACTTCCAGATCTTCATGTCCGTCTGTTCTTTCGGCATCTTCCAGGTCGTGCTGCGGATCATCGACCTCAAGGAAGCGAAAACCCTCAGCATCGACGATGCGTGGTGGATCTACCTCTTTCCGCCCGCATGGATGGCTGGGCCGGTGGAACTGCTGGTGGGAAACCGGGGTCTGCCCCAGTTCATCCTTACCGGGCTGGCGTGCTTTGTTCCGGTTGTATGCCTGCTCTTCGTCGTCCGCGTGCTGGCCCCCGGATTCACGCGGATCCTGGGTGGCATGGGCAGCAGCGCCGCAGCGCAGGAGGGCCGGCAAAGCCGGGGTGAGAAATTGGGCGCAATAGCCCGGCTCTGCGCCACGCTTTTCACCCGCAAGGGGGAGGAGCGCGCCGCCTTCCAAGTGGTCTGGGCCACGGTCGCGAGGGACCGGGCTTTCAAGCTGGCCACCTATCCCTCGCTGGCCATGGTCGTACTACTCACCGGATTGATGGTTTTTGGCGATTTGAAAGACGGAACCCTTTCCGCGCTGGGAGATTCCCGCGTTTATCTTTTGAATCTCTACCTGGTCTGCGCCGTGGCCCCTGCGGCCTTCGGTCAGATGCGGTTCAGCGAATTTCACGACGCGGCATGGGTTTTCTACGCCCTGCCGGTGCGCAGACCCGGTCCGATACTGTCCGGCGCCTTCAAGGTGGCGCTCGCCCGCTTCGCCTTGCCCCTGTACCTGGCCTTCGCGATCTTTGTGGTGGCTGTCTGGGGCCCCACTGCCCTGTGGGACATTGCGCTGGTAGGGTTGATTCTACCCGGTTTCCTGCTACTCAGCGCCTATTCCCTGGGCCATGCCTTTCCCTTCTCCAAAGCCCGCACCGGCCAGCAAAGTCATCGGGGCGCCTTCCTGCTCGTGCTTCTCATTTTGCTGGCAGGCGTGGGATGGGCCCATTACGGGCTCACTCATGTGGCCTATGGCGTACCTGCGGCCGTGGTGATCGTGTTCGTGCTGGTGGTTTACGGATTGCATCGGTACCGGTCGATTTCCTGGTTCATGCTCGAAACCGATTAGGGCTGTCCAGGCCAAGGGGACATCCGGGCCAAGGGGACGCACCAAATTATCGGTCTACTCCGTCCCCTATGCGAGCAAGGGAACCGCGGGGACAACCGATCTGCGGAACAATCTGCTATTCCACGTCGCTGGAGTCTACGACTACTATTATCTACGCATCCATGTCGATCACATTCTGGAGGCGGAAGCGCCCTACGCCTACCCACAGACTTCGACGATCCGAATTCTCGCTATCGGACGACGGTTGAGCAGCCATGGCGGCTACATGGACTTCGAGGGTGTGATCGACGAGATCTGTATCACCAAGATTTTTCCCAAATTCACGCTCTTCATCGATCCCAATCCACTCGTTGCCGGACAAACCGCGACGTTCATCATGACCTGCGGCGAGCCGAACGCGGCGAGTTTCCTGCCTTACTGCCTGACCGGTCCGGAGAGCACCTACGTGCCCCAAATCGATGTGACACTTGGCGTGGCCCAATCCCATGCAGGCAGGCGGTTCCGTGACCAGCGACATATCAGGCACGGCGACCTGAAATCTGCCCATCCCTCAGTCAGCGGCCGGAAGAGACGTGATGGTCCCTCCTCCCAACCCCTCCTCGAACAAGCCTGACAACGATTTGTTTCAGTCAATCATTGACTCCACAGGATCAATGATGACATAATGAGAACGTTTTCGAACCGCCTATACCTCAAGATTTTCTAGCTTTTTTGCGGAAGATTTCGATCTCACGAAATCTTCGTAGGCTTTTTTAGTCGTGTTTTTTGGCCCGACGTCGTCGAGAGGAGGTCGTTGTGAAACAGATCTTTTTCATGGTCAGTTGTTTAATGGTCTTTCTAGTGTTCATAGGAATCCCCTCTTTCGCTGCAGACAAAACGGTTAAGTATGAAGAAGTTCCGGGGCTCAAAGAGTTTTCAGGCAGAATGATCGTAAGGCCGATTCAAGAATCGGACTGGACCGACCGGGGTCTGGACCAAATCCAAGCCATGGCCCGGAGCACGAAAGCACGGGCGATCTTAACCGCCGCTGACCTGATCAAGCATGTCCCCCAAACGGACGACTTTATCATTCGGGTGCCCGCGGGTAAGACGGAAAATGTGGTATCCCGGGCTTTGATGGCTACCGGCCTGTTTCAATATGCTGAGCCCGACTGGATTCTCTATCCCGTGGGAACTCCAAATGATCCCGGTTTCGGAAACCAGTGGCATCATAACGCCAATCGGATGAACTCTGCCGCCGGCTGGGACCTGCATACAGGCGATCCATCTGTAAGCGTGGGCATCTGCGATACCGGTGTTCTCACCTCCCATCAAGATCTGCTGCTTCACCGGCTGGAGGGCTATAACGCCGTGGATCAGGTTTGGGAGAGCCAGGGCGGTAATATCGGCCCGGTGCACAACCATGGCACCCGGTGCACCGGTTGTGCTGCAGGCAACGGCAACAACGGCGTGGGTATCTCCGGTGTGGGCTGGAATCTGAGCCACAGGATGCTCCGCGTGAGTAACAGCAGCACCGGTAGCGCCTATATGTCCACGCTCCAACACGCAGCAAGGACCGCCGTGGAGAGCGGTGACAAGGTCGCCAGCGTCAGCTACAGCGGAGCTGACACCTCCTCCAACCTGACCACGGCCACTTACGTCAAGTCCCAGGGCGGGCTGCTGGTCTGGGCTGCCGGGAACGACGGCCGAAACCTGACCTACGGCGACCGCGACAACGATGACCTCATCGTGGTGGGCGCCACCGATTCGTCGGACGGCCTGGCCTATTTCTCCGCTTACGGGCAGTTCGTGGATGTCACAACGCCTGGCGTGAGCATTTACACCACCAGTTCCGAGAGTAACAGCACCTATGCCTATGCGAGCGGTACCAGTTTCTCCACGCCACTCACCGCGGGTCTGGTGGCCTTGATCTGGTCCCACAATCCCAGCCTGACTCCCAATGAAGTCGAAAACTTCCTGAAGCAGGGGTGCGATGATCTGGGATCATCAGGCGTGGACAACACCTTTGGTTACGGTCGCGTCGACGTTTACACCTCTCTCGACCTTGCCGGCGGCGGCCAGCCCCCACCGCCGGAATATCCTTCCATCAGCGGCAACAACAACTACGAGTACATCGCGCGCGTTCAGATCGGCGGGATCGACAACACCTCCGCCAATAATTCCGGTGGATACGGCGACTACACCGCCATTTCCACCGACCTGACGATCGGCGAATCGACTTCCTGCACGCTGACGCCAGATTTCCAGGGCACGACCTATAACGAAAACTGGAAGGTCTGGATCGACTTCAACGACGACAAGGATTTCAACGATGCCGGCGAGGAGGTCTTCAACGTCATTGGCGGCAGCACCTCGGTGAGCGGTACGATCGCGGTGCCGGCGGGGACCTCAGTGGTGACCACACGCATGCGCGTGGTGATGAAGTGGAACGGCACGCCCCCCAACTCGGGCGACATCGGCTACGGCGAAGCCGAGGACTATACGGTGAATCTCGTAGAGGGAGGTGGACAGCCGGATTTGACGCCGCCCAATCCTGATCCCATGACCTGGGCGACCCAGCCGAATGCCACGGGGCAGACGTCGATCTCCATGACCGCCACCACCGCCACCGATCCGAGCGGTGTGGAGTACTTCTTCGATTGTCTTACCGCGGGTGGCCACGACTCGGGCTGGCAGGACAGCACCACCTACGAGGACAGCGGTCTGGCGCCGAACACAACCTACACCTACACGGTGGCCGCACGGGACAAGAGCGCCAACCAGAACCAAACCGGTGCTTCCGATTCAGCCTCAGCCACCACCGACCCGTCCACGGGCTGGGTGGAACTGACCAACGATGACTTCGAATCGGGCTGGGGCAGCTACGTGGACGGCGGCGGCGACTGCACGCGATATGCAGGAAGTTACTCTCATCAGGGTACCTACTCCGCCGATATCCAGGACAACAGCGGAGTCTATTCGTCCTTTTACTACGCCAACGGCGTGGATGTTCATTCGCCAGGCTACACCCAGATCAAGATCGAGTTCTGGTTCAAGGCGATCAGCATGGACAGGACGGGCGAAGATTTCTGGGTCCAGTACCATGACGGGTCGTCGTGGCACACGGTGGCGACCTTTGACAAGGGGATCGATTTCGAGAACGGTATCTTCTACAACAAGACCGTTACGATTTACGAATCGAGCTACACCTTCCCCACGAACATGAAGATCCGATTCATGTGCGACGCCTCGGGAAACAGGGATGATGTCTTTATCGACGAAATCGTTGTTTCGGCGCAGTAAGCCTGTGTAGGTACGGGCTACAATAGCTTGTACCCCATCCAAGAACCGAAAGCCGGGAGCGGATTACCGCTTCCGGCTTTATTAATTCAGATCAACAAAATAAACACAGACAGAACACCAAAAATTATAAGACAAACACCACTAATAACGCGCAGCCATCCCACAACAAAAGCGCTCGAGCCTATGTCAGTGCTTCTTTTTTGAATGCCCCACTATAAAACACCACTATAAAACCATCGTCTCCCAATCTCCTCTGCGTTCTTGGTCTCGATGTTATTCATACCCGTGTAAACAACCCCGCCCAAAGGACGGGGCTTTGAATTCAGCCCCCAAAGGGGGCTTGCCTGGCTACCCTCAAAGAGGGTATCCAATTTGTCCCCGCACACCTGTCTGTTGTTAGAAACTCAAACGCTGTTGCTCAAACCTACGCTCTTGGTATTGAACATATTTACGGATCATCTCCTCATCAAGCCCCACCGTATCCACGCAATAACCTGGCGCCCAGAAATGGTTTCCCCAATATCTCTTCTGCCTCAGGTATGCGAAGCGTTTCAACACTCGTATCGCACTTCGACCCTTCAGCCGACCCATCAAATCGGAAATCGACAACTTCGGTGGCACCATCGCAATCAGATGCACATGTTCCTTCTGCACATTCATTTCCACCACTTCACACCCACTCTGTTCGCAGAACACGTTCAAACATGTGCGTACCTCCAAACCTATCTCACCTTCCAATACTCGATACCGATACTTCGGCACCCATACCATATGATACTGGCAGTGCCAGATCGCATGTGTTAGCTTCCGAAAGCGGCTCATGGCAATCCTCTCCTTTCTGGACGTTGCGGGAACAACTCCAGATTATGGATTGCCTTGAGCCCTTCTGGCAAAGCCGAAGGACTCTGACCCCGCCCAAAGGACGGGGTTTTCTATGATGAAATAAATAAGATGTATACCGGCAACGAGAGGCACCCCCAAAAAAACGGCATCGCGTGTTTTTGCGCCTCATCCAGGTTTCAGCGTGATTTCCATTCCTTCAATACCACCGGGCCGAAAAGCCCTGCATCGAAATCCTCGGGCTCGGGCTGGGACCAGCCCCAGGTCGCATGAGGCTTCATCGCGTTGCAGAGAAGATTGCCCACGCGCACCAAGAGTTCGTTCCTTCCCGGCCGGACGGCATCCCCGATCTCGAAGGCGAAAGGCGGCCACAGACAAGCGCCCACGGCTTTGCCGTTGACCCAGACTTCCGCCATGTGCTTCACCGCGCCGAGATCCAGGACCAGGCGGCCGCCCACGCCGTCCAACTCGAACTCAGTCTTGTAATCGACGTAGCCGGTGAATTCGGCGAGGCCCCATTCGAGCCAGGATGCCAGGGGCCGCGGAGCGCTTTCCTCGTTCTTCAGGATCTCCGGCGGCTTCGGACCGGGCGGCACCGGCGCGGGCGGCTGAACCGAGGGATCGATGCCGACTTGCCAGGGACCTTCGAGGGTTTGCAGAATCACCGAGGACTCCTCTTCGCGATCTGCGGGATCGATGGGCATCGGTTCCTCTTTCGGATCGAAGACCACCCAGAAGGCCTGGCAGGGATCGAAGGAAAGATTCATCCGGCCGCCGCCAGGCTCCTGCCGGGAAGGCACCGTCGTGATTGCACCGGTCTCGCAGTTCCAGATCGACGCGCGTCCTCGGGTCTCTCGGAAAATCATCGTGCATTCCCGCCGCTCTCCGGTGTTGTTCGCGAGCCAGAAAAAATCGCGGCCGCCCGTACGGCGGTGGAGATCGAGCACCGGGAATTCGCCGGAGACGAACCTCACCTGGGGCTCCATGAAGGGCGCCCGGCCCGCAACGAGAGCGGGCACGCCTTGCCTGGTTTTTTTCACGGAGGGAAGGGCCTCGAGCTTCTTCATCAGGGCGAGCATTTCAGGATCGTCCATGCCACGGTCGGTCGAACCCCGCGGCAGGCTGCCCAGGAGATAGACGGGCCCACCGGCCTCTGCGAATTCCAGGAGCTTTTGAGCCGCTTCCAGGGGCCAGATCAGCATGTCGGGCAGCACGGCCGCCTTGAACTCGAAAGGGCCGATCGAAAGGCAGCCCTCCGGCGAGACCTTCATCCGCTCGAGGTAGTAGCGATCCGCGATGAGATACTCGATCCGGGCGGTAGTCAGATCCTCGATGGCCTGGGCATAGACGCTCTCGATCTGCTTGACCGTCTTGCCAGGTTCTCCTGTGTCCACCTCCGAGTTGAAGAGCGAGCCGAAAGACACGGGGTGGTTCACGTCGAAGACCTTGCCGCCCAGCAGGGCCCAGGTGCTGTCCATGGGATTCACGAGCAGGACGTCCGGAACGAGGTGGCCCTTCGAATTCACGTAGCTCGCGCGCCGAGCGAAATCGGTCCAGAGGTGAAAGTGCGGCCAGTAGGGATTGCTTTCGAACCAGTCCGGCGGATAGGGGATCGTGTCGAGCTTGCGGTTCAGATTCACGCCGTGGGGCACGATGTGGCTGACGCCCCAGGCGATGACGGCGTTGGCGGCCTTCTTCATGAGCACCGGCAACATCTGCCATCCGGCTACGCCGAGCACCTCGCTCTGGAAGCGGCGGCCCTCGAACTCGATGACGGACTGGGTTTCCTTGAAGTCGTGCACTTGAAGGGCCTTGTGGACCAGGCAGTCGTTGCCCGGCATCGAGACGGCCCGCTGGGCCTTGAAGAAGTCGCCCACGGCGAAGGCCTGGGCGGCGAGGGACTCTTCCCAGAGATTGGAGATGCAGTACATCCCACGCTTCCCGAGCCAGCGGCTGACCTCGCCGAGGTAGCTGTCGGTGTAGATCTCCGACACCACGTCGTACCAGTCCCAGCGGGCTTTGGCCCAGAGCCCTTCCTCGTCCCGGTCGAGGAGCAGCGGCATCCAGAGGCGGATGTCGCGGCCCTTGCTTTGCCTGTACTCCCGGTCGAGATCCTCTGACCAGGCGATCTTGTAGCCGTAATCCCCCTCGTTGTCGACGAAGACGCCTGGAATGGAGCGGCCCATGCGCCCACCGAAGGTCCGGTCGTAGGGCTCGTGGGCAATCTCGATGAAGGCCGCCGGCAGGCGGCGGTCGATGTAGTTCACGTCGCCGCCGTCGATCCCGGGGTGGTGGTATTTCGAAAACGAGTAGATCCGCCAGGAGCCGCCTTCCGCCTTCCAGTCGAAGGCTCCGCCTTCATGGAGGAGAGCAAGGGTGGCGCTCCGGATCACCGCCGGGGAATGAACCTCGCCGGCCCAGGAAAGCAGCCAGGGCGCCGCGCCGGCATCTCCTCGGGCTGTAGAGCCCGTCCATTCCGAATCATCGTAATCGAGTCCTCTCCAGCCTTCGTCCTCTTCATCCGAGGACCGGCATCCCTCGTCGGAGGGCACCTCCTGGACGGTGCCGTCCTCGTAAACGATACGGAGTCCGAAGATCAGGCCGCAGGGGCCGTCCGCATTCGCCGCTTCGACGGCGATCACATTCCTGCCGCCGCGAAGCGACGCGCTCAGATCGTACTCCGTCACAACGTGCCAGTCGGGATTCTCCCCCATCTTCGCACCGTTCACGTGGAGGGTGTAGGAATTGTCCGCGGTGACGGCCAGTGCCGCCGCGCGGATTCTTTTGGAGGAGCGCGTCTCTACGACCTGGCGGAAATACGCTGTGCGATTATCGCCCTCGGCCTTCGCATTCCAGATCCATTTTCCTGGGGCGGGCCGCAAGGGCGGCTTGTGAAAGGGTTCGGCGTGCCGCGCCGCAACGGTGAAGAAGGATTCGGGAAGCTCGACCGATTCCCCATCCAGCAGATCGAAAGTCCGGCACTTCAGCGAAACGGCAGCGAGCTCCGGATGGGCCTCGAGCACCCGGCCGTCGGCGCGGCCGCTGGGCCACCAGTACTCGTCGCAGTATCCGAGGTACCCGCCGGCCGCTTCCGCCTTCTTCAGGGCGGCATCGAAGGTCTCGAACCAGAGAGGGGAGAGCCACTCTTCCCGGGGCAGCCCCCGCCGGGGGTGCGCATAGCCGGGATTCATTCGCTGCCGGGATATCTCCGCTGCCATGCGGGCCGCGTGCTCCGGATCGAGGGCCGTGTCGAAGAACCAGAACGCGAAGGGCGCGTAGATCATGTCCGGCTGCCGGAATTCGGACTTCAGCTCCTCGAAAGAGATCTCCTTCCGCTGGGCAGGATGGAATGACGGCTCCTCACCCTCCGGAAAGCCGGCCGCCGTGGTCATGCCAAAAAGAAGGAAGCCCCACAACAAGGTTGAAAAGAATGTTTTCGATCGCATGCGCACCTGGCTCCATCGGAAGTCGAAGAAACATCTCCTTCACCTGACGCATCCGATTGAACTCTACCCGCTTACAGGCTTAAAGCCAATCCCGGCGCGCACGTTCCTTGTTCGTTCATGTTGCGTTTCCCTGCCGGTGCGACCGGCTGCAAAGGCCGAAAAATAGGAATTTCGATTCTGCCGTCAACTCGAGAGAGCCCGGTATCGCTCTTCTCCAACTCTTCAGGGGCTCTGCGGGTGTTGCAACCGGCCTGAATCAGTTGAGGATCGGGGATGCTGAAAATACAGTCGAATAAGACGTAATCACAAAGAGGTTGGAACCACCTCCAGCCCCGCTTTTTCATAGGTATCCCAAACCGATTTTGATATTTTGCATCCATCCTACAAGAACACACAGTAACGCTACTGCACCGGAATTCGAAGGCACGTTGGTTTTGGTATCGAGAGGAGAGCCAAATGTTACGGGGAATCATATTCGGTATCGTCTTCGGTATTGTGACTCTAGGCTCGGCGGACTCTGCGACTATCTACGTGCCTGATGATTACCCCACGATCCAGGATGCCATCGACGCCTCGCTCGACGGTGACACTATCATCGTTCGACCTGGCACGTACGTAGAGAACATCAACTACATGGGAAAAACCATCACAGTGATGAGTGAGAAAGGCCCCCATGTTACAACGATCGACGGTGGGATTCCATCTAATCCGAATCGAGGTAGCGTTGTCTACATCGAGAGTGGCGAGGGACCTGATACCGTTCTAGAGGGTTTCACTATCACCAACGGTACAGGAACGAACGGAGTGGGTGGTGGAATCTTATGCAACACCTCCAGCCCAACGATTCGGAACAACATTATCACAGGAAACAGACTACATGGCCATGGCGGGGGGGTCTATTCCTACCTTTCCACCGTGACCATAGAGGATACGTTGGTGATCGGCAATACCCTTACCAACGGATACAATGGAGCAGGGATCCACAGCTACGCTTCGACCCTGGCAGTGATTGATACGATTGTTGCAGGGAATACTTCCGGTATATTCAGTTCGGGTAAGGGAGGGGGCATCTATGCCCATTCCAGCACAGTCACCCTGACAAATACCAACCTCTTCTGGAATAACGCTGAAGCAGGTGGTGGTTTCTACTGTACTTATAATCCAAAGGCTGTTGTTACAAATTGCATCTTTTTCGACAACGAAGACAATGCAAAAGCCGGGGGGCTCTATGTCGGAGGGTACAGTGATGCAACAGTCCATAACACGATCTTCTGGGATAACGGCCCATGGTATGGGGGTTACTGGGAGATCTACTTGAACTCGGGAACCTTCACGATCAGTTATTCTGACGTGGATATGGGTCAGAACGGTGTCTATGTCAGCGGCAGTTCCACAATGAACTGGGGTTCTGGCATGATCGAAGCTGATCCGCAGTTGCACGACCCGGACAAGGGCGACCTTCATCTAACTTCAGAGCCCCGGACACGATATAGCGAGAACGCCTCTGATTAGGGCATACGCATCAATCGCATCCCTGGTTGCGAGATAATTTCCGCGACTGGCTCTTAGCTCAAAGACGGTCCGTACTGGGAGAAACCTTGCGATTCAGGCACAGGACCACTCGCTCGAATCATTCGCGTCGTGGAAATTCCTGCACCATGTCCGGGGCTCTGAACTTGGAACTCTCCGTGCAGAGATACCGGTGATAACTCGGTTGTCAACGAGCTCACTGACTTCGAGGGTGATCCACGCATCGCTGATGGAACTGTGGATATGGGTTCTGACGAATTCCACACGCACCTGTACGCCATGGGAGCCGTAGTCCCCGGCAGCAGGATACAGGTCAAAGTCATCGGCAATCCGGGAATGACACCGGTGACGCTGGCTCTCGGTTCGGGCATTCAGGACCCGCCGCAATCTACGCCCTACGGCGACCTCTACCTGATCTTGCCCCCCGTCAAGACATTCAACCTCGGCGCAATCCCATCCACCGGCATCTGCGTCGTTTCGGCGACCGTGCCGTCGAACTGGCAGAGCGGGGAGTGGTATCCCTTTCAGGCGTTGGTTGGACCGCCGGCGTCGGGATCGGTGTTGAGCAACTTGATGGTTTTGGTTGTCGAGTAGCGTGACGATTCAAGAGGCTGGTGCAAAGTACGGCGTTTTCGAAGGGCGTAAATGGACCGGTGCAAGTCGATTCTCGATGCCAACCGATATCGACACGCGAGGAATCACCCGATAAGTCGTTGAGGAGCGCTACCGTGCTCCCCAGCTCGACGGAGGAAACTGACATTACTCGTCTCCCACCTCCAGCGGGGCTGAGAAAAACCGCAGCTCGCATTCCATGGCGTAGCGATAGGCATCGCGCACGGCCGGAGCGTCGGTGGCTACGCGATCGAGGAGCTGCTCGATCGATTCGGCAAGCTCCTGGAACTCCACCCCGGAATAAGTCTCGATCCAATCGTTGTACGGGGTGTCCGCGTTCGCCATTTTTTTGAGCTCCTGCCCGAGGTAGGCGTAGAGCCGCATGCAGGGTGTCATGGCCGCCACGATTTGCGGCACATCGTCGTGCCAGGCGGTGCGCATCAAAAAACGGGTGTAGGCGAGCGTTTCCGGATAAGGCCGCACCTGCTCGAGATCGATGCCGAAACGCGCGGCCACCCGATCGTGCGCTTTCAGCTCCTCGAACCCCCCGCCCATCAGAGCATGAAAGGTTTGCGCCTCGTCCAGATCGCGGCTGCGAGCTGCGGCGAGGGCGTAGGCCCGCAGAAACGCTTTCAGAAAAAACACGTCCTGCGCCACGTAACGTTTGTACGCCTCCCGATCGAGGCTCCCGTCGGCGAGCCCTGATACAAAGGGATGGTGTAGGCACGCCCGAGCCAGCTCGAGGTTGGCCTGCCATAGTTCCACGTGAATCATTCAATCCCCCCAGGTCATGCACCAAAAATCGCGCTCGTGCTCGAGGACCGCGTTGAATTCCGACTGCTGATCGGGGTGCCGATACCGCGCCGCGAGGTCCTGCAATCCACGGACATACCCGGCGAAGGCCTCGTTCGACCAGCGGTCGATGAACTCGGCATGTGGCCCGGTGCTCTCCAGCCGACTCCACGCCGCGAGGTAGGCCGCCTCGACACCGAAGAGGATCGCCACGAGCACCTCAAAGGGCTGGCTGTAGGCTGATGCGATCAGATAGTCCACGTAACGGCGGCACACCGCGTGACGCTCGGATTCCAGATCAAGGCCGAATTCACCGGCTTTCTGCTCGAACCAGTCCAGCTCGCCATCGAGGGAGCTCAGCCCGCCGATCAGGAGCTTGTGAGCGGGACGGGGCGCCTTGGACAGGGCAACGGCTTGAAAAATGGTCAGCCCCGTGGCGAAGTGATAATCCTGGACGAGCCAGCGGTGGAAGGCATCGTCGGGGATGGTTCCGTCACGGATGGCGTTCAGAAACTCGGCTCGAGTGGCGCGCAGCCACAGATCACCTGCCTCTTTGACCAGAGGCGAATCTTCGAATTCACGCATCGTTTCTGCCTCGACAACAAAGGTACCAACTCTCTCCAACCGGGATTGAACTCGCAGGAGCACATACCTACGTAATCCTACGACATCAAGATAGCATCGCGCCACGCCGGCTCCAAGCGCTTGCAGGAATCGGTGAAGCGCCACACGCGTTGGCTCGAACCCACTTTTTCCTGGCACAGGACCGCATATTTACGTATCAGTGAAAATGGCTCGGGACGCATTTGGAAATGCTGCGGGACACTCTGATCAAGAAGGGTTGATCAAAAGAGTATCCCACCCGTCTCTGCAAAACTTGCGAAACTGAGTGTCCCCCGTATCCCATGTACTGGATCCCACGTCGCCGCCTGATACCTGCTGGAGAAAAAAACCGTGCGAAACTCCCCGATCGCCCCGTTCGTTTTCATTCTGGCCACGTTGACCCTGCTGCTCGCCGTTCCCGTCGGCGGTGATGTGGCCGCCGCCGATGACCGTCCCATGCTGACGAAGGTCGAGAAAAAGGACCTCCCCATCGAGGTCGAGGTCTCGGGTATGTTCCAGGCCGAAGACAAGGAGCGCATCGCCGTGGAGCCCGAGGAGTACTCGGGAGAGCTGATCATCAAGCAGATCGTCGACGAAGGCACCGCCGTGGAGGAAGGCGACCAACTCCTCGAATTCGAGCTCGACAACCTGAAGAAAGCGATCACCGAGGCGCAAAACGAGGTGGACGACGCGAACGTCAAGCTCCAGAAGGCCCGCGCCGAGCTGGGCACCCTGAAGATCGACCAGGACGTGGCCCTCCAGCGTGTGAACAAGGAGCTCGAGCTGGCCCGGCTTGCCGTCGAGGGCGAGGAGAAAACCGTAGCCTACAAAAAGGAGGAGAAGGAGACCGAGATCCGACGTCGCGAGAACCAGTTCCGCGACCAGCAGGTCAACTTCGAGCAGCTCAAGAAGCTCTACGACAGCCGCGAGCTGCACACCGACACGGAGGCCATCCTGGTGGAGCGCGAGGCCAAACGCCTCGAGGAAGCCCAGTTCGACCTGAAGAAGCTGTACCGCGACTTCGAGCATTTCAAAAAGTACGAGCTCAACGTGGAGCTGGAGAAGAAGAAGCTCGAGCTCATCGAAAAGCAGGGTGCCAAGAAAAAGGAAGAGCTCAAATTCAGCGCCGACCTGGCCGAGAAAGAGGCCGGCGTACGCAAGGCACAGCGCGAGCTGGACAAGACCGATGAGAAGGTCAGCGATCTCGAGAAGGACCGCGACAGCCTGAAGGTCCTCGCCCCGCGCAGCGGCATCGTCTTCTACGGCACGATCGGCGGCGATGACCTGTTCAGCGACGTGGTCATCTTCAGTGGATCGAACATCCGTCAAAACCTGCGCATCGGCGGCCGCGTGCGCACCCACGAAACGCTGCTCACCGTGGCGTCGATGGAGAAGCTCTCCGTGGAGATGAAGGTGCTGGAGAACGACATCCAGCACATGAAGGAGGGCCTGTCGATCACCCTGCGCCCTGACGCCTTTCCCGATCTGGAGATCAAGGGCCAGATCGACAAGGTGGATCAGATCGCCTCGCGCGGCGGCTTCCTGAGCTCGGTAAAGGAGTTCAAGGTCAAGGCCTCGTACAGCAAAACCTATCCCCAGCTTCGGGCCGGCATGAACTGCCGTGTCGTGGTGCACGCCGACAGCGTGCCCGACGCGATCCAGGTGCCGGTGCTGGCGGTCTTCGAGGAGGAGGGCAAGTACTTCTGTTATCTCGACGAGGCCGGCAAGCCGTCCAAGCGCCAGGTGAGCCTCGGCGCGACCAACGGCCGGGCGGTGCAGATCTCGGAAGGCCTGCGCCCCGGCGACGACGTCTACCTCTACGATCCCTACCGGGAGTGATGCGATGAGCGACGCCATCATCGAGCTCAATGACATCTCCAAGGTCTACCGCATGCCCGGCGGCGATGTTCACGCCCTCAACAGGGTGAGCCTCGCCTTCGAGGAGGGCGAGCTCGCCGCAGTGGTCGGCGCGTCCGGCTCGGGCAAATCCACCATGCTCTACCTGCTGGGTCTGCTGGTCTCGCCCACGTCCGGCACCTACCGCTTCGGCGGCATGCCCATGGAATCGCTCCCCGACAAGCAGCGCGCCCGCATCCGGGGGCGGCAGATCGGGTTCATCTTCCAGTCGTTCCACCTCGTGCCGCAGCTCACGGTGACGCAGAACGTGCTCATGGGTGTGCGCTATCGCGGCGAAAACAACGGCAACCACGCCAACGCGACGCGACGTGCTGCGGAACTCCTGGAGCGGGTGGGCCTCTCCCACCGCCTCCATCACCGGCCCGGCGAGCTCAGCAACGGCGAGATGCAACGCGTGGCGATCGCCCGGGCGCTGCTCGGCAATCCCCGGGTGGTCCTGGCCGACGAACCCACCGGCAACCTGGACGAACGCACCGGGGGCGGGATCTTCGACCTGCTGGCCTCGTTGCACGAGGAGGGTAAAACCGTGATCCTGGTGACCCATGACCTGCAACTGGCGGGGCGCACACCACGCATCATCACGCTGCGCGACGGGGAGGTGGCCTCATGACCGCGATCCATCTACTCTCGGAAGCCTTTCAGAACCTCCTGCTCCACAAGGCGCGCTCTTCCCTGGCGATCCTGGGGATCATCTTCGGCGTGGCCTCTGTAATCTGCATGCTCAGCATCAGCGAGGTGGCCCGGCACGATGTGCTCTCGCGCATCGAGAGGATGGGCCTCAACAACGTAATCCTCGACTCGGTCAAACCCGAAGACGTGCGCCAGCGCGAGAAGGCCAGCTCGCAGCGCTCGTGGTACTCCTCCTACGGCGTCACCCGCAACGATCTGGAAATCCTGCAGGACTCGCTGCCGGTGATCGAGACGATCGTGCCGATGCGCATCCTGCTCAAGGACATCACCGCGGGCCTCAAGAAGGCCGACATCGCCGTGGTGGCCACCAATCCGGCCTATCCCGAGGTGATGGCGCACGGCCTGCGTCGAGGGCGCTTCATCGTGCCCGTCGACGAGGCGCGCGGCTTCCCGGCCTGCGTGCTGGGTTACTCCGCCGCCAAAACCCTCTTTCCGCTCAGCGATCCGATCGGCGAGACCGTCAAGATCGAGGGGCACCCCTTCGAGGTGGTGGGGGTGATGGAGCGTAAGGGGCAGACCGGATCGCACTCGGTGCTCTCCAATCCGGACAACACCGCCTACATCTCCTTCGATACGTCGTTCCTGCGCTTCGGTGACCTGCAAGTGCGCCAAGGCGAGGGCTCTTCGGAGGCGACCAAGCTGGAGATGAACCGCGCCGTTCTGCGCGTCAAACACCGGGACCACCTCGTTCCGGTGGCGCAGGCCGTAGGCAACCTCGTCGAGACGCGCCACAAGCAGAAAGACGTGCAGGTCTCGATCCCCTTCGCCCTGCTGCAGGAGCGCCGCCAGGCGGAACAGATCTTTCTGTGGGTCATGGGATCGTTGGCGGCGATCTCGCTGCTGGTGGGCGGGATCGGGATCATGAACATCATGCTGGCCAACGTGGCCGAACGCCGCCACGAGATCGGTTTGCGAAGGGCGCTTGGCGCCACCCAAAGCGACATCGTGCGGCTCTTCATCTTCGAGAGCATGGTACTGTGCACCCTGGGCGGCCTGCTGGGTTTGGCTGGCGGAGTGGGCCTGGCCAACACGGTGGGGACCCTGGCGGGGTGGACCGTCAGGTTCCAGTCGATCGCCTTTCCACTGGGGCTGGGTGTGTCCCTGCTGGTCGGGCTGGTCTTCGGCACGCTGCCCGCGCTGAAGGCCGCCAAGCTCGATCCCGTTCTGGCCCTCCGGGCCGAGTAGCGGTTTACGGTAACAGAGAGAGGAGCCACGACCATGAAATCTCTACCGGCGCGCTCGTTGATGATCGTCCTCCTGGCCTTCCTGGCGCTCCCGGCGCTCTTGGCAGCGCCGAGCCTGGCGGCTGCCGATGACCCAGCGACTGCCCTCACCCCGGTCCTGATCGCGGTGCAGGATACGAGCCCACCCCAGCAGCAGGGGCAGCCCCCTGACCAGGGGGAGGCGAAGGCCCCGCCGCCGCAAACGACGCGCCTCGAACGCGCCTATCGAGCACACCGGGCGATGCGCCGCGGACTGGACTTCCTGTGCCGTACGCAGTCCGACGACGGCGCCTGGGGATCGCACGATCCGGTCGTCGTGGACAGCGCGCAGCTCGGTTTCGGCATACTGAACCCAGGCAGCCACGACGGCGTACGCGCGGCTTGCACCGCCATCGGCGCCAGGGCGTTCCTGTTCTATCCCCATCGCACGAACGCCGACGAAGCAGCGCTGCAGAAAGCGATCCTATATCTCCTGCAGAACTGGAAGCTGGCCTACGACCCGGGTAACGCCTTCAACGTGTGGGGTTACGGGTACAACCTCGATTTCCTCACTGAGCTCTACACCCACCCGGAAGGTAAGCCCTGGCGCGACGAGATCGCGGCGACCATCCCGAAGGTCGTCGCCGGCCTGCGCAAGATGCAGGTGGCCGAGGGCGGGTGGGCTTACTACACGAGCGTCATGATGGAAGGGGACTCGATCAGCTTCACCACCGCCACGATCCTGCTCGGCCTGCTGCGCGCCCACGATCTCGGCTTCGAGGTTCCCGAGGGCATGATCGAGGACGCCGGCAAGATCATCAAGGTCCAGATCCTGCCCGACAAGAACTTCATGTACGGCACCTACCTGAAATACAGCGGCAACCACCACCTGGAGGACCTGAGCGCAGGCGGCCGCACTCAGGTTTGCGGGCTGGCCGTGCATCTCTTCGACGGCTCCTTTACCCGCAACGATCTGATCGACCGCAGCGCCGACTACTTCAAGAACGTGGACTATGTGGCTGTGATCGGCAACAAACGCATCATCCCCCATCGCGACGCCCCGCAGAACATCTCGGGGTACTTCCTCTACTATGGCTGTTATTACGCCGCCGAGGTGATGACCTTCCTGGGCGCGAGCGCCGAGCCGCGCCATTGGGAAAAACTGGCCGCGATGATCCTGACCCGCCAGGAAGAGGAGGGCTCGTGGTGGGACACCATCTGCTTCGACTACGGCGACAAGTGGGGCACCGGATTCGCCGTGTTATGCCTCGAGCGCTACCTCCAGTCGCTGAAGGTGCTGGAGACCACGCTCGACGAGCTTCGCGCCAAGGTGCGGCGCCCTGTTTGAGGAGGAGACCGGCATGATCCAACGGCGAGGAATTTTCGTAACTCTCTCACTTCTACTGGTCCTGGCGACGGCCTGCTCCCGCGATGGCAGCGCCGGCGCCGGCGATCGAGTCGACAAAGCCGGCACCGGAGCGGCGGCGCCCGCTCAGTTCACCAACTTGGGCTTGCTCGGTGCCATGGGATGCGGCGCTCCCGGTGCGATCGAGGTGCCGGAGCTGCCTGGCCGGGAGGATGCCGTTGGCGGTGCGCCGCGCCACTGCGGCGGTGTGGTGCTGCACAACCTCGACGCCGGCTCTCCGCTGGCCGCGCTGGGGCTGCAACCTCAGGACGTCCTGATCGCGGTGATGGAGAACTTCCTGCCGAACAAGGAGAATCCCTGCTTCGACCTGCTCGCCAGAATCGAATCGGCGCTCACCGCTGGAGCGACCGCCGTCGAGCTCGTCTATTTACGTGACGGTGCCACCCGCACGGCCTTGCTCGAGCTCACGGCAGCCGACTATCCACCCCTGGGCCAGGGTGATTTGCGGCGCAGCGAGAGGTACGCAGTGGCGGCGCAGCGCGGGCTCGAGTACCTGCGGAGCGTCCAGGACGACGGAGGCTGTTTTCCAGTCAGCAATTCCACCGCTGATGCCCGGCTCGCCGCGGCCTCCCTGGCCGGGCTGGCTTTCCTGGCCGGGCGCGATCTCGAAGACGCTGAGCGATTCCAGGAGAGCCGCGCGAGGTGCCGCGATGCGGTCGAGGACGCTATCGAGGCGGGTGAGGTCGGTCACCTGGGGAGCTCCTTCGCAATCTTTTTCCTGGCAGAGACATCGCGCAACAACCCGACCGATCTCTCAACGATGACCCTGCTGGCCCGCGCCCTGGGAGCGGTGCTGGAGGCGCAGAGAGACGACGGCGGCTGGGCGCTCGCCGGTGCGTGCGGCCAGGAGGAGACCGATGCTTCGGCCACCACCGCCACCGCAGCAGCCACAACCGGGTTCAACGAGCGCACGCTCGCCACGCACCTCTGCCTGGCGGCGCTGGGTGTGGCCGAACGCGCCGGCGTGCAGATGGAGAACGCCCCGATCGAGCAGGCCAGCGCCTTCCTGCGCAAGCACACCAACGAGGGCCGGGTCGGTTTCCTGCCTCACGAGGAGTTCGACCGCCGCAGCGAGGCGGGCCGCCTGGCGGGCATCCTCGTGGCCATGCGCGCCATCTCCTGCGCGTTCAACGACATCTACCTGCAGAAGCTGTTCGCCTACTACGCAGATCACGCGCACGAGATCGCCTGGGCACCTCTCGACGAGTCGATCCACCTGCTCTCCTCGGCGCTGCTCGCGCGCCAGAAGGGGCTGCTTCAGTGGAACCGCTTCAACCACGACAACCAGATCCTCCTGCTCAGCCTGCAAAAGCTCGACGGATCGTTCGTAACCCTGCCCAAGGCGCGGCGCGTTGCGGTGCCCTTCTTCGACGACCTGCAAGGTCCGGCGTGGCGCACGGCGCTCTATTCGTTGATCCTCCTGCTCCAGGAGGACACCCTGCCTCTGCTCACCGCCAAGGTCGACGGGACGCAGGGAAAACGTCGCGACAGCGAGGGGACGATCCTGGCCGGTCCGGAGGACGCCGACAGCTCAGGCGAGCAGCCGCCGGAGCAGGCCGGCACCATGATGTTCACCAACATCGACGATGCCATCGAGGCCATGAAAAAAATGGGACTCGACGAGGATAGCCCCGAAATGAAACAGCTCATGGAGCTGAAAGAACAGATGGGCGACGACGAGTAGTCCACTTTTCTTCAATCTTCGTGTTCCTTCGTGCTCTTCGTGGTGCAATCCAAAATCGGATCAACCACGAAGTGCACTAAGAGCACGAAGTCAGAGCATGCCAAGCTTGTCAGGAAAAAGCCGCCTGCTTCAGCGGAGAGCGACAATCCACACCTCACACCATCCCCCCTCTCTTCCCGGTGGACCCAACCGTAGCCCGACAGTGATGGAGGGCGGGTTTACCCGGCACTCGTTACTACCGCTGGATTGCTCCACCCAACCTTGGAGCCAGGCAGGCAGAGCAATCGGCAGGTGCATCGACGTCTGATCGCATCTCGTCGCCCTCCCTGACGGTCGGGCTTCTGCTGGCCATGGCGGATGAGAGAGGGATGTGGGGAGCGGACGGTGTCTCAAAAAACTGGCGCCAGGAGACGGATGCCGGCCTCTTTACATCGAAATCGAAATCGCTATCGCTATCGAAATCGATCCGAAGAGTCACCAACGATCGGTTCCGCGTCACGGCCGAGTCGGCGCTGCGGCTGCTCACAACGCTGCCGCTGCTAACACGAGATAAGGACACTGCCGCCGCACTGCCGCGAAGGGAGCTGCTGCTGCTAATAGGTGCGGCAAGGCAGTGCCCCATGCTGCGGGATGGGCCGGGGGAGGTTGCTCT
>Ga0190284_1000164_pt1 | contig 48641 bp, 39 predicted proteins | sample 48691812_MG_FD_161668 | JGI IMG/M metagenome (GOLD analysis project Ga0190284, IMG submission 161668) | Hydrothermal vent microbial mat bacterial communities from Southern Trench, Guaymas Basin, Mexico - 4869-18-1-2_MG | ecosystem: Environmental > Aquatic > Marine > Hydrothermal vents >...
TTATCTTTCCTCCGCGTTCTCTGCGACTCTGCGAGAGATAAATCTCTACAAAAAGCTATCTCGCAGAGACGCCGAGTCCGCAGAGAAAAGATTTTTGATTTTATCTTTCCTCTGCAACTCTGCGAGAGATAAATCTTTACTTCCGTCGACGCCGTACCAACGCCAGCAGGCCACCGATGCCCAGCAAGGTCATCGTGGCTGGCTCGGGAACCGCGGATACCGTCAGAGTATCAAGGCCGGTTTCGCCAGCATTGCTTGCTTGATAAGCGGTCGTAAATCGCACGAACACTTCCGTTCCAGTGGCGATGTCGAGAGCCGTAACCGAACCGCTGGTCCAAACATCGGCAACGGGACTGAGGAACGCTGTCTCGGCCAGCACATTGCCGCCTGTGGCTGCGTCGTAGAGGCCTGCCTTGAAGCTTGGAGAATTGGCAATCTGTTGGTACTTGAATGTCAGAGTAATGTCATTCTCCGTGGCATCGGCAACCGTACCGATACTCTGAGAAAGTGTCGCCGCGGCATGGTTGCGTATATTCATAACTTCATCCCCGTCGTCAGCGGTAATCCCCCAACCGGAGTAATGTCCGACATAGGCAGAGCCACCGTTTGAAGTCCAATGTTCGAAAGTAACACCATCTCCTATTGGTTCATAGGTGCCTCCGCCTCCGGTCAAGGTACCATCCTCAAAGCTACCGTTCTGCAATACGATAGCCGCCTGGGCGGTTGCTGCAACGAGCAGCACAGCTACACTCAACATCAACATCATTGTCATTTTTCTCATGACACACCACCTTCCCGCCCTCGATTGGGCGAAAACACTTTTGTCCGCCGGAACACCCGGTGGACTATCCTTTACAGCTTTGCTATCGACACGCTGCCGATAGCTAAAATCTCGATTATTCAGTTTTCAGAAACAAACGAAGATGCTATGGATACAATTTACCACGGGTTGGAAACTTTGTCGTGCACTTGCGAACATTATCCGATATTACCCATAGCCGTTTCCGCATCTTGATATTCAATTGTCAACTTCCCGAGGCCTGTTATCTTGCCAACCTCGACGCCACTGGTACAATTTACCACGGGTTGGAAACTTTGTCGTGCACTTGCGAACATTATCCGCAATTACACTTGCACTTTTTTGCCTCCCGATATTTACTTATAAAAAGCCGGGTGCCGTGGTTGCGGTGTTTTTTTGTGTGAACGGTTACGAAAAAAAATGGATTCCCGCTCCCAGATCGGGTCGAGGACAAGCTTCGCGGGAATGACCCAGCACTTATTTGCCATGTTTCTGAGCAGTTGGTAGGTTAATAACCATACTGCCCAGCCATAAAATTTCGCAAATAAGTGCTGGGCTAACTGATAACTGCTGTTAAAAAAACCATGCCTCATAGAGACCCTATATTTCGGCAGGAGCGAATCGAGCTTGATTTCAAGGATGTTGGGCTGCATGGCAGCGTGCCTCACCTGGGCAGAATCCATACATTCAAAGCTCGGCAGTGGGATGCTATGGACAAGCACGGGGATACGCACGAGGGGGTGATGGAGGTGCATTATATCGCCAGCGGCTCTCAGCTCTGGCGGATTGCCGGGAAGGAATATCACACTCGCGGGGGCGATATGTTCGTCGCCCTGCCAGGAGAGGAACATATTGTCGGCGAGCATATTCAGGAAAGAATACTTATCTACTGGATACGCCTGCGTCTGCCTCCCAAGGACAAGGGCGGAAAATTTCTGAACTTCCCCAAAAAAATCGTCAGCCCAATGCTGGATGAACTCTCGGAGATTTCTCCCGAATCACGGATGTTCAAGGCCCCAATGTGGATTCAGCATCTTTTCGACGAAGTTATTCTCGCCGATGCACACGCCAAAGCAAATATGAAACCCCTGGCTGTATCGTTGGCGTTGTTGAATCTGCTCATGGATATTGTCCCGTGTATCGAGGCTGGGCGGGTAGAAAGAAGGGGCGAAACGAGAAAAACCAGGGATATCGCAAGAGTTTTGAAGTATATCGACGAGCATCTCCTGGATGGGTTCGAGGTCGCGGCATTGTTGACGAACGACGAGCTGGCCTCTCAGGCGAATCTTTCCCGCGCTGGGTTTCAGGCCAAGTTCCGTCAGCAAACCGGCATGAGTCCAGCGGAGTATGTTCGGCATAGAAAAATCGAGCGGGCCATAGATCTGCTTTCGCCCGGGCGGCGTTCCGTAACCGAAGTGGCGATGCTTTTGGGGTTCTCCTCCAGCCAATATTTCGCCAAAGTCTTCAAAAAGTACACGAACAAACACCCCAGCGATTATCTCTCGTAATACAAAAGCGGATGGCCATGGGACGCCCAACATGGCTACCCTGCAAACAGCCGCGGTGTAGCCATGCCACCCGACGAAATCGGTATCGAAATCGATTGCGATTGCCCGGTGCTGTGGTTTCGCTGTTTCTGTTTTTACTGATAACTGATAACTAATTATTCAAACCGACCGGTTTGAGTAGCTGGTTGATTGGTTAACTACTTGATTAGTAAAGAATTACACAAATCTTTACAGCGTCGAAAACCCTTGTTTTTCAGGTCTTATCTGGACAGAGAGCTTTGGCGTATTTGTTTTGTAATCTTTTTGTGATCTTTTCCCAGTCAACCAGTCAACCAGTTAACTAATCAACCTGTCAACAACCCCGCGGTTGGATTGCTGAAAATCGGTCAGTTTGAGTAATTACTGATAACCGATTCCCGACAGCCCAAATAAAATTGTGAAATTCGAGAAATTGCCTTGACAATTATGTTTGAATATAACACAATGCGACATTATGTCAAGCGGTTCTGTACAAGGTAAAAAGTAGCGGATAGGGCGGGTTGCTGCGGGAAAAACCAGCGACGGCCAGGCCTTCTTCAGGGCTATCGGCATGACGACGCGGGAAACAATCCGATTCCGCAGAACAAGAAAAACAGCTATGCCTGACTTATTTTCAAATATTGGAATTTGGGACATAATACTTATAGTGGTAGTATCGGTTAAAGGGACCTTTGCAGCCTATATCCCTCATCCAAGGTGGAAGGCGTTTATTTTACTTTCACCGATTCCCTTCACTTTTGCGGTCTTGGCGCTCGGCCAGCCGCTTGATGCGACAAATCTGTCGGGCCTGCTCGTTCTGCTGCTATATACTTTTGCTGTTAAGTTTCTTTATCGACAATTTAAACTACCTATCGTATGGGCTATTATTCTTTCGGCACTGGGGTATTGTGTTATCGGCGGCATACTCGCTATGGTTATACCCAAGACCGAGACGGCATTTTTGATAGCGGCGGTTGCGGTTTCCACAGTGGCAGCAATACTGCATTCGGCCATGCCGCATCCTCTGGAACCGAAGCAGCAAAGCCCTTTGCCAATCTGGAAAAAAACCATCGCCATCGCTCTGGTAATATCTTTTATCGTCATCATCAAGTCTCATTTGCAAGGGTTTATGACGGTGTTCCCAATGGTGGGAGTTATTGTGGCCTATGAAGCCAGGTTAAGTCTATATACTGTGTGCAGACATATTCCGGTGGCCATGCTGGGCCTTGTTCCCATGATGACCACTTGCTATGTGCTGCAAGAGCATATCGGCCTGGTCCCGGCACTGCTGGCAGGCTGGGTGGTTTACCTGATTATTCTGCCGCTCTTTGTTGTACCGCTGTGGAAGAAATATGACACCGAGGAAGACATTCGCCGCATCAGTTGTGAAAACCAATCTGAAACATTAGGAAGGAACTAAAAAGATGCCAGGCAAAGAGATTCATTCGAAATTTTACTACAATGAAATCTCGCCGATGCTGCCGAACAAAATCCTCGATTTTCACACCCATACATGGTCGTGCGAAGACTGGAAGTTCAAACCCTGGGAGACCAAGAAGGATGGTGGCAAGTATATGGTTACCGCGGAAGACTATCCGCCTGAAAAGCTTCTTGCTGACGGACAACAATGTTTTCCGGACAAAGAATATAAAGCTGTGGTTTTCGGCTATCCGACACCAGCGGTTGACCTTGAAAAAGACACCCGCTTTGTAGCTGCCGCCGCTCGAAAATATAAAAACCTGTATCCCCTGATTATGGCAGGTAAGGACTTCAAAGTTCCTCGTGAACAACTAAAAGAGCAATTGCGAAGCGGCGGTTTTCTGGGCTACAAAGTTTTTCTGAACTGGGTGGGCGACGATTATGGCGACATGAGCATAGAAGATATGCTCAGCGATAACGAGATGGCATTGGCTAATGAGTTGGGTTTGATTATCATGCTGCATGTTCCCCGAACCGGCCGGCTGGCTGACCCCGAAATTCAGCGGGGGGTTCAGTGGCTATCAAGAGATTACCCCAATGCCAAGATTGTTCTGGCGCACTGCGGACGGTGCTATTTGCCATCCGAAATGAAAATGGCCATCCAATCCATAAAGGATCTAAACAATGTCTGCATGGACACCTCGATGGTCATGGATCCGCTGACTCTCCAGATAGCGATGGAAGCAATCGGCGCCGAGCGTCTTTTGTATGCGACCGATTTTCCGGTAGCTGCGATGAAAGGCAGACGCGTGCGGGTTATGGACCACTGGGTGGATGTGGTGTTGGACGAATATCCCGATAGTGCTTACAGAGTAAAGTCTAATGATATAAGAGCCACCTATATGGCCGTGGAAATTGCGGTAGCCATTCGCGACGCAGCAGAGCGGGTGGGCATCTCGGATAAGCAGCGAGACGGCGTGTTTTATGACAATGGAATGAAACTGCTTAATAACATTACTGGCTGAGCCAATTGCAAAACTGTAGCCTAGCCGCCCTCGGCTGGGTAGGTCGTGTAAAAAACACTGGAAATATAGCAAGTTAAACACAGCCGAGGGCGACTGTGCTACATTTCCGCATAGTTTTGCAATTGGCTCTAGCTGCTAACTAACTCAAACTGACCGATTTTCAGTAACCCAACCGCTGTGCTGTTGACTGGTTGATTAGTTAACTGGTTAACTGGGAAAAGATTACAAAACAAATACGCCAAAGCTCCGTGCCCGGATAAAACCTGAAAAACACAAAGGTTTCGACGCTATAAAAATTTATGTAATTCTTTGCTAGTCAACTAGTTAACCAATTAACCAACTACTCAAACCGTCGGTTTGAGTAACTAAAAGTAAAGGAATTGAAATGCCGTTTGAAATTAAAGATGTTGACAAAAAGTTTTACGAGGAACGCCTGCAGGACTTTCTGCCGGAAAAGATTCTCGACAGTCATACGCACATCTGGCTGGACAGGCTGGTGAACGCCGGAGACAGTGCGGCTGGCAAGATTCAGGCCTGGCCTCTCAAAGTGGCAAAGGAAAACTCGATCGAGGATTTAGTTGCTGGCTATAAGCTATATTTCCCGGATAAAGACGTTACTCCGTTGTTCTGCCCCGGCAATGTTACCAGCAAAAGCAGCATTGAAAACTTGAACGAGTATTGCTCCAGTTCCGCCGCGGAGTATAACTATCCCTTCCTGACGTTGACGAATCCGGACTGGGACGCAGCGAAGGTTGAAGCTGCTATACAAAGGGATAAGTCGATTGGCGTTAAAGTTTATCTGACCTTTGCGCCGGATTATATTCCCGTCGATGAAATAAGGATTTTCGACTTTTTGCCCCGGCGTCACTTAGAGGTGCTAAATAAAAATGGCTGGGCTGCGCTGCTGCATATCGCCAGGCCAGGCCGACTTGGCGACCCTCTGAACCTCGCCCAGATGCTGGAAATTGAAGAGCGATATCCCAACGTCAAACTTATCATCGCCCATGTCGGCAGGGCGTATTGCCCGGAAGATGTCGGCAATGCTTTCGAGCTGCTCAAAGACACGAAGAATATGGTTTTTGATCTCGCAGCCAATACTAACGCGGATGTGTTTGAACAGCTGATAAACACCGTCGGCCCGAAACGGATTCTTTTCGGCAGTGATGAACCCATCAGCAGGATGCGGATGAAACGTATCTGCGAAAATGGCAAGTATATAAATCTCATCGCCAAAGGAGCGTATGGCGATGTTTCAAACGACCCTCATATGCGTGAAGTTTCCAAGGAAGAGTCGGACACCTTCAGCTTCTTTATGTATGAGATAATCGACGCCTTCAGACAGGCTGCCCATCGCACGGGGCTGTCGCGAGTTGACATTGAGGATGTTTTTTATAATAATGCACGTAACCTGATTGAGTCTGTTAAACAAAGTTGAAAAATTGTTAACTGCTTTCAGCTCGGCTTGGCGGGAGTAAAATTAAAGTTTGGAAAAAGGAATAAAATATGAACAACCAGAAAAAACCGCGAATCGGCATACTTGGCCTGACTTTGGACTTGTATGAAACTTTGGAACCGGAGCTTCGGTCGCAGCGGGAGCAGTGGGTAAAACAAACACTGCTGCCCGCCCTTGAGCCGATAGCGGACGTGCGGTTTGGCCGGGCTGTTTATAGGCCTGACGATATCGAGGAGACTGTCCGGCAGTACGAAGCTGACGGCCTGGACGCGATGCTCGTGATATGCCTAACCTATTCGCCCAGCCAAATTTCACTGCCAAGCCTAAAGCGAACTCGGCTACCGATTATCGTTTGGAACACGCAGGAACTTTTCTCCGGCGACAATTTCAGCCCAGCGGACATGGCAGCCAATCACGGCGTTCACGGCACGCAGGACCTGTGCAATGTGTTGCTGCGTAGCGGCGTGGAGTTCGAATATGTTACGTCGCATTTGCAGGATTCCGACGCCATGGTAAAGTTGGAAGACTTTTTCGTTTCAGCTGCGGCTGTCTGTCGGCTGCGTCGCGCGAGGCTTGGCTTGATCGGTTATCCGTTCCCCGGCATGGGAGATTTCGCCCACGACAGCACGCACCTGGCTGCTACGCTGGGCTGTCAATGGCAATCGATTTCAGTTGAAGACTACATAGAGAGGGCTGAGTCTGCCGAGTCTGGTTCCGTCGAGAAACTCATAGCGGAGTATCGCGAGAAATACGACTTGGCTGACGACCTGACCGAGGCTGACCTGGAAGTTACCGCGCGGGCGGAATTGTCGATGCGGTCTATCATAGCGGAAAAAAAACTGGACGCGTTCAGTTATCAGTTCATGGCGTTCGGCGAAAACGAGCGGACTATTACGCTGCCATTCGTCGCAGCCAGTCGGTTGATGGCTGAGGGTGTGGGCTTTGCCGGCGAGGGCGACCTTGTGGGGGCGGCGGGCACGTGGCTGCTCAATATTCTCAAAACTCCGGCGAGTTTCAGCGAGATTTTCACTACTGACTTCGCGAACGAAGGCGTGATCATGAGCCATATGGGCGAGGCCAGCACTGCCCTTGCCCGCACGGATAAAAAAGTCCGCATGATCGCCCGGACCAATAAAATATCGCGCACGCGTGAAAGACAGCTGGCGCTGGTCGCAAGTTTTCAGCCTGGCCCAGCTACGCTTTTTGCACTTTGCCTCGGGCCTAATCAGAAATGGCGTTTCGTCGTCAGCCAAATGAACATAGACGATTTCGGCCCATTGCCTTCGATGGAAACCCCGCATTTCAGGCTGGTTCCTGAAGGCGGCGACATACGCGAGTTTCTCACCAGCTACGCCAAGGCGGGAGGCCCGCACCACAACGCCGTCTGCTTCGGCGACGCCAGGGCGCGTCTGAAATTGACAGCCAACTTGCTCGGAGCTGAATATTGCGAGGTATAATCGGATGTTTCTCGGAATCGATCTCGGCACGACGAACATAAAAGCCATCGTCGTGGATAGCGATGGCCAGGTGGTAGCTAGCGGCTCTGCGCCGGCGGAAATTTTCCATCTCGACGACGGCGGGGTCGAGCAGGATATCGAGCAGATATTCTCCGCGACACTCGCTGCGATAAAACAGGCGACCGGGTCGGGCCTTGGCAATCGGATACAGGCTATCGGAGTTTCCAGCCAGGGCGGCGCGATGCAAATCCAGGCCAAGGACGGAACCCCTTGCGGACGCGTCATAGGTTGGATGGACGGGCGGGGAAAACCCTACGACGCTAAACTTACCGCTGAACTTGGGAGCGATTGGTTCGCTGCTCACATTGGCCACGGGGTCAGCGGCATAGCCCCGGGGCAGCTCCTTCGCCTGCGGAAAGAGAAGCTCCTGCCGGGCGCGTTTCGAGTGGGTTTTGTCGGTGATATTATCGTTTCTCGCCTGTGTGGACGGGCTGCCCACGACGCGACGAGCCTTTCGCTGGGGATGCTATACAACCCCTCGCTTGGTCAGGCTGACCCCGAATTGCTCGAGAAAATAGGCCTGGCGGAAAGTCAGCTACCGGAACTATTGAACGCGAGCGCACCAGCTGGCGGATTGCTTGGGGACGTTGCGAAACAAACTTCCTTGCCAGCTGGCATACCGGTGTCCGCAGCGATTCATGACCAGTACGCCGCTGCCCTGGGCTGCGGAGCTGTGAACGCGGGCGACGTGATGTTCGGCGCGGGGACAGCCTGGGTTTTGCTCGCGGTAACGGACAAGCTCACAGGCCCGGCGGTAAATTCCGCCATCGAATGCAGGCACGTGGTGGACGGCTTGTTTGGCCAAATTTTGTCGATGGTCAATGGCGGCTCGTCGCTGTCGTGGGTTCTCAAAACGCTAGGCTTGGAGAATCTCGACTCGAGCCAACTGGACGAAATAATCCAAAGCGTCCTGCCCGGCTGCGATGGACTGGCGTTCTGGCCTTTGCTCGTCCCGGGCGACAGAGAGGGCCTGGCTGAGGGAGCCACAGGCCAACTGACGGGCTTGCGATTGTCGCACACACAGGCCCATATAGTTCGCGCCGTCGTCGAAGGGCTTGCGTGTGAACTTACGCGACACCTGAAAATTTTGGCCAAGGCTGGGCTTGGCGTAAAAAGGCTGATAATGGCGGGCCATGCCGCAGGCAGCAGCGTTACTCCGCAGATTATCGCCGACGTATCCGCCCTGCCGGTGGTCTGCGTCCAGGCCCCAGCTGTCAGCGCCATCGGAGCTGCGATAGTCGCCCGCGGATTGGCCGAGCCAGGCAAAAGCATACTCGAACTCACCAACAGCTCCGCAAGCCCTCGCCGAACCGTCGAGCCGTCAGCTGATAACGTCGCCCTTTACAGGTCTCTTCTCGAACGCTACATAGCAGTGTAGCCATGCCACCCAGCCAGTAATCAGTAACAGCAAAAGAAGCAAAAACAGAAAATGACGAAAAATTGACCAATACCAAATACCCAGCGCCCGGTGCCATGGCTGCGATGTTTGCAGGCATGGCACCGGGCCTATTTATGCCGCCCTTTCAGGGCGAATGTCAACGATTACTTGAACCCAGGGCGTTGCCCTGGGCCAAGATATATTAGCCCTTCGGGCTGAAAAAAATGTGAACGGTTCGGGCTGAAAAAATATGAACGATTACAGAGCGGGAACGAATTACAAAGACAGGACAGCTCCTTAGAGCCTACCCCAAAGAAGCGCTACTGCGTGCGACAAAACCCCGGGTGTGAATTTGTCTAATACCCGACAAAACGGCAACACGTCCGGGATGCTTTGGGACAAGCTTCCCGGCGTTGGCGTTCCATGTTCAATTGTCAGAAAAAAGGACGGATATAAAATACAGACGCGGCGACCTTTATATCAAACAAGTGTAATTGTGACGCCCGACAGAGTGTCCAGCAAAATGAAATGGGGAAAAATGGGGGGCATCTGAAATTTGTTCGGCTTGTGGGGGGCTCTGGCTGTACAATGTCTCGCATGGCTAGGCCTGCGGACAAAGCGACTGCCCTTTGGGTTGTGAAAAAACTTCGGCACTGCGGACATCAAGCCCTCTTTGCCGGCGGGTGTGTGCGCGACATGCTCCTGTCCAGGCGATGCGCGGACTACGACGTAGCTACCGACGCGACGCCCCAGCAAGTGAAGCAAATGTTTCGACGAGTGCTGATGGTCGGGGCGAAGTTCGGCGTGGCGATGGTGATAAAGGGCGACCGCATGGTCGAGGTGGCAACCTTCCGCAGCGACCTGTCATACAGCGACGGACGCAGGCCCGACGGCGTGGAGTTTACCTCGCCAAAACAAGACGCGCTTCGGCGGGACTTTACCATTAACGGCATGTTCTTCGACCCCATCGACGAGCGGGTTATCGACCATGTATCAGGCCGAGCTGACCTGGCCAGGAAGGTCGTGCGGACGATAGGCCAACCCGAGCAACGATTCGCCGAAGACTACCTCCGCATGATGCGAGCGGTGCGGTTCGCAGTTCGGCTGGGGTTTCGCATAGACCCCGCTACCGCCCGGGCTATCGAGCAGTTCGGGCCTAACATCGCCAGCATCAGCGGCGAGCGAGTCTACGACGAATTGCAAAAAATGTTCAGCTGCGGCGGAGCTGCAGCAGGCGCGGAACTTTTGGGGCGGTTGCACCTGGCGGAACACATCCTGCCGGAATTGTTCGCCGACGCCCAGGCCAAACTGTGGGACGCTGCGACAGCCCGGCTGGGCGCGATAGACTCCAAGCCAGACCCCGTACTGAGTTTCGGAGCCTTGTTGATGGACCTGCCAAGCCCGGTCATCGCCAATATCATTCGCAGGTGGGGCCAATCGAACGACCTGAGAAAAACGCTGCAATGGTTCACTGTCCATCGCGACGGCTGGGCGGACGCGGCGGAGCTTAGGCTGTGCGAATTCAAGAAAATCTTAGCCAATGCGAACTATCAAAAACTCAAAACGCTTTGGAGTATCCGCGAACTCCAAGCCACGGGCCAACGGAAGCAGGCACGACGCATCGCCAGGCGAGCCAGCGGGATAGACCCGCGAAAAATAGCACCAAAACCATTCGTAACAGGCGACCGTCTGCTGAAAATGGGCTACCAGCCCGGCAGAAAAATAGGCCTGGTGCTCCGCAAACTTTACGACGATCAGCTGGACGAAACTCTCAAAACCAAACAAGCTGCCCTTAACAGGGCGCGGGAGCTACTACCATGACCAGCCAGGCTGAGAGCGAGACATCCATGCCGTTGAGCGAGCATCTCGACGAGCTTCGCCGGCGGGTGCTCTGGGCTATGGCAGGCCTGGCTGTGGGCGTCGCAGCGGCGATGTGTTTGGGCGGGGAGATTCTGTCGTTGTTGGAACAGCCTTACCTGGCGGTCACGACCAGCCGAGGCGGGGGACAATTGCTGGTGCTAAAAGCAGCTGACGGATTCCTTATATACATGCGGGTCTCGCTGATAGCTGGGCTGATATTGGCTTCGCCCTGGGTGTTTTATCAGTTCTGGGCCTTCGTCGCAGCGGGGTTGCATCAGCGGGAGAAGCGGTACGCCATCTTGGCGGTGCCTTGCTCAGCTGGGCTGTTCGTAGCGGGGGCTGCGTTTTTTTTGTTCGTCGCCGCGGTGCCGTTGATGCGGTTTTTCCTGGCCTTCAACGACTCGCTGGGCCTGGCTACCACCCTGACGCTGGGCAATCACATCGCTATGATGACCGGCATGATGTTAGCCTTCGGACTTGGGTTTCAGATGCCGCTCGTCGTAGCTTTGCTTGGGGCGATGGGCCTGGTCTCGCCAGGGTCCTTGGGCAAATATCGGCGACACGTCATCGTGATTCTGCTAATCTTCGCCGCACTGGTAACCTCGCCCAGCCCGATAGACCAAATCGCCCTGGCCCTGCCAATGTGGCTACTATACGAACTGGGAATCCTGCTGGTTAAACTAGGCAATAGGCAAACAGGGAAAAAAACATTCCACGGATTTCGCGGGATTAAAAACTGATTTAATAAACCTTCGGTTTCACGGTTTTTTTTGATAAAAAAAATAATCAGTATAATCTTCTTAAAAATCAGTGTAATCCGTGGACTCCTATTTGACATTGCTTTTTGGCGGCTTTTCGTGTAGAAGGGTCGGATTCTACTGTTAAAAATAGGGCATTCGATGAAATACTTTTTCCGATCATTGCAATATCTCAAGCCTTACCGCACTCGCCTGGCGATTTCTATTGTCTGCGTTTTGTTTATCGCGGTGCTTTGGGGTGGCGGGCTTGGCATGATGTTGCCGGGCATGAAGATTCTCACCAGCGACGAGGGTCTCCATGGCTGGGCGCAAAACACGATGATCTCCGACCGACTGGACGGGCGAGTCGTGCGGGAAATCATCCCAGCTGGTACCGACATCGATGGCCAAAATATTTCGCTGGTGCTCCGCGTCGTGGCGGTGGACCGCACGGGCCGAGCCCAGGCGGGCGGGCTGATCGTGGGCGATTGGCTGTTGGGGCTCGTCGACCCGACAGACGGCAAGCGAGAATATCTCCGCGGCGACGAGCTAAGCAAACAGCTAGCCCGGTGGGACTACGAAACCCGTCGCGTCAAGCTGATAGTCTACAACCCCGCCAGCCAGGCCTCGGGCCAGTCCAGACTTGTCCCGATCAAACTGCATCGACTAAAACGCAAAGCCAGGCTGCTCGGCAGGCTGACAAGCTACATCCCCAGCCCACAGGACGGCTCGGGCAGAGTACCCATGCTGTGGTGGCTGATCGGCCTGGTCTGCGCCATGACCCTGCTACGCAATGGCCTGCGATTCATTCAGGAATATCTCGTGCAAACCGCGGTGCTGCGAGGCATGTGGGACCTTCGCGAGCATTGTTACAACAGTGCCCTGCGGCAGCCTATCACATTTTTCGCCGAGCATGGCACGACCGACACGATGAGCCGATTTGTGCAGGACTCCAGCGAGCTGGGTCGGGCGCAGATGACGCTCTTCGGCAAGACGCTCGTCGAGCCTGCCAAGGCTGTCGCGTCGCTGGTGGGAGCGTTTGTGATTAGCTGGCAGATGACGCTTATCGCCCTGGTGGCTGGGCCTTTCGCAGCGGTGCTTATCCGCACGTTTGGGAAAATCATCCGCCGGTCTACCAAGCGGGCGCTGGAAAACTGGGCTGACATGCTGGCTGTGCTGGAGGAGACGCTCACGGGCATTCGCATCGTCAAAGCCTACACCATGGAGGCCGCGGAGCGCAAGCGGTTCCATCGTGTCAACCGCCAACTGTACAAACAGCAACGGCGCATGGCCCGGACGGACGCAGCGACCAGCCCGTCAATCGAAGCGTTGGGACTGACGGTGGGCCTGCTGGCGGCTGGCGGTGCGGGGTACCTCGTGCTGAACCACAAAATCGACATGGACATCGAAGACCTCATCACCTGGATGGTGATGCTCGCAGCTATCTTCGACCCTGTGCGAAAACTCAGCAAGGTCGCTACCCGGTTCCAGCGGGGCGACGCCGCAGCTGAGCGGATATTCGAGATTCGCGACCGCCAGAAGGAAAAACGAACCCCGGGCGCACCGATGCTGCCCAGGCTTAGCGGGAGCATCGAGCTGGCGGGGGTGGAGTACACCTATCCCAACGCCAACTCCCCAGCCTTGTGCGGGATAGACCTTACTATCCAGGCAGGCCAGACCGTCGCGATCGTCGGGCCAAACGGGTGCGGCAAGACGACGCTGGTGAGCCTGCTGCCCAGGCTGCTGGAGCCGAGCGGGGGCAAGATACTTTTCGATGGGCGTGATGTCGCGACCCATTCGCTCCGCTCGCTTCGCCGGCAGATAGCTTTGGTGTCCCAGGACACCGTTATCTTCAACGCGACCATCGGCGAGAATATATCGTATGGCCTGCGCCGACCGAAGCCTCAACAAATTCTTGATGCCGCGAAAAAGGCCTATGTTGACGAGTTCGTCCGCGAGCTGCCCGATGGCTATGACACCATGGTAGGCCAACGCGGCGCGACGCTCTCTGGCGGGCAACGGCAGCGAATCGCTATCGCCCGGGCGATTTTGCGAGACCCTGCGGTGCTTATTTTCGACGAGGCTCTTAGCCAAATCGACCCGGATTCCGAGCAGCGGATTTCCCAGGCTATGGGCGAGTTTATCACCGGCAGAACGGCTGTGATGATAGCCCACCGGTTCCAGACAATTCTCGCCGCCGATGCTATCGTCGTTATGAACGAAGGCCAAATCGTTGCCCTGGGCCCGCACAAACAACTGCTGGAAACCTGTGAACTCTATACCCAACTATACAACACGCAATTCGGCAACGCGAAATAAAAGCAACCACGGCACCCGGCGCTTCGGGCTGACAAAAACATGAACGGTTACTAAAGTTGTTTATGAAAAACTAAAGGAATTGTGGGAAATATGTCGAAAGCGCGTATAATATCGGCTTGTTGTCCGGGTGATTCGAGAATAACCTCTGAGAGTCGCTCGGCGGATATGCGCGGATGTGGCTTGGTTCTGTGCGCGTTGGTTTCGCTTTTTACGATTGGTTGCGAATATAAAGCAGTAAGCCCGCAGGCTCGGGAGCACCTGGATATTGCTTCCCGTGCGTATCGCGCGGGCGACAATAGAAAAACCGTTGCCCAGGCTGACGCGGCGTTGGAATATACAGGCCGGGGTAGTGTCGCTTTGCAGGCTACTTATCTGCGGGGCATGGCCCGGTACAGGCTGAAAGATATAACCAGGGCACAGAGCGACCTTGAAAAGGTTAGCCGAAAGAGTGATAATATCCAGCTGCTTATTCGGGCGTTTGACGCGCTTGGCGAGATAGCGTATCGCAAGGGCGACATGCCCCGGGCTGAAAAATGTTTTCAGCACGTTGTAGACTTGGCTGATCGCAGGCAAAGGCCTGTGGACAGGGCGCATTACAGGCTTGGTTGTATTTTGCAGCGTTTGGGTCGATGGCAGCAGGCGGACGTGCATTTTCAGCGAGTGATATACTTATTTGGCAGGTCGAAACTCGCCAAGTTGTCCCGCCGACGTGTTAACGGGCGAAAGTGGACGATTCAGGTCGGAGCGTATTCGACCAGATCCGACGCCCAGGCTGGGGCCAAGGCGTTTGACAAGGCAAAGCTCAAGACATACATTAGGCCGATTGTAGAGGCGGGACGGCTGAGTTTCCTGCTTCAGGTCGGGCGTTGGAACAAATACGAACGAGCAGCAGCTGGGTTGCGACAGGCCAGGTCAGTCCAGGCCCAGGCGTTCCTTCAGGTAACGAGGTAAACATGAGTAATCTATTGAAAGCGAAATTCGGTGCCGGGCGAACCGGTTGGCTTGGGCTGGCGGTGTTGGCTTGTAGCTTTTTGGGTTTGGCTGCCTTGCCGGGCTGTGGCGAGGAGAAAGTCCAGGCCAAAAGCAAGTACCCCCAGCAGTTCCTCCGCAAGGATTGGCCCATGCCCAAGATAGGCAACGCCACGAAAGTTCGGCGGGACTATCGCATACGCCCCGGCGACAAGGTCGAAATTATCTACAACGTCCGGACACTGCAGGACGCGCAGTTTTACAAGCTCAAAATTCGCGACGTCATCAGCATCCGCTTTCCGTACGACTCGAAATTTAATCAGATTGGCGAGGAAGTTCAGTCCGACGGCACGGTGCACCTGTTCCTTGTAGGCCAGGTCAGTGTCTTTGACAAGACCATCCCGCAGGTACAGAAAGAGCTTGTCGCACTATACAGCAAGTACATCAAGAATCCTGTCCTGACGGTATCGTTTAAGGAATCCAAGCGGGATATTTTCGATTTGCGAGACGCTATCAAAACCGCCCCGCGTGGCCAATCGCGTCTTGTGCCAGTCGCGCCGGACGGTACCATAGCACTGCCTCTTATCGGCTCGGTACTGGCTGGCGGGCGAACCATCGACGAGCTGCACGCGGTTATCAACAAGGGCTACCACGAGAACCCCGTCGCTCTGCACGACCTGGAAGTTACCGTAAACCTCGAGACCATCTCGCCCCTGCGGGTGTATGTCCTGGGCGAGGTTCGCAAGCCCGGGCTGGTCTTCACCACGCTCGGTGCCGCTCCGAGCGTCTCGGAGATGTCTGCTATGATGGCTATCGCCCAGGCGGGCAGCTACAATCCTCGCCGGGCTGAGCTTAGCAAGGTGTTGCTCATCCGCCGAAAGAATCTGTCCTATCCGCAGACGATGATAATCAATCTGCGGAAAATGCTCGAGCCGACCATCGAGACTGGCTCCGGCGCCGGCGCAAACGCTTCAGCTATGTTTCGGCGGGACATTTGGCTGGAAGACGGCGACATTATATATGTGCCGACGAAGAAGATTGCTGAGCGGGCGGATTATATCGAATATGTTTGGACGCGAGGCTTCTACGCGGTCGTGCCGCTGAACTACACAATAACGGGCAACTACAACGCCAACGATGCGGTAGATTGGCTTGGCCCGAATCCATAAGCTGGTTGGCCGGTTGACTAGTTGATCGGGAAATTTGTCGCGCAACAAGTTGCATGACCTACGAACTGACAACTGATTACTGACTACTGACAGCTACTACAGAGGTCAAAAATGGCTGAAACTTATTCGAGCAGAACATTACGGGAACTTGTGCGGATTATTGCCAGTCGCTTTGTCGGCATGGCGTTGATAATCGTGGTCATGGTTGCAGCGGTGGCCGCGGCGAGCTTCTACGCGCCGCGGTGGTATCGCTCGGAGGTGTTGCTCAAGGCCGAGCCTGGGCGAATAACCAATCCGCTGCTGAAGATGCCCTCCTCGCTCCGCGACCAGGTAACGCTGTTCGTCAGTACGCAGCGCGAGATTGTCATGAGCGACTATGTCCTGGCTTCGGCGCTGATGAGGCTGGAGTATCCCGCCAAGGCTAACAACGGCTCAAAGTGGAACAAGGCTGGCAAGCCCTTCTTTTCTGATGCGGCGGTGGATGAGTTCATATCCAAAGCCTCCGAACGGCTCCGCCAGTTTCGCAAGCGTGTTCATGTGGTTACCCCCGGCGGCCCGGACGCCACTTTTACGCAGACATTCAAGATACAGGTCAACTGGCCTGAGACTCTTCATCGCGAGGCTCCGGTGGAACTGGACAGTCTGAAAGATGTTCCGACGAATGGCCATGTTGACACGGACTATCTGGAATTGCCCCCCAGGCAGCGAGCGGCAAGGGAGTGTTTCCTCCTGGCCAAGTGGATTGTCAAAGCGTATATGACCCGCTACTCCGAGCTGAATCTCAAGGAGAGCACGCTGGCTAAGACTTTTATTCAGGACAAAGCCCTTGCCGAGGTCAAACGACAACTGGACAGATCCGCGACCGAATTTGCGGACTACTCCAGAAAGCTCGGGCCAGACCTGGCCACGGTCGTGAGCCTCATCGGCGACCAGGGTTCCAGCACGGGCATTACAGGCACTATCGACAAAATCGATGTCAGAATAAGCGGCATAGACAGTCGTCTTGCCACGCTCAAAACCTTGCAGCAAGCCGTCGCTACCGAGCTGGCCAAGAAGGACCCCGCCAAGATAGCTGTGCCCGACGAGGTCATCACCACCAACTCGGTTATCACGCTGCTCCAGGCCAAGATAATTGCGCTAAAACTCAAACTCAACAATCTGACGCCCGAGTTCACCGACAAGTTCAAGGATGTCGAAAATCTGAAAAAGGAACTCCGCTCGGGCTACCAGGATTTACACGCCGAGATGGTAAAGCAGCAGCAACGCACGAAATACTCGATAACGCAGCTTGAATCTTCGCGGGCGAATCTCGAAGCGCAGAAAAAATCTCTGCAGGATCGTATGGCCAGGCTTGGCCAGGCCAGTGTCGAATATGACAGGCTCAAGAAGGCTGTCGCGGCTGCGACCGAAAATTACGACCGGGAAAATCGTCAATTCCTCGACTCGATCCGGGCGGAGAACCTGGCTCGCAACCCCGTGCTCGTGAGCACCTTCGGCGACCCGGGCAGGCCTAACCCCGAGGACCCGCGTCGGCCTGTGGTTTGGCTAAACTTGCTGCTTGCGTGTATCGCGGGCGTGGTGTTGTCGCTGGTCTACGCGTTCCTGGCTGACCATTTCGACCACACCATAAAAGGTATCGACGACGCGGAACGATACCTCGGCACGCCAGTGCTGGGGTCTGTGCCGAAACTAGGCAGAAAAATTATAAGAACCCGCTAGAGGTGAACGATGACGGAAATACAAGACAATGTCCAAAGCAATGGCGACCTGGCAGAGGTGATGACCTCAGCCCGTCCACCCAAGGCGTCCAAAGCCCAGCTTGACGGTAAGGCTGAGGATATTTTCCGCGGCATGTGGGCGTCGCTGTTTTACTCGGGCCGAGTTACCAGCAAAGCTGTGATGCTCGCCTCCGCTGCCCGCGGCGAAGGGGCTACGACTACTGCCTGCGCCCTGGCCCTGTCCGGCAGCGGCCCAGCTGGCGGCGCGAAAGTCGCCCTGGTAGACTTCAACCTGCGACAGCCTGCGGTGCACAAAACGCTGTCCCTGCCCCAAGGCCCGGGCCTGACCGAAGTGCTGCTGGGTGGGCAGGATATCGACTCGGTAGCCCGGCGAGTCAACGACAACCTCGACGTCTTCACCGTCGGTGCCATCGAGAAAAAATCGCTAGGCCTGCTGAGAAGCGACGCTGTGCGAAAGTTCTTCGACCAGCTTGTGGAAAAATATGACCATGTGCTGGTGGACGCAGCTGCGGTCAACCACTATCCCGACGCGCAGGTGCTTGCTGGAGTGCTGAAAGAAGTCGTCCTGGTGGTTCACTCGGACATAACCCCGCGAGAAGCGGTTGGCCAGGCCAAGAAGAGAATTGTCGCCGGCGGCGGGAAACTCGTCGGGCTTGTTATGAATATGCGAACGTATCCGATACCGAATTTCCTGTACAACCGCGTCTGAAAATGGCAGAGAGATAATGTGCGAGATCGCACTCTGGTTTTACCATTGGGCGTTGTGGGCGGACATAAAACTGGTTGGTTCACCCGGGCGATTTCGGATTTTTGATTTCGGATTTCGGAGTAAGCTCGTTCGTAAAATAATCCGAAATCCGCAATCTGAGATCCGAAATAAATCTCGCGTCCTCTAATACAGCTAATATATGTATTGGACAACAGTTATATACCGCCATGAAAAAACCTCACACACACCACCCGGGCCGAGAAAAGTTTGAGCCTGTACTCCTGGCTGCTGTGCTCTTTGTCGCAGCCCTGGCGGTGGGGGTTGGTCTGGCCTGTCCAAGCCTGCTGCCGATTTCGCTCCTGGCCCTGCTAGGCTCAACAGTGATGTTCTACTGGGCACTGCGGTGGGACGTTACGCTCTGGGCCTGGCTTTGGGTCCTGTCATATGGCCTGCTCGATTGGCCTGGCTGGAAGCTCGAACTAGCGGGCTTTTTCAATATGACCGTGCCGCGATTCATCTTCCTGGGAGCGATCCTGGGTTATTGCTTATACTTCCTCCTGCACCGCAGGGTGATACGATTTGACAAACCCATACTCTGGGCGATGTTGGCTTTGTTGGTTTACGTCGGCATAAACGTCCATATAACAGGCTGGGTTAGTTCGGTTAAGGGGGTCGAGACGGCTCCGTATTTCCGATACATCGGCTCGCTCGTCTTGCCATTTGCCATGTTCTTCCTGCTGTACAACGTCGGCTCGAGCGAGAAACAGATCGGCAGGGCGCTTATCCTGCTGACAATCTACGGCTGGTATGCTATCTATATAGGCTATATGCAGTGGGTCGCTCTGCGATACACCGTCGCAGCCCGGGCGCTGATTTGGCCTGGCTATATCAACGACCCGGAATATGGCATGATGTTCGACCGCGCGAGGGGAGCGTTTACCATCGCTTCGCCCCAGGCGGTCTTCCTGACCATGCTGTTCTTCGTGGACTTGTTCCTCATCCGCAAGCTGCGGGGGATGTATCGCGCAGCTCTTGTTTTACAGGCTATTCTCATCCCCGCTGCGATTTTCTTCACAGGTATCCGCAGCGCGTTCGTTGCCTTCATCGCCTGTGCGTTCGTCTGGGTACTCCTGGCCAATCGTCATCGGCTGGCCTGGGCCAAGGCAGCTATGCTCGTGCTGGTGCTAACCGTGGCGACCTCGGCCATGTGGGACAGACTCGCTACGACCGACCGGGCGACCGGCGGCGTCGCAGCTCGCGGGCCTATCGTCGCCCGGCAGGTACTTCTGGCCCGGACGTGGGAAATTTTCAAAGAGGCACCGATCGCGGGGGTTGGCTTTGGTCATTTCGTGGACAAGGTCTACGCCATGGAGCGAGACCCCGCTTCTCTGACGGGCATGTACACCGACGTTCTGGTCGAGCACAACCTGCTGCTGAACATGTTAGCTGAGACGGGCGCCATCGGTCTGCTGCTGACGGTGTTGGTTTTGGTTCTGTTGTTCAGGCAGTCGTTACAGCTTTACCGCAAACTCCCGCCTGGCGCGTCGGGAATTTTGTGTCGGGAATTCGTCGTACTCTTCTGGGTGGTCATGGCTAACTATCTCACCGACGCGATGTTCCGCGACCCGTTGTGGGATGTCTTCAGCACGGGCCTGTTCTGGTGCTTCAGTGCGTATATGGTTTTCTGCAACAGACTGCTGGAACCCCAGTCGCTGGACATGCCAATCGCAGAGCCAGCCTGGACAAGATGAACCACGAATGAACACTAATAAACACGAATTAAAAAAAAGAAAAAACAGCAGAACCACGGATGAACACAGATAACCGCGGATGGTGGGTGGCATGGCTACACTGCGGCTGTTTGCAGGGTAGCCATGGATTCGGAAAAAACAGAAGAGACACGCCCCCCTGTCATTCCCGCGAAGCTTGTCCTCGACCCGATCGGGGAGCGGGAATCCATGTTTTTGCTTTTACTGATCATCGATTACTGAAAACTGATTACTTTTCTCCTTCGCGTGTTTCGTAGTTTAAATTATTTGTGTACATCCGTGTCTATCCGTGGTTCTTTTTTTTGTTTGGCTGGCGAGGCTATGAGCAATATCGCTGCTGAGAGATTGTCTTTTGACCAGGCCCTGGCTGGTCTTGACCAGGCCCAGGCGCATCTCGTCAAAATCCTGGCCAGGCTTCGTCGCGCAGCGGAGGTTCCAGACCAGGCCAAGCTGCTGGACGTCGGAGCCGCTCAGGGGCTGATGCTTATCGCGGCTGACAGACTCGGGCTGCGGGCTGCGGGCGTCGAGCCTTGGGAGCCAGCCCGGCTGTTGGCCTGCCAGCTGGCGGAGCATTGCGACGCGAAAATCGACATTCGCCCTGGCCAGGCTGAGACGCTTGACTTCGACGACGAGAGTTTCGATATCGTTCACGCCCTGGCTGTGGCGGAGCATGTCCGCGACCCGCAAACCATGTTCAACGAAGCCTGGCGAGTGCTTCGCCCCGGCGGAGTTTTCTGGTTCACCACGACGAACAGGCTATGCCCCCGCCAAAACGAAATAGCGTGGTTCCCGTGTTTCAGTTGGTATCCCGCATCCCTGCAAACAAAGCTGACCCGCTGGACGCAACGCCATAGGCCAGGCTGGGTCGGCAACACGCGCAGCCCAGCGATGCACTGGTTCACGCCAAGGAAAACCCGCTCGATGCTAAGCCAGGCTGGGTTTAACAAAATACTCGACAGTTGGGACGCCAGGCTGGACAGCGAAGGCGGAGCAGTGCATAAAATCCTGCTGCGGATTATCCGCTCAGGCTCGTTGCCAAAACTCCTAGCCAACCTTTGTTGCCAAGGCAGCTCGTATGTAGCGGTGAAAATAGGCAAATAGGCAAATAAGAGTCCACAGATTACACGGATTTTTAGAAGAAGATTACACGGATTCTTTTTTTATAAAAAATCTGTGAAACCGAAGGTTCGCTAAATCAGTTTTTAATCCGTGTAATCCGTGGACTCTTGATAGTATCAAGCGGCGGAGTCTTTTTTTTGCAGCAAGATCGGAGTAAGCTTTGTCTTTGTTTTCGCGATTGATAAAAGTTGGCAGCATCGCTCAGTCGATGAGCGTTTACTTGCCAGCGATGGTTTTTCAGAAGGCTTTGGGCATGGCCCGGGTCGTGCTGTTTACGTACTTTGTCTCCCTCAGCGAGATGGGTATATGGGGAGCCGGCGTGATGGTCTTCATCCTCGGCGGGTCGGTGGTAACCTTGGGGACACATCATGGCATGGGCCGATATGTCAGCCTGTACGAGTCGCGCGGGCAGCTTTGGCTTTTCTTCAAACGCGTCTGGCTGGGCGTCCTGGCCATCGTCTTGCTGATGGGCACAGCGGGGTTTTTCCTCCGCCAGCAGTGTGCCGATTGGCTAATCCTGCCGAGCCTGAACAGCCAACTGCCACCAGGACACCTCGGGCAAATTTGCCTCGTCGTGCTGGGCAATGTCCTGCTGATGGGCTTGCACATGAACATGATAAGTTTCATGTACGGCCTGCGCGTATACAGGCTGGTCTCGGTCGTCGAAATATTTTTCAGCGTCGTTTTCACCGTCGCAGGCCTGGCAGCGGTTCAGTTCGAAGCCACCGCTCTGACCATTCTCTACGCGCATCTGGGAGCACTTGTTCTGACGCTTACCCTGGGCCTGGCTTTGCTGCGGGCAGCGGTGCTGAAAATATCTCGACTGAGCGATTCGCCCGACGCGCCCCAGCTCGCCCCCTGCCAAAAGTTCCCCCAGCCTGACTTCGAACCCATCTCCCAGGGCGACGCGGACACGCTCGTAGCTTCCGCGCCCACAGGCCGAGGCGAACTTGACGAACTCGCCGAGGAGACAGGGGCTGGCGGGATGCTGAGATTTTTGAAGTTCGGCTTCGTAGGCATGTTGAGCGCACTGGTTTGGCTTGGCGCGGGATATGTCAGCTACTTCCTGGCCTTGCGACAACTGGGTCAAAGCAGCGCGGGGCTGTTTCATGTTATCATGAAACTCGCCCAGCCTTTGCTGTTCCTCGCCAACGCAGCCTGGGCGGTTATCTTCTCGCATGTTGCCAAGCGGTGGGAAAGCGGCGACAGGCCCGGCGCGATTTACACGCTGGAGACAGCTTTCAAAGTGGTTACGCTGGTCGTGATGACGCTTACTGTTTTGCTCTATGTAACCGCGCCGATATGGATTCGCGTGCTGCAAGTCGAGTACCGCGCGGGCTACTATTGCTTGCCGGGCTTGCTGATGTTTTTCATGGCTGTGAGCAACCTGACGATTCTCGGCATCCCCGCCAAGCTGCACGAAAGGCCTATCGTAATCGCCATCGCAGGCCTGGTTGGCGGCGGACTGAACGCGCTGCTGGCCCTGCTGTGGATGCCGCAATTCGATATCGTCGGCGCAGCCCGCGCTGCGGGGGTCGGCATGTACTTCGGCGGTGGGGTCGTCATGCTGGTCTACCTCCTCATCAGCAAAACGCGCCTGCACGACAGCACCTATTTCCTCCTGGCCACCCCCGCACTGCTGCTGCTGCCGTCGTTCGTGGTAGGCCCGATATGGATACTCCTGCTGACCGCGTGCATCTTCTCGCCGTGGTTCTTCGACGCCGGGCAGAAACGATTGCTGCGTAGTTCAGTCCGGAAATTATGGCAAACCGCCAAGAGGTTTTTGCCATGGCGATGACGATCTCGGTGATAATTCCCACGCACGACAGGCCCGGACCGCTTCGGCTGGTTGTCGAGGCTCTCGCCCGGCAGAGCCATAAGCCCAACGAGTTGATAATCGTAAACGACGGGGCTGGCGAAATCGACGACGACCTGCCCGCCATCCTCGCCCGGGCGGGGATAGACCTGAAGGTCCTCCGCCGAGCTGAGCCAAGTTCCGCAGCCTCCCGCAACGCGGGCCTGACCATAGCTCGCGGGGATATCGTCGCCTGTTTCGACGACGATATGCTCCTGGATGTCGACCTGCTGAAAAACCTGTCGGATCTGTACAGGCTGGACTCGGCGGGGGTGGTCGCGGGGATAACGCTTGCCTATCGCGACGAACCTGAGACCTGGCAAGGCATGGTTTGGGAAGCGATAGCTGGGGCCTTGGGCAGGATGCGATGGGCGCCTCGCCGTCAGCGGTGTCGCTACGTTCGGCTGGACAATAGACTAGCGGGCAAGCTCGAACCGGCGGCCAGGCTGTCCAGCGGGGCGATGAGTTTGCGAGGCCAGGTCGCCAGAGGGGCCCGGTTCGACGAGCAACTCACGGGCTATGCGTTCGGCGAAGACCGCGACCTGTCATACAGGCTGGGCAGAGAGCTTGCACTGTTTCGCACGCGGCAGGTTTGGATTCGCCATGCCCCCGCACCGGGCGGGCGGGGGAGCATGTTCCAGCGAGGCCAGGCCTATGTGGACAACTCGCTGCGCATCGCAGCTCGCGGGGTCGAGGGCGGCGCGGGTACAGTCGTGCTTATCGGATATGACTTTGCTGGGACGATCTTGCAGTACGCCATCTGGGGCCTGCTGACAGGTCAACGGAGCAACCTCGCCTACGCAGCAGGCGTAGCCTGTGCACTAGCCCGCCGAGCCTGGACAGCGGTGCGGAAGTCGATAGATGCTCCACAAAAAAAGAACCACGAATGAACACTAATAAACACGAATTTTTTTGAAAAAAAACAGCGAACCACGGATGAACACAGATAACCGCGGATTTTTTTTAAGAGAAACAACAAACTACGAAACACGCGAAAGAACGCGAAAATGAATTTTTTTGTTTTTTTGTCATTCCCGCGAAAGCGGGAATCCATGTTTTTTGCTTTTACTGATTACTGACAACTGATTACTGATTGCTTTTTTCGTAGCTTGGAACAGGTTCGGAGATTGATATGCGGGTAACGATGGTGTTGTGCAATCTGGGTGTGGGCGGGGCGGAGACTACCGCTCTGGGCTTGGCGGCGTCGTTGCAGCAACACGGCGTGGAGGTCTCAGCTATCGCCCTGCGCAGCGAGGGGAAAATCGCCCCAGCCTATCGACAGGCTGGGGTGGAGCTGTTGTCAGGCTTGCAAAAACATAGGCTCGACGCCCTGGCCCTGCCTCGGCTGGTGCGACAACTTAAGCGAACCAAGCCTGACGCGATGATCGTTATCGACGCGTTCCGCAACTCGATGTTCTTTGGCCTGGTCGGTGCGAAACTCAGCGGGCTTGGGTTGCGTACGATTCTGTGGAGCAACTCCACCCCGACGGGCCAACTGGGCGACTTCACGCCCAGGTTGCGGCGGTACATTCGCCTGGGCCTGCTCGACGAGATCGTCCTGACAAGCCTACGACAAATGGAGCAGTTCACCAGCAGGGGCATCTCAGCCGATCGCATCAGCCTGATCCATAACGGCGTGGATATCGAGCGGTTCGCCCTGGCCAAGCCCGGCGAAAATTCCCTGCCCCAAGCCATAGCTGACAGGCCCGTGGTGGTGCAGGTCGCCAATGTCGTGCCGGACAAAGATTTCGATGCGCTGCTCCAGGCTTGTGTTATTCTCGCGGGCCAATCAGCCAGGCCGCCTTGCGTGTTGCTGGTTGGCCGAGGCACGGACAGCTTGGAGATGCGAAGTAAAATCGATCAGCTAGGCCTGGGCGAGGTCGTCTTCCCGCTGGGCGCCCGCGACGACGTGCCGGAGATATTGGCTCGGGCGGACTTGCTTGTGCTCAGCACGCGGTCGGAAGTTTTCAATGTCTCGGTGCTCGAAGCCATGGCTTCGGGCCTGGCGGTGGTAGCCAGCGATATCCCCGCGTTCGACGAGATGTTCGCTGACGACCAGCAAGGCCTGAAGGTTCCCCCCGGCGACGCCCAGGCCCTGGCCAATGGCATAGGGCGGTTGCTGAGGGAGCCGGGTTTGCGGGCCAGGCTGGCTTCTGCGGGACAAAAGCACGTGCAACAATTCAGCCAGGCTGCGATGACGCAAAAGTTCGCCAAGTTGCTGAAGCACTGACCGATTTTATCATCCCCGCGAAAAAAACAGCAAAATTTACCGCGAAAGAACGCATAGAACACAAAGAGAAAAATAATTAGAAAAGAAAAAAACAGAAACAGCAAATGTTATCCCGTCAAAAAACTGGATTCCCGTTCCCCGATCGGGTCGAGGACAAGCTTCGCGGGAATGACAAAAAAAGAAAAGCAAAAAAACATGGGCGAGACGCCTGTGCCACGGAAAAACCACAGCCGGGGGCGGCTGTGCCACATGCTGCGCTGGAATGTTGCAGCCCTCGGCGGTAAACTATTTTGCTGATGACCGCCTGCGGAAAAATTCGACAGCCCAGCGACGCGATAATCGCAATCACGCACCGGTGCAACGCCAAGTGCGTCATGTGCAATATCTGGCAGAGCAAAGCCCGGGATGCTATCACCCCAGCCTGCCTCGACAAGCTGCCAGCCTCGCTGCGGACGGTCAATATCACCGGCGGCGAGCCATTCCTTCGCGACGACCTGGCGGGGTTCGTCCGCCAAGTTCGCCAGCGATGTCCGCGAGCACAAATCACCATCTCGACCAATGGCTATCTCGTCGACCGAACCGTCGAGATGATGGACGAGATTCGCAAAATCGACCCGACCGTTCGCCTGGCGGTGAGCATCGACGGGCTGCGGGAAACGCACGACGAAATCCGCGGGGAGGCTGGGTTTTTCGACCACGCGACGGAGTTGCTGCGACGATTGGCTGATGCTGGTTTTGAAGGCCTGAGGCTGAGCATGACGGTCTCCGCTCGGAATGTCAGCCAACTCCCGGAGATAGCCAATCTGGCCGAGTCGCTCGGGCTGGAACTTGGTATCGTCGCCGCCCACGGCGCCGAGACGCACCTGGGCGTCTCAGCGGGAATCGCGGGCGAGATGCCGCAAAACACGACCGAAATTTTTGGCCAAGTTATAGAGAAGCTCCTGCGGTCGTGGACGCCTAAGCTCTGGCTCCGCGCGCACTTCACCGCCCGCACGCGCGAGTATCTCCTCGGCAGGCCAAAGAGGTTTCGTTGTTCCGCGGGGCGCGGGTTTTTCTTCATCCAGGCCGACGGCGAGGTCTACAACTGCTCGGTGTTGGGGACGATTATGGGCAACATTATTGCCGACGATTGGCAGAAGATTTGGACAGGCCAAGCCGGGCGCGACGCACGAAGCCGGGCCCGGGCGTGCACGCAGTCTTGCTGGATGATATGCACCGTGCGAGACCTGTACCGTCGAGACGCCATCGGAGTAGCAGGCTGGATATTGTGGCACAAACTCCTGGCTCACCTGCAGCCGGGGAAAGCCATGCTGAAAATATGAGAGTTCTGCAGATAGAAAAATTTATCGATAGCAGCGGCGCCATCGCCGGCGGCGTGGGGCGATACGTCCGCACCTTGACCGAGCTGTTAAAATCGCAAGGCCACTCCGTGCTGAACTTCGGCTGCGCTGGCCGGGCCGGCCCAGCTGGGATGCCAAAATATTTCGACTTCACCGCTACGCGAAATCCGCTAGCCCTGCTGAAACTAATCCACAACCGCCAGGCAGCAGCCTGTCTGGACAAGTTCCTCCAAGCCAACCCCGTCGACGTCGCACACGTTCACAATATCTACCACCACCTGACGCCATCGATTTTCCCCGTGCTCGCCCGCCATGGCGTGGGCGTGGTGATGACGGTGCACGACTACCGACTAGCCTGCCCGACGAAGTTCTTCCTCCGCCGATCGGGCGTCTGCACTCGCTGCCTGGGCAACAAATTTTGGCACGCGGCAAGTCCACGATGCGCCGGAGCTGGCGGGGTCGCATTGGCTGTGGAGAGCTGGTGCAATTTGCTACTTGGCAGGTATGGCCGATTCGTCGACACCTTCCTCTGCCCGACCGAATACATGTGCGATGTGCTGCGACGCACGGGCCTGGCCCGGGAGCAGATATCGCTGCTGCCAAACCCTGTGGAGTTCCCGCGGGAATCTCCGCAGGAGGTGTCAGCTGGGGGCTATGTGCTTTTTGCCGGGCGAGTTTCGCCGGAGAAATCGCCGGAGATGATGATAGAAATCGCCCGCCGACTGCCCCAAGCGCGGATAATAATCGCGGGCGACGGCCCAGTCTGGCCACAGCTTCGCGAGCAACTCGACAAGTCGCCGCTGGACAACGTTACGCTTCCTGGTCATGTTGGGTCCGCGGAAATGGCTTTGCTTTACGCCGGGGCATCGGCGGTGGTGATAACCAGCCGATGGATGGAGAACAGCCCCGCGGTCATGCTTGAAGCCTTGGCCCAGGCCAGGCCCGTCGTCGCGCCGAGCCATCCGCCGCTGCGAGAATGGATAACCGACGGCGTAACAGGCAGGCTGTTCCCCCCGGGCGACGCGGAGCAACTAGCCCGGGTGGTGGGCGAACTTTTGGACGACGCAACCCAGGCCCGGCGACTTGGACAGGCTGGTCGCGAGCTGGTATTAGCCCGACACGACAGCGACAAAATTCTCCAAGCCATCGAGCGATTTTACGAAAGGGCGACCCAGCGATGCGCATTGCGATGATAGGTTCCCGAGGCATCCCCGCCCGTGTTGGCGGGGTCGAGCATGTGGTGCAGGACCTCACAGGTCAGCTGACCAGGCGGGGACACGAGGTGCTGGTCTACGGCAGGGCGAGTTACCTTCGCGGAGCTGGCGCGGCGGCGGCTGGTCGATGCGTGGTAACCGCTGGGTTTGACGGCAAGCATCTCGACGCTTTCACGCACACAGCTTCTGCGGTGTGGGATGTCCTCCGCCGGGACGTGGATGTTGTGCATATTCACTCGCCGGGGCCCGCTTTGTGGAGTTGGCTGCCCGCCCTGGCTGGGTTGCCCGTGGTGTTTACGGTACACGCTCCGGACTGGCTCCGGGCCAAGTGGTCGCTGCCAGCCCGGCTTGCTATCTCCGGCGGGCTGGCCGTCGGCATGAAATCGGCGCGGGTGGTAACAGCGGTTTCGCAAAACCTGGCCAGCGATTTGTCCCGCGATTTTAACAGGCCTGTGCGATGCGTGCCAAACGGCGTTGGCCAGGCCGAGCCTGTCGAGCCAAACATTATCCGTCGGTGGGGTCTCCAAGCCAATGGTTACGCGCTTCATGTCGGGCGCATCGTGCCGGAAAAACGGCTTCACATTTTGCTCCAAGCCTGGGCTGAGGCAGCCTTGCCTATCCCGCTGGTTATCGCAGCGGAAGATTCGCATCAAGCCTACGCCCGCCGATGTCGTAACCTGGCTTCGCGCGGGGTCATGTTCCTAGGCCCGCAGTCAGGCTTTGCCCTGGCGGAGCTGTACTCCAACGCTATGATGGTCGCCCAGCCCAGCTTGCTGGAAGGAGCCAGCCTGGTTTTGCTGGAAGCCGCTGCCTATCGGCGGTGCGTGGTGTTGGCTGACATTCCCGCCAACCGCGAGATTTTGGGCGATGCGGGGGTTTATTTTTCGCCCAGCCCCGGCGAGGATATTTCTGAATTGTCCCGCCAACTTGGCCGATGTTACAACGACGAAACCTTGCGAAAGGACACCGGCAACTGCGCGCAAAAACGAGTGGCCAAAAGTTTTGCCCCGGCGAATATCGCAAGCCTTATGGAAAAGGCCTATAATGACGCGATAGATGGGACGTGCTAGGTGAGAGCTGATTTTGTTACTACAATCGATGCAGCTGATTTGCTGGCGGAGCTTGACGCCGCGGGAGCTGAAGCTGTGGCTCCAGCTGGGGGGCGGTGGTACGGGTTTGTCAAGCGGGCGGGCGATGTGATATTCTCCGCAGTCTTGCTGGTGGTGCTTTCGCCGATGATGTTGCTGGTAGCTCTGACGATAAAGCTGACCTCGCGCGGGCCTGTGTTGTTCAGTCAAAGCAGGGCTGGGCTAGGCGGGCAGAGTTTTACGATGTACAAGTTTCGCACGATGAGGCCTGGCGCGGAAGAAGACCGGGTCTTCTTCAGCCATCTGAACTACCATGGGGGGCCTGTGTTCAAAATCGTCGATGACCCCAGGCTGATATGGATCGGCAGGTTTCTGCGACAAAGCAGCATCGACGAGTTGCCGCAACTTTTCAACGTGTTAGCTGGGCAGATGTCGATCGTCGGGCCCAGGCCTCTTTGGCGGCCCGAAGCCGCCAAGGCCAAGGGCGCCGCGAAACTCCGCACCTGCGTAAAGCCAGGCCTGACATGTCTGTGGCAGATATCAGGCCGGAGCGAACTGAGCTACGAACAATGGGTGCTGCTGGACCTGTACTACATCCGCAATCGCAACCTGCTGCTCGACCTGATGATTATCGTGCACACCATACCAGCGGTTCTGTCAGGCCACGGCGCGTACTGACGGGCTGGACAATTTCGGATTTTGGATTTCGCGGCACAGCGATAAAACGTTGGATTAAGCCCAGCCAGGGCTTTTCCCGTAGCGTGGGCGTCTCGCCCATGTGTGGCTTGGGCATCTTGCCCATGCTTTTTTCTGTTTTTTTCTTTGTCATTCCCGCGCAGGCGGAAATCCATGTTTTTAGCTCCGTAGGAGCGGAATCTTTGTAGAAAAAAGGACAACCACGAATCTTCAGCTCCTACGGAGCTAAACGTATTACAGAATTGCATTACTACAAAGATGCCGCTCCTACGGAGCTGTATATCCATCCCACCTACGGATTATGAAATGGTCTGGGGGTTATGGCAAGGCTGCGTCTACGACTTGCGTTTGGTGAAGTTGGCTAGTAATTTTTCTTGGCGGGCGTACATTTTCTGGGCTTGCTCGTCGGTGGTGTCGTCGTAGTTCAGCAGGTGCAGCAGGCCATGGGTTATGTAGAGCAGCAGTTCGCGTTGCAATCCGCCACGTCGCAGGGCGGCTTGCTCGCGGGCTACGTCGCTGCAAACCACCACCATGCCACGGATGCCGCCCAGTGCCTGGTCTGACAAATCGAAGGTGATAACGTCCGTCGCCCCGGCGTGCCCCAGGTACTTGCGGTTCAGCTCTGCTATCCGACGCGAGGAAACCACCGCGACTTCCAGCTCGACAAAGTCCGCCCCCTCAGCCTCGGCGACAAACTCGACAAGCTCCGTTATCCGCTTCCGCGGCACACGCATCGAGCGGGTTTGGGACGAAATCGAAATTGACAGTTCGCTTCTCATCAGCTCGAAGGTACACCTTCGTTTGCGAAAGTGCAAGTTTGCCGCGGAATACTTTTGTCCCTATTCCGCTGGTGGGTGGAGCATTCGCCAGACTTCTTCCTGCAGGGCGTCCAGGCCTTGGCCCGTGGCGGCGCTGATGGCTAGGATTTTATGGCCCGCCAAGTCGGGGTTGGCTTGGCGGATCTTTTGGCTGAATTGTTCGAAGTGCTCCTGGCTGTCGGAGAGGTCCATTTTGTTGGCGACGATAATCGCGGGCTTCCTGGCCAGCTTGGGCGAGTAGGCCTCCAGCTCGTAGTGGATTTTTTCGTAGTTCTCAGCTGGACATGTCCCGTCGGTCTGGCAGATGTCCACGAGGTGAATCAGAATTTTCGTCCGCTCGATGTGTCGCAGGAACTCGTCGCCCAGGCCATGCCCTTCGTGTGCTCCTTCGATAAGCCCGGGTATGTCCGCGATGACGAACCTGCGATAGCCTGTCATCTCGACAATGCCCAGCGTGGGCGTCAGCGTGGTAAACGGATAGGCTGCGATCTTGGGCCTGGCTGCGGAGAGACGACTAACCAACGTGCTCTTGCCCGCGTTTGGCAGCCCAGCCAGGCCTACGTCTGCGATGAGTTTCAGCTCCAGGTGCAGCTGGCGGTGTTGGCCTGGCAGGCCTTCCTCGAATTCGCGCGGCGCCTGGTTGGTAGCGGTTTTGAACCTGGTATTGCCCTTGCCGCCCCTGCCACCCTTGGCTACACAAACCCGTTGGCCTGGCTCGGCGAGGTCTTTCAGTAGCAGATTATGCTCAGCGTCTCGTATAAGCGTGCCGGGTGGAACGGGGATGACAATGTCCTCGCCGCCCCGACCATGACATTTCTTGCCCCTGCCCCCGCCGCCTCGCTTGGCCTTCCAGTGATGCTTCCCCGCCAGGTGGTGCAGCGTGTTTAGCGATTCGTCTGCGAGCATATAAATACTGCCGCCCCTGCCGCCATCTCCGCCGTCGGGCCCGCCCTTTGCGACGAACCGCTCTCGCCGAAACGACATACATCCATTGCCCCCGTCGCCAGCCTGGACGGAAATGTCGATCTCGTCGACGAACATCGCTCGAGTTACCGGTGCATTGTGGGTCATGGTTTCAAGGGCCGAGATTGTACCCGCCAAAGCTGCGCCGGACAAAAACTTTTTGTAACCGTTCACGGTTTTCTTCAGCCCAGGTCGGGTGGCGTGGCTACACCGCGGCTGTTTGTAGGGTAGCCTGTGGGGGCTGCCCCCGTGTCATTCCCGCGCAGGCGGGAATCCAGAGGTGCTCGCCGGGTTTCAAACTTGTCCGAGGAATGACAAGGAAAAGAAAACAGAAAAAATATGGGCGAGATGCCCATGCTACGGGGAGCCATAGCTGAGGGTGGCTGTGCTACGCAAAAAAAAAATAAAAAAAGTTAAATTCCCTGTTTGACAGAGCTTCGATGTTTGTTATACTTTGCGATTCTGTTTCACCGCCATGGTGTTGGTGCGTCCGCATTCGGGCGAGCGAGCTTGTGGCGGAGGACGGATGACGGTCGGCCCTGCTCGGCAGTGTGGCGTTTTTATAGCGCTTTGTCGCAGGCTGCCTGCGGCGTAGTTGGCTGCTGTAGCTCAGTGGTAGAGCGCGTCCTTGGTAAGGACGAGGTCAAGGGTTCGACCCCCTTCAGCAGCTGTGTGAAGTATTTTGATAGCCTGGCCTGGGTTGTTGGTCTGGCTTGGTCGCTGGAATGCTTCGAATATAAAATTAGTAAACAAAAGGGCGGTGAGCCGAGGTCGGCTCCCCTGGCGATTTTGAGAATCGAAAAGCCTTATTGAATCTTGAAAAAACCTTTAGATTTAGGAGTAAACTGTAATGGCTAAGGAAACATTCAACCGCAGCAAGCCGCACGTAAACGTCGGAACAATTGGCCACGTTGACCACGGCAAGACCACTTTGACCTCTGCAATCACCGCTGTCCTCGAGGCCAAGGGCCTGGCCAAGATGAAGGGCTACGACGATATCGCCAAGGCGTCAGAGTCCCAGGGTCGTCGCGACCCGACGAAGATTCTCACCATCGCTACGGCGCATGTCGAGTACGAGTCGGAAAAGCGGCACTACGCCCACGTGGACTGCCCTGGCCATGCTGACTATGTCAAGAACATGATCACCGGTGCCGCCCAGATGGACGGTGCGATTCTCGTGGTCTCCGCCGCCGATGGCCCGATGCCCCAGACTCGCGAGCATGTGCTGCTTGCCCGTCAGGTCAACGTGCCCCGGCTGGTCGTCTTCCTGAACAAGGCCGACCTGGTCGAGGACGAAGAACTGCTCGAGCTGGTCGAGATGGAAGTTCGCGAACTGCTCAGCAAGTACGACTTCGATGGCGACGATGCCCCGGTTATCAAAGGCTCTGCTACGCAAGCTATTGCAGACCCCAGCGGCGAGGGCGGCAAGGCTATCATGGAACTCGTCGAAGCTCTGGACAGCTACATCCCCGAGCCACAGCGCGATGTCGACAAGCCATTCCTCATGCCGATTGAAGATGTCTTCAGCATCAAGGGTCGCGGCACGGTCGGCACGGGCCGAATCGAACGCGGCATTATTCATGTTGGCGACAAGGTTCAGATCGTAGGCCTGGGCGAGACCAGCGAGACGACCGTTACGGGCGTCGAGATGTTCAACAAGCTGCTGGACGAAGGCCAGGCAGGCGACAACGTAGGCTGCCTGCTCCGCGGCGTGGAAAAAGACGCCCTCACCCGAGGCCAGGTTCTCTGTGCCCCAGGCAGCATTACCCCCCACAAAAAGTTTGAGGGTGAGGTTTACGTGCTGACGAAGGAAGAGGGTGGCCGACATACGCCGTTCTTCACCGGATATCGGCCTCAGTTCTACTTCCGAACTACCGACGTTACCGGCACTTGCAAGCTTCTGGGCGGCGCGGAAATGTGCATGCCCGGCGACAATGTTACCATGGAAATCGAACTGCTGAACACCTCGATCGCTATGGACGAAGGCCTGCGTTTTGCTATCCGCGAAGGCGGCAGAACCGTTGCTTCGGGCGTTGTAACGAAGGTTATCGAGTAGTCTTTGTCCAAAAATCCCAAAAAAAGTAGCACAGCCGCCCTCGGTTGTGAAGGTTTGGGCGAAGTATCGAAAAATCACAGCCGAGGCGGCTGTGCTACAAAAAACCACAGCCGAGGGCGGCTGTGCTACAAAAAAAATTCTGAAAGGTAGACCATGGCCAAGTCCAAGGCCCGCGAATATGTGTGGATGCAGTGCACCGAGTGCAAAGAGCTGAACTATCGGACCAACGTCTGCGTAAAAGGCGGCGTGCCCAAGATGGAGCTTAACAAGTATTGTCCGCGCGAGCGGAAGCACACGGCGCATAAGCTGAAACGGAAATAGTCTTGTCGGAGTCAGGATTCAGGGGTCAGGAGTCAGTATATATGGTTCTTGTCTTGCGAGACTGCTTCTGTAATTTTTTAACCAGTTAACCAATTAACTAATCAGCTAGACAATTGGATACGGCAGTAGCTCAATTGGCAGAGCAGCGGTCTCCAAAACCGCAGGTTGGGGGTTCAACTCCTCCCTGCCGTGTGATAGTACGAAGCGATGAAAGTGAATTGCACCATGAAGAGCTTGAAGATTTTTTTTAGTTAACAAAAAAGAGCTTCATGCTCTTCCTGTTCCTCATGGTAAAAATTGTATTATGGTACAACTTGTATTTTTGCAGTCGTGAATAGTTACGAAATAAGGAAAAACGCCGAGAAATGCACGGAACACGGATATATAAACCGACTCAAGGCAAGTACACGCGGGTAACCACAGCGGTGGCAGTGCTGGTGATGGGCTGCTGGGGCTGTTATGCCCTGACGGAAAAACTGGGTGGCTATGGCGTGGGTACGTATTTGCGGTTCGGCATACCCCTGGCTGTGCTGGTGCTTCTGGGCCTGGGTGTGTTCTGGGTTGTCAATAGGCCCAGGATCGCGGATTTCCTTATCGCTACCGAAGGCGAGATGAAAAAAGTCTCCTGGTCAAGCAAGAAAGAAGTCATAGGCTCGACCAAGGTGGTTATCGTAACGACCTTTATCCTGGCGGCGTTGCTGTTCCTGGTGGACTTTGTCTTCGCCACAATGTTCAGACTTATTGGAGTTACGGGCTAGGGGGAAACCAGCCCGGAATCGCAAATGGAAGAATCCGAGAATCCGACAATGTGCAATCCCGAAAACCAGGCCCACGACGCCAGCGACGCTGATGTCGCAAGCCAGGCCAGTGCCGATGCGGACGCTGCAAACCAGATGACTGCCGATGCGGATGCCCAGGCTCCGACCCGGGCGAATATGAGCTGGTGCGTGCTCCGTGTGGCTTCCAACAAGGAAGACATGGTGCGAGAGACCCTGGTTCGCAAGATAGCTATCGAAGGGCTGGAAGGCAGAGTAGGCAGAATTCTGGTTCCCACCGAACGCAGGCCTGCCCCGCGAGGCAAGGTCGGCAAGAAATTCGTCGATCGCAAGATGTACCCAGGCTATGTATTCGTCGAGATGGAGCTGGAGGAGGACGGCAGCATCGCAGAACACGCGTGGTTCACGATAAAGGAAACCACAGGCGTGGGCGACTTCATAGGCTCGGGCGGCAAGCCCGCACCGATGTCCAAGGGAGATGTCGATAAGATGCTGCTCCAAATAGACCAGGCAAGCAAGGGCACAGCGGTAACCGTGGAATTCGCCAAGGGCGACATGGTCAAAATCAAAGAAGGCGCGTTCGAAAACTTCGAAGGCGAAGTCGACGAAGTCCTGCCCGACAAGGGCTTGGTGCGAGTGGTCGTTACCATATTTGGCCGAGCTACACCGGTCGAACTGGAATTCTGGCAAGTCGAAAAAGTTTAAAACAGTTATCAGTTGTCAGTTATCAGTTATCAGTAAAAGCAAAAAAAACAGAAGTCAGGATTCAGGAGTCAGGAAAAATGGCAAAAGAAGTCGTAGCGAAAATTAAGCTCCAGGCTGCCGGTGGCCAGGCTACCCCAGCCCCGCCGATAGGCCCAGCTTTGGGTCAGCACAATGTGAACATAGGCCAATTCGTCTCGCAGTTTAACGAGGCGACCAAGGAATATAACGGTACGCCGATTCCGGTGGAAATTTCCGTCTATGGCGACCGGACGTTCAGCTTCATCACCAAAAGTCCCCCAGCCTCGGCCTTGCTGAAAGAAGCTGCCCAGGTAGCTAAGGGTTCTGGCGTGCCGAACAAGGAAAAGGTAGGCTCGGTAACGCGAGATCAACTGCGGAAAATAGCTGAGACAAAAATCGCGGACCTCTCAGCCCGCGACATCGAAGCTGGTGTAAAAATTATCGCAGGCACAGCCAGGTCAATGGGCCTGACCGTTGAAGAATAATGTAGCCTAGCCGCCCCCGGCTGGGAAGTTTGTGTGAAAAACATTGAAATTATGGCAAGTTCAACACAGCCGAGGGCGGCTGTGCTACATCCCCGGCTGGGAGCGGGATTTTTATTTTTACCATGAAGTTCATGAATAACTTGAAGATTTTTTAGATAACAACTTTGTGTTCTTCATGAACTTCATGGTGAATTTTGCTGTAAAGGTTGAGGGCCAATGGCCCGGGCCGAACCACGGGCTTTTAAGAATAGTGGGAGTCCGATTCACTGGACGCAAGGAGAAATAGATGGCTAAACGTACGAGTAAACGCTTTGCCAGGTGTATGGAGTCCGCCCCCAAGGGCAAGGTTTCCCTGGCTGAGGCGGTCAAAGCAGTCAAGAGCTTCGACGCTGCCAAGTTTGACATGACGGTCGATTTGGTGATGCATCTCGGCATAGACCCCAGGCAGGCCGACCAGGCTATGAGAGGCTCGGTGTCGCTGCCGCATGGCATTGGCAAGACGCGAAAAGTTATCGCCTTTTGCGAGGGCGAGCAGGCCACCGCTGCCAAGGCAGCTGGTGCTATCGAAGCGGATGGCGAGGAGCTGGTCAAGAAGATTCAAGGCGGCTGGATGGATTTCGATGTCGCCATCGCCACGCCCGCGATGATGAAAGTCGTCTCCAAACTCGGCAGGGTGCTTGGCCCGACCGGCAAGATGCCCTCGCCCAAGTCTGGCACGGTAACTCAGGAAGTAGCTGACGCCGTCAAGGAATTCGCAGCGGGCAAGGTCGAATATCGCAACGACGACGCCGGCAACCTGCATATTCCGGTTGGCAAGGTCAGTTTTGAGGACGAAAAACTCATCGAGAACATCGATACCTTCGTCAACTTTGTCAAGAAAAACAAGCCCGCCTCGTCCAAGGGCCATTACATTAAGAAAGTCAGCATTTCCGGCACGATGACCCCGGGTGTTGAGGTGGAGGTCGCATAATGAGCAAGCCAGTAAAACAAATGATTCGCAAGGAATTGGCGGGGCGTTTCGCCGGTATCAGTTCTGTTGCTATTGTGGGCTTCACTGGTATCGACGCTGACCAGACCTACCAGATGCGAGGCCGACTTGCCGAAAACGATATCCACCTCACGGTCGTGAAGAACTCCCTCGCCAGGCAGGCCTTTAAGGAGGTCGGGCTGGAATCGGCGATGGATATTCTCGAAGGCCCGTGTGCCGTAGTCTATGGCGGCGACAGCGTGGTTACCATCGTCCGGGAACTGCTGGATATTGGCAAGGCCGTGCCAAACCTGGAAATTAAAGGCGCGGTGCTGGACGGCGACATCTTCAGCGGCGACGCTGAGATCAAGCAACTCAGCCTATTCCCCACGCGGGAAGAAGCCATCGGCCAGGTTGTTCAGTGTGCCCTCTCAGCTGGCGCAAACCTCGCAGGCTGCCTGATAGGCCCAGCAGGCCAAATCGCCGGTATCCTCAAAACCATCGAGGAAAAAGAAGAAGCGGCGTAGAAAGTAATCAGAAGTCAGGATTCAGAAGTCAGGAGTCAGGAGTCAGTAAAGGCAGAAACAGCAAAAAAGCAGAAACAGTAAAAACAGAAACAGAAGAAGAGAAACAGTGGTTGTCTCGTTTTCTGTGATGTTTTCTTTTATCTGTAATTTTTACTGATAACTGATAACTGATAACTGATAACTTTTAAATCATGTGAAATGGCTGCGGATTGGGCCCGACTGCTCGGGTTTAAATGGCATCAGCGGGATGCTGCCTATCAGGCCTATTATTTTTAGAGAGAAAGAGTATTACCATGAGCGAAGAAACAGCAGCAGTAGCGGAAGCGACCGAAGCAACGGAAGCAGTGGAAGTCAAGGAATTCGACGCAGCTATCAAGGAACTGGGCGACAAGATTTCCGCCTTGTCTTTGAAGGAAGCTGTCGATCTGAAGGACTACCTCAAGCAGGCTTACGGCATCGAGCCGGCAGCTGGCGGCGCGGTGATGATGGCCGGGCCTGCCGGTGGCGGCGAGGCTGAGGAAGCCGAAGAGAAGACATCCTTCAACGTAACCCTCAAGGCTGTGGACAACAAGATCCAGGCGATCAAGGCCGTCCGTGCCCTGACAAGCCTGGGCTTGAAAGAAGCCAAGGAACTCGTCGAAGCCGCCCCCAAGGCCATCAAGGAAAATGTCCCCAAGGACGAAGCTGAAGAGGCCAAGAAGGCACTGGAAGAGGCAGGCTGCACCGTATCCCTCGACTAGAACCGTAATTTGCAAAGAAGTTTCTGTGCCTTTGGCCCTACCGGGCCAAAGGTGCTTTAGTGATGTGGCACAGCCGCCCCCGGCTGTGAAATTTTAGCAACTGAACTTTTGTAGATTGATGTGTTGTTGGATGACAAAAAACAAAGGCATGGACGAGATGTCCATGCTACATAAAACCACAGCCGAGGGTGGCTGTGCTACATGGTGGTTGAAAAGATAACGAGGTTACGCCCATGTTAAAAGTGGACAAGGTCAGAAATTTCAATAAGGTCGGCGATTCGGCTCCGATACCGAATCTGATACAACTTCAGACCACCAGTTACGCTCGGTTCGTTCAGGAGCATGCCTTGCCCGGTAAGCGGAAAAACGAAGGTCTGGAAGCTCTGCTGCGAGAAGTGTTCCCCATCGTCAGCTACGACGAAACGATGAGCCTGGAGTACGTCAACTACGAGCTTGGCGAGTCGCGATACAAGCCTCAGGAATGTCGCGACCTGCGTCTGACCTACGGGCTGCCGTTCCGTATCCGCTGCCGCTTCAAACGCAAAGACGTCAAGACGGTTCTGGAAGAGAGCATCTACGTCGGCGAAATTCCGATAATGACAGGCGGCGGTGAGTTCATCATCAACGGTGCCGAGCGAGTTATCGTATCGCAGCTGCACCGCAGCCCGGGCGTCGATTTTACCGTGGAAATGCAGGAGTCCGACCGCCCGCTGCACGGGGCGAGAATTATCCCCGAGCGCGGCAGCTGGATCGAATTGGCGGTTACCAAGAAAGACTCGATCACAATGCGGATCGACCAGTCCAGCAAAATCCCCGCGACCATGTTCCTGCGGTCGATGAGCGAAAAATTCGGCACGACGCCGAAGATTATCCGCGAGTTTTACGAGACCGACAAAATCGCCCCCGAGCAGCTCCGCCCGCAGATGTACCTCGTCGAGGGTTATATCGACCCGGAATCCGGCGAGGAACTCGTCCCAGCAGGCGGACAGGTCGGCGACGCGATAAACCAAATCGTCGCAGCGACCAAGAAGAAAATCGAAGTCGTCTCCGACGCTTCTGACCCGCTGATTCTCAACACCATCGCTGAGGATCCATCGACCGATTACGAGAGCGCGATATTGCGGATTTACGCCAGGCTTCGTCCGGGCAACCCCGCCCAGCTGGAGAAGGCCAAGACGCTGTTTGCCGAGAAGTTCTACGACGAGAACCGTTATCGCCTCGGTCGAGTCGGTAGGTTCCGCATCAATCGAAAGTTCCGCCAAAATGTCTCGGAAGACGAGATGGTCATTCGCGCGGAAGATTTTGTCAACACCATGCGATACATGTTGGACCTGCGGAGCGGTGAAGGCCATGTCGATGATATCGACCACCTTGGCAACCGTCGGCTGCGAACTATCGACGAGTTGGCTGCGGACGAAATTCGCAGGGGTTTCCTGAAACTCCGCCGAACCGTGCAGGAGCGGATGAGCCTGAAAGACCCCGAGGAAATTACGAAAATCGCCGAGCTGGTGAACTCCAAGAGTATCTCCAGCAGCATCGACTTTTTCTTCGGTCGCGGCGAGCTTTCTCAGGTCGTCGACCAGCAGAACCCCCTTGCCCAGCTGACGCACGAACGGCGTCTCTCCGCACTAGGCCCGGGCGGGCTGAACCGCAAGCGGGCTGGGTTTGAAGTTCGCGACGTCCACATCAGTCACTACGGCAGAATTTGTCCCATCGAGACGCCGGAAGGCAATAACATTGGCTTGATTAGTTCGATGGGTATCTACGCGGGCATCGACGATTATGGCTTCCTCAACACGCCGTATATCAGTGTCGAGAACCGCAAGGTCAACAAGGACAAAATCGTCTACCTCCGTGCCGACGAGGAAATGGAAGCCATCCTGGCTCCGCCAGAGGTGCTGAAGGAAGCCCGGACTCGTGGCGACATTACCCGTCTGCCCGAAGGTCGCGTCCTTGCCCGTGTTGACGGCGAGCTTAGCACCGCTGATAGCGGCGATGTAAAATATATCGATATTTCGCCCAAGCAGACGGTGGGTATATCCGCTTCGCTGATTCCGTTCCTGGAACATGACGACGCCAACCGCGCCTTGATGGGTTCGAACATGCAACGCCAGGCCGTGCCGCTGCTGCGGGCCGAAGCTCCGATCGTAGCTACGGGTATGGAGCGTTCGGTCGTGGAGAACTCGGGCTTTGTGGTTTGTGCCAAGAATGCCGGGGTCGTAACGTTTGTCGACAGCAAGACCATCGTTATCGGCAATTCCGACGAGTACGAGCTTCGCAAATTTTCCAAACTAAACGAGCGTGCGTGCCTGAACCAAAGGCCTATCGTTCGCGAGGGCCAGCGGGTTAAGAAGGGGCAAATTATCGCTGACGGCTCGGCCTGTAGTAACGGCGAGTTGGCACTGGGTCGAAATGTCCTGGTGGCGTTCATGCCCTACGATGGCTATAACTTTGAGGACGCCATCCTTATCAGCGAGAAACTCGTCCGTGCCGACACCTTCACATCGCTGCACATGGAGGAGTACGAGGTCGAGATCCGCGAGACCAAACTTGGTCGTGAAGAGTTTACCCGGGACATTCCGAATGTTTCGGAAAAGGCTTTGCGATACCTGGACGAAAACGGCGTGGTGCAGATTGGCACTCGCGTCGGGCCTGGCGATATTCTCGTGGGCAAGGTTTCGCCCAAGTCCAAGAGCGAGCTTTCGCCCGAGGAAAAATTGCTTCATGCCATCTTCGGCCGGGCTGGTGAGGATGTCAAAAACGACAGCCTCGAGCTGCCAGCTGGCGAGGAAGGCGTGGTTGTCGATACCGTTCGCTTTAGCCGACGCGTCCACATGTCTGACGAGCAGAAAAAGCAGCTCAAGAAGGACATGAAGGATTACGAGGCGATGATGAATGGCCGGATTGTGAAGGTCTTCCATAAGATGGTCGAGGAGATGAACGAAGTCCTCGGGGTCGAGATGGTCGACCCGTCCACTCGGCAGAAGGTTGGCCAGAGCGAGAACCTCGCGGTTATCATGGAGCAGGTTGAAGGTTTTAACAAGAGGTGGATGAAGGGTTCTGCCGCTGCCAAGGCCCAGGCTGATGCGTTGTATGGGCAGTTCTGGCCCAGGATTGAAGAGCTTCAGAAGGAGCTGGCCCGCAGGCTTGACCATATGAAACGCGGCGACGAGCTGCCATCCGGCGTGCTGGAGATGGTGAAAATCCGCATAGCGACCAAACGAAAATTGGGCGTGGGCGACAAGATGGCTGGGCGTCATGGCAACAAGGGCGTCATCGCGCGAATCCTGCCCGAGCAGGACATGCCCTTCCTCGAAGACGGCACGCCTGTCGAGATTCTGCTAAACCCCCTCGGCGTGCCGGGCAGAATGAACCTTGGACAGATTCTCGAAACCCACCTTGGCTGGGCGGCTGCGGTACTGGGCTTCCAGGCTGTTACGCCCGTGTTCGATGGCGCCAGCGAAGAGGAAATTTTCGAGTGCATCGCCGAAGCCAACGAGTATGTCCGCAATCGCACTGGAAGAGAAAATGTTACAGCAAAGCTGGAAAGCCTGAAAAAGAAAAGAGTGAGAAAAGATGAACTTGACGCGAGGGAAAAAATATTTGAGAAGAAAGAACTAAGTGATCTGAGGGAAAAGTATTTCTCCCAAATCATCACAAACTATGCGTTTGTTTCTACGGAAAACGCCTCAGGCGGTTTGTCTAAAAAAGAACTTGAGCAACTAGAAGATGCCCTAATCCTATCCTATCCCGATAAAGAGCGAGGTTCGTTATACCCGCGATTTAATCGAAAAATAAAGTGGGATAACGCTATAGCATTGGTGGCTCAGAGTGCGAGTCTTAGCAAACATTTCTCCGAATGCAAGGCAATTATTGATGATTCAAACTCTAGGAAATGGCAATTAACTAGAAGTGAAGAAGATAGAAAGAAAATTGGCAATAAACAGGGGATCTACTTCTTCCGCAATGCCAAAACAGGTCGCGTCAATGAAGGTTACATTGGACTGGCTAGTTCCCTAAGTAATAGGTTAAGGGATCATTTCTCCGGAAATACATGGGCAGACAATCTGTGGAAGAGGCTTGCAGAGGAAGAATTGTGGGAGGCTCGGGAAGTTATCCAGCAGGCTGGCGAGACCCACGAGCTGTTGGCGGAGATGCCGATTGACGGCAAGGTTCGCTTGCGGGACGGACGCACGGGCAAGCCTTTCGAGCAGAAGACGACGGTTGGTTATATTTACATGAACAAGCTGCACCACCTGGTGGACGAGAAGATTCACGCTCGCGCGACCGGGCCTTACAGCTTGATTACCCAGCAGCCCCTGGGCGGCAAGGCCCGCACGGGTGGCCAACGTTTCGGCGAGATGGAAGTCTGGGGCCTGGAAGCCTACGGCGCCAGCTACACCCTGCAGGAACTGCTGACCGTCAAGAGTGATGACGTGGAAGGCAGAACCAAGATTTACGAGTCGATGGTCAAAGGCCAAAATACCCTCGAAGCCGGCACGCCAGTCAGCTTCGACGTACTCTGCAACGAACTGAGAGGCCTGGGCCTGAATATCCAACTCGAAAAGAAAAAACTGAATTTGCTGGAATAGAATGAGTTCGGATTTCGGATTTTAGATTTCGGATTTGTTTCGGATTTCGATATTAGAATTTCGTATTTGTTTTAAATTTGTCCCTTCCTTGGGAGTGAATAAAGCATGGCTGAGAGCGTATACGACAGAATAAACGATTACGGGTCTGTGAAGATTCAGTTGGCATCGCCCAACGATATCCGCAGCTGGTCTTTCGGCGAGGTCAAAAAGCCCGAGACGATCAACTACCGTACATATCGTCCGGAGAAGGATGGCCTATTTTGCGAGCGGATATTCGGCCCGGAGCGCGACTGGGAATGTGCGTGCGGCAAGTACAAGGGCACGAAGCACAAGGGTATTATTTGCGATCGCTGCGGCGTGAAGGTAACCCACTCTCGCGTGCGTCGCAAACGAATGGGCCATATTAACCTGGCTGCTCCGATCGTGCATATATGGTATTTCAAAGCTCTGCCAAGCAGGCTCGGCACGCTGCTGCAGATGCGAACCGCTGACCTGGAAAAGGTGGTTCTCTTCCAGGACTACGTCGTTCTTGACCCGGGCCAGACGCCGTTGAAGTTCAAGCAGGTGTTGACCGAAGACGAGCATCATGCCGCGGTGGAAAAGTATGGCAGCGACTTCAAAGCTGGCATGGGTGCCGAAGCTATCCGCACGATTCTCCAGGGCATGGACCTCGCCGCCCTGGCTGTCGAGCTGCGGGACGACCTGGACAAGACAGGCTCGAAGCAGAAAACCAAGGATATTTCCAAGCGTCTCAAGCTGGTCGAGAACCTCCGTGGCAGCGGCAACGACTGCGAATGGATGGTCATGGAAGTCGTGCCGGTTATCCCGCCGGACCTCCGTCCGCTGGTTATGCTCGAGAGCGGCAACTTCGCTACGAGCGACCTGAACGACCTGTACCGCCGAATTATCAACCGCAACAACAGGCTGAAGAAGCTGATGGACCTCAACGCGCCGGAAGTCATTATCCGCAATGAGAAGCGAATGTTGCAGCAGTCGGTCGACGCGCTGTTCGACAACGGCCGATGCCGCCGCCCCGTCCAGGGCACAGCCAACAGGCCTCTCAAGTCGCTGACGGATATGATAAAAGGCAAGCAGGGGCGCTTCCGCGAAAACCTGCTGGGCAAGCGCGTTGACTACTCCGGCAGAAGCGTCATCGTCGTAGGTCCCGAGCTGAAGCTGAACCAGTGCGGCCTGCCCAAGAAAATCGCGCTGGAACTCTACCAACCTTTCATCATCCGCAAACTCAAAGACCGAGGCCTGGCTGACACTATCAAGTCGGCCAAGAAGATGCTCGAGCGACGCGAGAAGGAAATCTGGGACGTCCTGGAAGAGGTTATTTACCAGCATCCGGTTCTGCTGAACCGTGCACCGACCCTTCACCGCATGGGTATCCAGGCCTTTGAGCCTGTGCTCGTCGAGGGTAACGCTATCAAGATTCACCCGCTGGCATGTAAGGGTTTCAATGCTGACTTCGATGGCGACCAGATGGCGGTGCACTTGCCCCTGTCCGTCGAAGCCCAGGTCGAGACGCATGTGCTGATGCTGGCGACGAACAATATTTTCTCCCCAGCCAACGGCTCGCCGATGATGGCTCCGACGCAGGACATGGTGCTGGGCATCTACTATCTAACCTCCGACCGCGGCGCGACATATGTAAACGAGAGCCTGCGGAAGGTCGAATACAAAGGTGTCGAGTACCCCCTCTTTGGCAGCAGGCACGAAGCTATGATGGCCTACGTTGACGGCCTGGTCGGCATACACACGCCGTTGCTTGTCCGCCTGCCCGACGTTACGCGAATTGTCGAGGAAGACCGCGCCTACGAGCCTGAAGGTGCAAAGGTGGTTACCAGTGCGGGGCGACTTATCTTCAACGATATTCTGCCCGAGGGCCTGGCTTACTACAATTATCCGCTTAGTCAAAAGGGCGCCGGTCGGGTTATTAGCGACTGCTACGCCGAGCTGGGTCGCGGTGCGACGCTCGAATTGCTCGACAGCATCAAGGCGTTGGGCTTCCGTTATTCTACCCTGGCCGGGCTTAGCTTTGGCATAACCGATGCGCGAATCCCAGAGTCCAAAACCAAAATTCTCGACGTCGCCCAGAAGCAGGTCGACCGCATCGAGAAGGACTACCGAGCTGACGCGATTACCGAGATGGAACGGTACAATCAGATCGTCGACGTCTGGATTCACGCCCGCGAGGAAGTTACAGCTTCTCTGGTTCAGTCGCTCAAGGAAGACACCCGCGAGGACGACCCGGATTACCTCAACCCGGTTTTCCTGATGACGGACTCCGGTGCCCGAGGCAAGGTTGACCAGATTCGTCAGCTTGCTGGTATGCGTGGTCTTATGTCCAAGCCATCCGGCGAGATTATCGAGACGCCCATCAAGGCTAACTTCCGCGAGGGCCTGACCGTGCTGGAGTATTTCAGCTCGACTCACGGTGCTCGCAAAGGCCTGGCTGACACCGCTCTCAAGACCGCGGACTCTGGATACCTCACCCGTAAGCTGGCGGATGTCGCCCAGAACGTTATTATCAACGAGCTGGACTGCGGCACGCTTCGCGGCGTGAGCAAGGCTGCGATTTACAAGGGCGAGCAGGTCGACGTCCCGCTGCGGGAGATGGTAATCGGCAGAGTTTCGCGGGAAACTATCGCAAACCCGGTTCTGGACGAGGTAATCGTCAAGGAGAATCAGGTAATCACCGCGGAGATGGCCCGGCAGATTGAAGATCTCGGCCTGGAGAGCATCCGCGTCCGCAGCCCGCTGACGTGCGAAAGCCCGCTGGGCATCTGTGCACGCTGCTACGGCAACGACCTTTCGACGGGTAGGCTGGTCGAGGAAGGCATGGCTGTGGGCATTATCGGTGCCCAGTCCATCGGCGAGCCTGGCACGCAGCTGACCATGCGTACTTTCCACACCGGCGGTACAGCTACGCGAGCGGTTCTCGAAGCGGAAATTCAGGCGACGGTGGCTGGTACTGCGAAGTATCGGAACATGAACGCTGTGGAAGACCCCAACCCCGAGGCGACTGAAGACCGCGGCAAGGGTGGCAAAAGCTGGGTCGCGCTGAAGCAGAATGGCGAGATACTTCTGGTGGACGAGAAGGGCCGCGAGCTGGAGAAATATCAGATTCGTTATGGCTCGCATGTTGTCGTGCCCGACGGCGAGAAGGTCAAGGCTGGTCAGATGTTGGCCTGGTGGGACCCGCACCGCACGCCGATTTTGGCAGAGACGGGCGGCATTGTGCGGTTCCGCGACGTGAAGGAAGGCGAGACCGTCCGACTCGAGGAGGGCACGAAAGGCCAGGCCAAGAGCCAACGGCTTGTCATTATCGAGCACAAGGGCGAAATGCACCCGCGCGTCGAAATCGAGGACGCCAGCGGCAAGATGCTCTACTTCCATTACCTGCCCGCCAAGGCTCGTATCGAGGTTAAAGAAGGCCAAAAGGTCAAGCCCGGCGAGTTGCTTGCACGCCAGCCTAGAGAAGTTTCCGGCACGCAGGACATCACCGGAGGCCTGCCTCGGGTTACGGAAATTTTCGAAGCTCGCAAGCCTAAAGACCCCGCAGCGATGGCGGAAATATCAGGCCGAGTCGAGCTGCGTACGGACAAACGTCGCGGCAAAATGACCGTTATCGTTACCAGCGAGTCTGGCATGGAGCGCGAGCACCACGTGCCGCATGACCGCCATCTGCTGGTGCACACGGGCGACTTTGTGGACGCCGGCGACCCGCTGACTGAAGGGCCTATGGTGCCGCACGATATTTTGGATATCCGCGGCGAAGAGGCGTTGCAGAATTATCTGCTGGGCGAGGTTCAGAGCGTTTACCGCAGTCAGGGTGTGGGCATCAACGACAAGCACGTCGAGATTATCCTCAACCAGATGTTGCGGAAGGTTCAGATCGAGCAGGCTGGCGACACGAAACTCCTGCCGGGCGACGTGGTCGACAAGTTCCGATTCGTCGAGGAAAACAAGCGCATGGCTACCTCGCTGAGAGTTATCGACAGCGGCGATACTTCTCTTGTCGAGGGTGATATCCTGCTGCGGAGTAAGGTCGAGCAAGCCAACGCCGAGGCAGACGCCTCTGGCGGTCAGCCCGCCAAAACAAAGAGGCCTCGGCCGGCCATGGCCAAGACGCTGCTGCTGGGTATTACAAAAGCTTCGTTGCAGTCGGAGAGTTTCCTCTCGGCTGCGAGTTTCCAGGAAAGCACGAAGGTCTTCACCGAGGCGTCGCTGGCAGGGAAGGTTGACGAACTTCGAGGCCTGAAGGAAAACGTTATCCTTGGCCATCTTATTCCAGCTGGCACGAGCTTCAAGCCTTATATGGATATGAAGCTTTACCGCGAGCAGCTGGACCTCGAAGAGATGGCCGGGGCTGACGACGGCGAGATGAGCGAGACCCAGGCAACAGAGGCAGCCAAGGCTGCGTTGGAAGTTCAGCGAGCTTTAGGCTTGACAGACGAATAACAAAAGTGTATAAGGGCCGACCCATTAGTGGACAGGCCTGTTAGAACAAAGGTAAAATAATGCCAACGATTAATCAACTGGTTCGTAAATCGAGAGTAAAGCAGAAGACCAAGCGGAAGAATCCCGCGTTGGATCGTTCGCCGCAACGGCGTGGCGTGTGCTTGCTGGTCAAGACCGTTACGCCCAAAAAGCCAAACTCCGCCCTGCGAAAGGTCGCCCGAGTCAGGCTGAGCAACGGCAAGGAAGTCAACGCCTATATTCCCGGCATCGACCACAACCTGCAGGAGCATAGTATCGTGCTTGTCCGTGGCGGCAGGGTTCGCGACTTGCCAGGCGTGCGGTATCATATCGTCCGCGGCACGCTGGACACCCTCGGCGTAGACGGCAGAAAGCAGTCCCGCAGCAAGTACGGCGCAAAGAGGCCGAAGTAGAACAGCAGAAGTCAGGATTCAGGATTCAGAATACTGACTCCTGAATACTTTTTCAACCTCATACCCGATAGGTTTCGGGAGTACTGAGAAGTAATAACCAGCCCGCCCAGGCGTGGCTACAGGAAAGTTGAGAATACAAAGATGGCCCGTAAGAAGTTTACCGCATCAGCCAAGCAATTGGCTCCGGATCCGAAGTACCACAGCAAGTTGCTTGCCAAGTTTATCAACGTGATGATGCTCGACGGCAAGAAGACCGCTGCCCAGCGTTTCATGTATGACGCCCTGGAAATCATAGGCCAAAAGGTTACCGACGCGACGCCGATCGAGGTTTTCGAGAAGGCTGTTACCAACGTCAAACCTCGTATCGAAGTGCGTTCCAAGCGCGTCGGCGGTGCGAACTACCAGGTACCAATGCCCGTGAACTCCAAGCGCCAGTTGTCCCTGTCGATGCGTTGGCTTAGAGACGCTATCCGCTCGGGCAAGGGCAGGGCGACCAAGTTGCGAGTGGCGGATGAGATTCTCGCAGCCTATAAGGGCGAGGGTGCCGCAATGAACACACGCGAAAATATCCACCGCATGGCAGAGGCAAACAAAGCCTTCGCACACTTCGCATGGTAAAGATGTAGCACAGCCGCCCCCGGCTGTGAAAGTTTTTAGATGTGATATCGACAAGCCATAGCCGAGGGCGGCTGTGCTATATGTTTTTTTGCTTTTACTGATAACTGATAACTGATAACTTTTTTTTAAATAATTCATACGATAGCCGCAGCGGGCCTCTGCCCGCTTGCAAACGGTGATCGTTGAATCGACCGCAAGGTCTTCTTGGGAGAGTCGCACAACTCTCC
>Ga0190284_1000166_pt1 | contig 48392 bp, 42 predicted proteins | sample 48691812_MG_FD_161668 | JGI IMG/M metagenome (GOLD analysis project Ga0190284, IMG submission 161668) | Hydrothermal vent microbial mat bacterial communities from Southern Trench, Guaymas Basin, Mexico - 4869-18-1-2_MG | ecosystem: Environmental > Aquatic > Marine > Hydrothermal vents >...
ATAGCGGCAAAGGCAAAACAGTTGATGAACCACTTCCAATAACTGGTGACATGGACCTTTTTTCAGCGTCTTTCACACTGGTTTTCATTAACGGCGCGCCCGCTCTTGTTCCGGTAGTTATTTAATGACAATGATATTAAGTTATTAACTTGATACATTTAACTTTTACAAAATTAGAAAAATGAAAACACAAATTAAAAATTTTTCCCGCCCAATCGACGGCGACGGAGATTTATTTTCCTTCTCGCGTCCTATAGATGGCGATGGAGACTTATTTTCATTCTCGCGTCCCATAGACGGTGATGGAGATTTATTGTAATTTTATAATAAATACCATGAAAATTACCCTTTTTAGACGGCGTCAATTGCGATGTTGCTTAAAAAGGGTATTTTTTATATACTGTAAATTATTTATTTAATTTCAAAACTAAAATTAATGTTAATGTCATTAATTCATAAAATTTTTGGCAAAAGTAAAAAACTGTCTACTGGGGAGGAAGGAGAACGGCGCGCGGAAAAATTCCTGAAAAAAAAAGGATTCAGAATTCTGCAGAAGAATTACCTTTGCAAAACAGGAGAGCTTGATATAGTTGCCAAAGAAGGAGAAACACTTGTTTTTGTAGAAGTGAAAACACGTAAAAAGCACGGGAAAGAACTGCCTGAAGCTGCTATGACAGCAAAAAAGAAGCATCGGGTTTGCTGTGCTGCAAAACATTTTATGAAATCCTATCGGCTGACGAACAAGTTATTCAGGTTTGATGTTATAGGGCTTGAATTTGACGATGAAAACAATTGGGAAATTTTTCATTGGCAGAACGCGATTAATTATAAACAAGCTCTTGCGAGAAAATACTAAACATGAAAATTCGGTTGACAACAAAGAAATATCATTGAAAAAATAATCATAATTGAATAAAATATTAAAATCTATTGTAATTATTACAAAACCAAAAGACTTTTTTCAGAGTAATTATGTTTATTGATATAGCAAAAATCAAAGTTTCTGGCGGACACGGCGGAAAAGGTTGTGTAAGTTTTCTTCGCGAAAAATATAAACCGTTTGGAGGGCCGGATGGAGGGCCGGGAGGAAACGGCGGAAGTGTTATAATTAAAGCCGACAAAAATATTGCTACTCTTGCGGATTATTTTTACCAGCCGATCTGCCACGCGGATAAAGGAGTTAATGGCGGAAGCAACAATAAGTTCGGAGCAAACGGCAGCGACAAAATATTGCCTGTTCCGGTCGGCACGGTTGTGAAAGATAAATTTACACAGAAAATAATTGCAGACCTTGATGAAGCGGAAAAAGAAGTCGTGGTAGCCAAAGGTGGAAGAGGAGGAAAAGGAAACTCATATTTTAAATCAAGCACAAACCGCACTCCAAGGTTTGCCCAGCCGGGTGAAGAAGGTGAAGAAAAGGAACTTGAATTGGAACTTAAAATTCTCGCGGATATAGGGCTTGTAGGCTTTCCTAATGCAGGAAAATCCACTTTGATTTCCGGAATCACTCACGCCCATTCGAAAATCGCGAGCTACCCGTTTACTACAAGGCAGCCGATTCTCGGGTTGCTGGAATTTCCGGATTTTTCTACCGCTGTCATTGCCGATATTCCTGGTTTGCTTGAAGGAGCCCACAAAAATGTCGGCCTGGGACACAAGTTTCTCAGGCATGTCGAAAGGTGCTCAATTCTTGTTGTTTTGCTTGATATGGCGGGCGTTGACAATAGAAAACCATGGGACGATTATAAAATTCTCTTAAATGAACTTTCATGTTATAATGAAGAACTTGGCGCGAGAACAAAAATAGTCGTCGCGAACAAGATGGATCTTCCTGCCGCGGAGGAAAATTATATTAAGTTCAAAGAAAAATACTCTGAACTTGAAGTTCTGCAAATATCCGCCCTGGAAGGAATAGGCTTTGAAATGTTGTTTGAAGAATTTCAAAAAAGTTTGAAACATGTTGTAAATTCCGCTTCAGCCGCGAAAACTTGAAGTTGAAAATTTGTAAATTGGTATTTTTCGTGTTTTTAGTGCGTTTCGTGGTTAATAAATTAGTTATGGAAATTGAAGAGCATATAATTAACGTTCCCGAAATTGATAAGGGAAAGCGCTTGGACGCTTTTATCGCTTCAAAGTTGACAAAGATTTCCAGATCACGTATAGCACATTTAATTGAAGATGGATTTATAAAAATCAACGGGGAAATTTGCCGGCGGCGCGCGGCGAAACTTAAAGGAAACGAAAAAATCCTGGCGGAAGTTCCCCCGCTTCCAGGCTGCCCGTTAGAACCTGTTAACCTTAACCTTAAAATCCTTTACGAAGATGAATTTCTTGCAGTTATAAATAAGCCGCCGGGGCTTGTTGTTCATCCTGCTTCCGGCGTAGTCAGCCCGACGCTTGTGCACGGGCTTCTGTACAAGTTTCCCGAAATGTCCAACTTTGACAAACACGGCAGGCCGGGAATTGTTCACAGGCTGGATAAAGGCACTTCCGGCTGCATTATGATAGCTAAATCGGAGGAAGCAAGGTTAAAATTGAGTGATTTGTTTGCCAGGCATGATTTAAAAAAAGAATATTTCGCGCTGATAAAAGGAATTCTTGAAAAAAACAAAATTTGCATTGATGAACCTATTTCAAGAAATATTCACAATCGCACTAAAATGTGCGTTAACGAAAGAGACGGAAGGTCGTCTAAAAGCTTCGTAACTGTAAACAAAAATTTCGGGAAACTTGCATGCGCGGTAGATGTCCAAATAGTTACAGGAAGAACCCATCAGATTCGTGTGCATTTGGCCCATATTGGCCATCCTGTTCTTGGCGATGCTACTTACGGGAACGCAGCAAAAGAAATTAATGAAAAGTTTTTGATACCAAGGCAGATGCTCCACGCGCGAAAATTAACTTTTGTTCATCCTTTTACAAAAAAAGAATGTTCTGTTGAAAGCCCGTTGCCCGAAGATATGAGACTTGTGATGAAAAGGTTAGAGAATCAGTAGGCAATAAGCAGTAGGCAGAAAGTGATGAAAATTACAATTTACTGCAATTTGCAATTAAAAAGGAAAACATCATGAAAATATCTGTTATTGACCCGATAAGCCGGTCTATTGACTGGGTAAAGCATGTTCTTTTTGAAGATTTCAACTTAACAAAATGGTTTACAATAGGATTTTGCGCGTTTCTTGCTTTGCTTGGTGAGAACGGCGGAGGCGGAGGCGCAAATAATATTTCCAGGGGATTTAAAAATAGCCAGGACTTTTCTCAGTTAAAGAATTTTATCCTCGAACATATCATTATTATCTCAGTTGGAATAGCAATTTTTACATTGATTATAATTGGAATTACTATTTTGCTAAAATGGCTGGGCTGCAGAGGAAAGTTTATGTTCCTTGATAACGTTGCCCGCAATCGCGCTGAAGTCAAAGCGCCGTGGAGGGAGTTTAAAACAAGGGCGAACAGCTTACTATTATTTGAAATATTATTAACGCTTGCCTTTTTTGCAGTATTTCTCATAATAGTTTTTATCGGCTTATTAATGGCATGGTCTGATATTTCCGCGAAAACTTTTGGGCCTAATGCTCTAATAGGGATTATCACCGCGCTTCTTCTTTTTATTTTTATTGTGATTGGGTTTAGCGTTATCAGAGTTTTAATGAAGGATTTCTGGGTGCCGATAATGTATATCCGAAATGTTAATATTCTTGCCGCGATAAACATCTTCAATAAAGAATTCTCTAAAGGGCATTTTTTTGACATATTTAAATACTTTTTAATGAAAATTCTCCTCACTTTTGGGATATTTATTATTACTGTCCTATGCTGCTGCATAACTTGCTGCATTATTGCTATTCCATATATTGGCACAGTTATCTTGCTTCCGCTTATAATGTTTAGCAGGTGTTATTCGCTTTTCTTTATCGAGCAGTTCGGCGATGAATGGCAGATATTCGAAGAACAAAGCGAAGAAGTAATTATACCCGAGGAGGAAACCCAAAATCTGGTTTAGAATCACGCTGACCTAATGCTGTAGCCGCCCTCGATGAGGGCGGTGTCCGCGGCCATCGGCCGCGGCTACAATGAAAAACCGGATAAATTGACAGAATAAAATTTATTTTATAACATATTGAAATGAAAGATAAAATTAAAGCAGAAATCCAGCGGATAAAAAACAAAGGCGCAGAATATGTTGACGCGCGTTATTTTCCAAAAGCGGAAACCGAAACACTTCTCTTTTTACAGGGGAACTTAAAGTCAAATGACAGAAAAACTTCCGTCGGCATAGGAATTCGAGTATTGGTTGGAGGGGCATGGGGTTTTGCCGCGGCTTCCTCAACAGACAACTTGCAGGAAGTTTTTGACAATGCTTATGAAAACGCCAAAGTTGCTTCTCAAAGAGTTACTTTTCCTGTTCAGCTTGCTGACAGAACGCCTATTTCCGCGAGTTATGAATCGCCATGTAAAATAGACCCTTTGGAAGTTCCGCTTTCCGAAAAAATAGAATTTTTAAGGAGAATTGATGAACAACTGGACCAGAAAGCCGTTGCCCAAAGATTTTCTTATTTGAATTTCGACAGGAAAAATATTATTTTCCTGGATTCTGACGGCGCCGATATAGAAAAAACTATTCATGACATTTTTGCCACCATGATAGTTATTGGCGTTGAAAAAAACGGGATGTCGCAGCGCCGCTCTTTTAATTTAGGAAATAACGGCCAAGGCACGCGCGGTTGGGAATCCCTACAAAATCCGGATATGTTTGAAAACCAAACAGAAAGGCTGGTTGAGGAACTTTCGCAGGTCCTTGCAGCGGAAGAATGCCCCAGGGACGCGCGTTCCGTTATTCTTCTTCCGGAAATCATGTTCCTGCAAACCCACGAAGTTATCGGGCACGCCCTCGAACTCGACAGAATTCTCGGTTACGAACTTTCTTACGCGGGGGGCTCTTTCGTACGCCTGAAAGATTTTGGCGCTTTAAAATACGGATCGGAAAAACTTACCGTTCGCGCCGACGCAACTTTGCCAAACTCGCCGGGCAGTTTCGGGTACGATGATGATGGAATTCCCTGCCAAAATTATGTTCTGATAGAAAAAGGAATTTTGAAAAACGCGATAACTTCCCGGCAAACCGTTACAGAAGCTAACACAAAAGCCGGAAAAACAATCTTTGAAAAAAGCGGAGCAGCCGCCAGGGCTTCGGATTTTAACCGGGTTCCGCTTGAAAGAATGACTAACATCAACATCGATCCCGGCTCTGACGGTACACTTGATGACATTATCGCGAAAACAGAAAAAGGAATTATTTTAGATGGCGCCAGGTCTTGGTCTATAGGTTCTAACCGCGAGCAGTTCCATTTTGCTAATGAAATAGGCTGGCTGGTAGAAAATGGCGAAAAAAAACAAGTAGTTAAAAATCCAAAGTACGGCGGTGATACTATTCCTTTCTGGAACTCTTTGTCGGCGGTGGGAGACGAATCCACTATGAAGCTTGTTTTTGTGCCTAACTGCGGAAAAGGTCTTCCAAACCAGCAAATGTTTCTTGGCCACCACGTCCCTGTCTGTAAGTTTGATAATGTAGAAATTGGAAAATAATCAAACGTGACTAAAAAATCTTATGAAAAATAAAATGAAACAGTTGTTAAGTGAACTTAACGCTTTCGCAAGGGAAATTAATGTTCAGGCGGAGTTCTGGCTGCACGCCGAGAAAAGTTCGTTAACTCGATTCGCAAATTCAGAAATATCTTTGAATACTTCTGAAGATATTATTTCTTTAACAATAACTGCTTATAGAGGAAATTCAAGGGGAACCTACTCTCTTGTTACAAACCTGGAAGAAAAAGATAAAATGAAAACCGCAATAAAAACAGCCGATGAAATTGCGGAGCAGTCTTCGCCGGTAAACTACAACCTTACTTTTATTCCTCTTCCGGAAAACGAAGATGACGACAAAAATTTTGATGAAAAACTTTTTTCTCTAACTCAGGCGGAAAAACTTAATTACGTTAATAAAGCCGTAGAAGGGCTGGAATCTGAACAAATAACACTTTCAGGTATTTTTTCTTCAGGGGCCATTTTTCAGGCAACAGCTAACACCCTTTCTGATGTCATTCTTTTCCACTCGGTTTCGGACGCACAGGTATCCTTAGTGCTTAGTCACTCCGAAGACAAATGGGAAGTTGCCGCGGGTCAGTCGGCGGCAAGTCTTGAAGATTTACAGCCCGAAAAAGTACACGAAGAACTTGAAATACTTCTTAATCTTCATTTGGAAAATAAACCGCAGCCGGTGTCTCTTGGAAAATATGACATAGTTTTCGGAAGCGACGCTTTTGCAGAGCTTTTGGGATTCTTTTCTTATATCGGTTTTGATGGAGACTCGTTTAAAAGGCAGCAGACTTTTTTGAAAGAAAAACATTTAAATCAAAAAATTTTTAGTGAAAATCTGACAATAAAAGATAATCCTGCTATGCGTGAAACTTTTCCTTACAGATTCGACATGAACGGAATTCCGAGAAAAACTTTTCCCTTAATTGAAAACGGAATTTTTAAATCTTTTATTTGGGAAAGAGATGCAGCGGACGAATTTGGAGAAAAAGAAACCGGACATTCCGTGCCCGCGATGAGCATCGTTGTTGACCCCGGCGGAAAAGAAATTAATTCTCTCGCGGAACTGTTAAAAATGCCCCGTGACAAAGATATTCTTTTCTTTCCCCATATCCATTATATGAATGTTGTAAATCCCACGGAAGGAATAATAACGGGCAGTTCGAGGTTCGGAGCTCTTATTCTCCGGAAGAGCGGAGAAGTAGAAATTCCGCAAAACCTGAGAATTACAGACAGCCTGTTAAACCTTTTTGCAAACGTTGAGTGGCTTTCCAAAGAAAGAGCTGCCGCGAACACATCAAACAGTTACGGAAAACGGAATCCAAAAGCGCTTTATCTTCCAAAATTTGTAAAAATAAATAATGTTGAAATTACACACGTGACGGAACTATAGGTCGAAGGTCTAAAAGTCAAAGGTCGAAGGTCGGAAGGTTGAAATCCATCAATCCTTTTTCTTACATTTTCTCAAAAAGCCATGCGGCGGAATAGTGATTTGAATTATCGTCCCAGCCATGAATCTGCGCGGAATAAATACCTTTTGCAAGAGGCTCTGGTAAAGTGTGGGTAATAGTATGCAAAAACTTGTTCCAGGAGCTTTCTGTCTTTTTCCACTTCCATTTCATTTCCACAGAAGTAATGTCTTGCTCCCCGGAAAGTTGAACTTTTATCTCTTTTACAGGTTTTTTGCACATTTCACCGTTAACCGGTTCAAGCCTGACAATATCTAACGGCAAAGTCTCTAACTTTTTTTTCAAATCTTCAACTGTTGTCCACGGCGCGATGATAAACCTGTCTAACTGAAACAGAGGAGTAAAAAAAGTGTTGACAGCAGGGTTAACTGTAACTCCGGAAATAAAACCAGCCCTTTCGAGCATAGAAAAAATTTCCGAGTTATAGTAACCATAAGGATAGCAAAAATGGCGGATTTGTACACCCAGCTTTTCTTCCATAATATTTTTTGCCCCCGCAATTTCGTTATGGATCCTCTCCTTGTATTGGCCTTCAGTTTCAAAATCAAACCGTTTGGTTAAATTGCAATGCGTCGCCGAATGGCATCCTATGCAATGTCCTCTTTTTGCAAGTTCGCGGAGCTGTTCCCAAGTCATTGTGGTTTTGTTTCCAATAACATCCAGGTAAGCAAAAAAAGTCGCGGGAAAACCGAATTTCTCTAAGACAGGAACAGCAAATTCGTACTGGCTTTTCCACGCGTCGTCAAATGTTATTATTATTGGCTTCTTGGGAAGTTCTGCTCCGTGCAAAGCTGCCGCGCACCATGCATCAAGAGTTATCGGCTGGTATCCTTCTTTCGAAAGAAATTGCATGTGCTGGTTAAACAGCTCCGGAGTAACTGTCATATCGTTTTGATGAGCGTCGGTTACATGATGGTAAGCTATTATAGGAACCCGCATGGAATAAGTTTCCATTTCAAATTTAGACGAGCCTTCTTCTAAAACTCTTGGCACGAGTATCGGTTCCGAATTAGGCGAATACCTCTCTGTCGCGCAAGTGCTAAAGAAAAATACACTTGAAATAATTAAATTTATTAATAAAAACTTTTTCATGCTAATTAAAATATTGCCACGAATTCACGAATTAAATACCAACTTTTTATTCAAATTTTATTTTGTTCTAAATGACGAATTGATTTATAATTAATTATATTTTTATTTAATTTATCTTTAATTCGTGAATTCGTGGCTAAAAAAGTTTTCACCCGAACAAGTTGCCGTTCCAGCCCCAGTCTTCTGCCTTCGCTCCAGAAAACTTAACATAAAGCCTGTCAATCGGGACACCGACCTTGGTTTCAAAAATTTTAGCGTAAGCTTTTGTAAGTTCGGTTTTCACTTCCGCAGAAAAAGAACCGAGATACTTGATTTCGACAAAAGCCGCGGGAGAATCATTACCCTGAAAAAACAGCTTTTCTTCAGACATCACTGAAACCATAAGCCAGTTTTCCCCTTTGTCGGCTATAGAATCCAAAGCTTTAGCAAGTTCAGATTTTAAATCTTCAGAATCTGTTACTTTAACATTAGTTACACAATTAATATATGGCATAATTGCCTCCTTAATAAATTATCTTATTGTGAAAAACAGCAAACCGAATAAAAAAGCAACAAAATTATACTTATTAGGAAGAAAAATGTCAAGAAAGGGTTTCGAGATTGCCAACTAGTGTCGTGTCAACAATGAAAAGTTGGCAAAAAGAATGCAAATCTTTTGTAGCCGACCTCGCTGAGGTCGGATTTATGGTCGATGTTTTTGCAAGTCTTAACAAGGTTTAGTTCTTATCTCCGACCTCGCTGAGGTCGGATTTATGGTCGATGTTTTTGCAAGTCTTAACAAGTTTAGTTCTAATATTTCGCTTTTACGACATTGCAAGGTTGACATGACACTAGGCAGTTCCAACCGCCGATTTTGCTGCTTTGCGGGCGATGGGTATGGAGTAAGTATTTACACTGACCATCTCTATTCCAAGCTCGATAAGTTTAGGTATGTAATCCGGGTCGCCGCCAAGCTCTCCGCAAATAGACAAAGGACGATTAAATTCTTTCGCGGCATCTGCGATTTTCTTAAGCAAATTCCAGAAAATATCGTGGTCGGGACGGTAATCGCAAGCTACAAGATTATTTCCGCGGTCTACCGCGAACAGGTATTGAAGCAAGTCATTTGTTCCTATGCTTCCAAAATCTGCTTCCGAAAAAATCTCCCGGACTTCAAGACAAGCGGAAGGCACTTCAAAAAGAACACCGTGCTGAATAGCGCCTTTGGAAATATCAGAAGTAGCTTCTTCAAACAAATTCTTTAAGGTTAAAAACTGCGAAAGGCATGTTATCATGGGGTGCATGACACCGACAGGCCCTTTTGAAGAAGCTCTTGCAAGCGCCCGCGCCTGCGGAACAAGAAGCTCCGGCTGACTTATTAAAAGCCTTGCGCCGCGAAACCCAAGCGCGGGATTTTCCTCGGCAGGAATATCTAAAAAAGGAAGGCTCTTGTCAGCGCCTATGTCAAGAAGCCTGAACATAACCGGAAGGCCGTTTGCTTTTTCAACCACATCGGCATACTTTTCGTATTGCTCATCTTCACTTAGTGTTGCCCCGGCGGAAATGAATTCCATTTCTGTCCTGTAAAGCCCCACGCCTTCCGCGTTTGCTTTTAAGGCTTCGTCAATATCAGAAGACCTGCTGATGTTAGCAAGGACTTTAAATCCCGGAACAATTTCAGAAACCCCCTCTTCGGCTTTTTTTCGCTCGGAAAGCTCGGGATATTCAGTTAAAGTTGTTTTTGAAGGCCAGAGAATTGCTTTGCCGGCATTCCCGTCCAGCAAGACCTTTGTTCCACAGAAAAGGACATCGTAAATATCTTTTATCCCGCTTACGCAGGGAATACCTAAAGCCCTTGCAAGAATAGCCGCGTGAGAAGTCGGCCCTCCCCGCTCTGTGATAAAACCCTTTACGTTTTGGACGTCAAGGTCGAAAGTTAATGTTGGCGTAAGCTCTTTTGCTACAACAATACGATTATGTCCGCGCACACATTCTTCCGTGCCGTCACACATAAACAATTTATTAGTATTTTTTAGGGAATCCAACAAATGGTGTTTTAGGTCAGAAATGTCAGACGCCCGTTCACGAATATATTCATCACCAACATTCTCCAGCTTTTTTCTGTAAGAAGCAAAAACTTCTTCAACGGCGATCTCGGCAATGCAATCACGTTCTTCAATTATTGATACAACTTTTTCCTTGATAGCAGGGTCTTCAAGCATCAGTTTCAATGCCATGAAAATGTCGGATTCCGCCTGGCCAACTGTGTCGCTGACTTTTTTTACCAAGCCGGTGAGTTTCTCTGAAACTACTTCAATAGCTTTATCAAACCGCTCCTTTTCGTTGTCAATGCCTGAAGACGAAAGTTGGTCAAGCGGAATGGCGTGGTGCTCGTGATAGCCGAGAAGACAAACTCGGGCGTAAACGCTGCCTGCGCTTATGGAAAGCCCCTGGATAACATGTTCTGTGAAATTTGATTTTTCCATTACGTAAAAAGTTTTGCACAAAAAATCACAAAGATAAACAAAAACAATTTTATGGATTTTGCGCCTTTTAGCGGCTTAACGACAAAAAACCGGAAATATTAATGCGCGCCAAACAAAAAAGTAGAAAGATATCTTTCGCCGGTGTCGCAAATAATTGTAACTATCAGTTTGCCTTTATTTTCCGTTTTTTTCGCAAGCTGCAAAGCTGCCCAGACATTTGCGCCGGCGGAAATTCCGCACAAAATTCCTTCTTCTTTCGCCAGTTTTCTTGCTGTTTCCGCCGCGTCATCGCTGCCTACAAGAACTACTTCGTCAATAAGCTCGGTCTTCAAAATCTTCGGAATAAAGCCTGCGCCGATTCCCTGAATTTTATGAGGGCCGGGTTCACCGCCTGAAATTACAGGCGAGTCTTTAGGCTCGATAGCCACAATTTTAACTTCAGGATTTTTGGATTTTAGTGCTTCAGCTACTCCTGTTAAAGTTCCGCCGGTACCCACCCCTGCGGCAAAAACATTAATTTTTCCTTCGGTGTCTTTCCAGATTTCTTCCGCTGTTGTTCTTTTGTGAATTTCCGGATTGGCGGGATTGTCGAACTGGCATGGCATAAAAGCACCTGCCGTCTCGGATAATAGTTGCTCCGCTTTTTCCACTGCGCCTTTCATTCCTTTGTCGCCGGGCGTAAGAACCAACTCCGCGCCGAGAAACTCTAAAAGCCGGCGGCGCTCGAGGCTCATCGTTTCAGGCATTGTCAACTTTAATTCATATCCGCGCGCCGCGGAAACAAATGCCAAGCCAATCCCCGTATTGCCGCTTGTTGCCTCTATAATTGTTCCGCCGGGCTTTAACTTGCCTTCGGCTTCCGCGGCGTCAATCATTGCGACACCGATCCTGTCTTTTACGCTTCCAAGCGGATTGGAGGACTCGAGCTTTACGGCAATGTCCGCTTCAAGCCCTTTTGTGATGTTATTTAATTTAATTAAAGGCGTATTTCCTACGGTTTTTGTAATATCATTGTCTATTTTCATTTTTTTCTGGAGTTTAATGATAAATTTCTAATTTCTCTTTTAATTATACTTTTTTTTGATATAATTATCAAACAATGAGATTAATAGGCTCAAAAAAACTCACAATCGAAGAAAATATTACCCTTGACAAGAAATTATTGGAGCAGGTTGGCAAAGGAGAAATCTCTCCCCTGTTCAGGTTTTATAATTTCTCCGGCGAAGCGGTTGTTGCCGGCGTTGCCCAAAATGTTGAAGATTATGTGAACGTTGAGCAGTGCAAAAAAGACAATGTTCCGATCTTAAAAAGGTTTTCCGGCGGAGGAACTGTTTTTATCAGCAAAGGTTCGCTCGTTTATTCTATTATTGATAAGCTTGGAGTACCCCTGAAAAGATTTGATGTCAGGGGCGCCTATCAACATTTTTTGTCGTCTGTAATCGACATTTTTTGCCGATTGAAAATCCCTGCAGAATTCCATAAACCATGCGACATAGCTGTAAACAATAGAAAAATAACCGGAAATGCCCAAGCGCAAAAATTTGGCGCGGTAATTGTTCACGGCAGCTTTTTAATCAACGAAGACATAAAAAAGATTTCAAAATATTTGAAACATCCCGAAGAAGCGCCCGAATACCGCGCGGACAGGCCTCACAAAGAGTTTCTTTGCAACCTTTCTGAATTCGGTTTAACTTATGAAAAAACAAAAGAGATTTTGAAACAAGCTTGGGAAAATTAAAAGGTTTACTTTAATTTTCCTTTTTGATATAATTAACTATTCGTCATTCCTTAAACCATGAAAAAAGGAAAAATTATGGAAAAAAAACACATTTCAGTTCTTACACTCAGCCTTATGACTGTAGCTGCAGTCGTAACAAGTTTACGCGGCCTTCCCATGATGGCAAAAGAAGGGCTTTCAATGATTTTTTACATTCTTTTCGCGGTGGTTATGTTTCTTTTGCCCGCTTCGCTTGTAGCCGCGGAATTAGGCGGTATTTTCAGCGAAAAAGGCGGGGGAGTTTATACCTGGATCAAAGAAGCCTTCGGCTCCCATTGGGGATTTACTGCTATCTGGCTGCAGTGGATTCAGAATGTTGTATGGTACCCCACGACACTGGCTTTCGCGGCGGGAGCCTTGGCATATCTTTTTATGCATCCGGAACTTGCAAACAACGGGTTTTACAACGGAGCGCTCATTCTTATAATTTACTGGCTTGCAACGCTTCTCGCTTTTAAAGGCACAAATGTCGTTAGTTCCGTTACTAAATACGGAGTGCTGGTCGGTACGGTTCTTCCGGGAATTTTTATAATTGTTTTGGCAATAATTTGGATAGCAAAAGGAAACCCTATTTATTTTCTTGAGCCGAGCACGGCAGTTGCCGCCGCGGAAAAAGCCGCTGGGGAGTTGCCCCACGCAAGGCTGTTTCCCCACATTTCCGGGCTTGGTAGCGTCGCTTTCCTTGCCGGTATCATCCTTCTCTTTGCCGGCGTGGAAGTTCATGCCGTTCATGCTAACGAACTGAAGAATCCGGCGAAACAATTTCCCGTTAGTTTGTTTATCGCGATGATTATTATTGTTCTGCTTTTCTTTTTCGGCTCTCTTGCTGTGGCTACGGTTCTTAAAGCTGACGAAATCAGTTTGACCGCTGGAATTATGCAGGCTTTCAAGCAGTTCCTTGATAAGTTTCATATTGCTTTCCTGATCCCGATTATGGGGTTGTTTACCGCGTTCGGCGCAATTGGCGGTGTAATGTCATGGATCAGCGGCCCGAGCCGCGGCCTTCTTGAGACCGCAAAACAAGGAGAGATCCCGCCTTTCCTGGCAAAAACAAATAAGGAAGGAATGCAGGTTGCCATACTTATCATCCAGGGAATAATTGTTACCATTCTTTCGTCGCTCTATTTTATTCTTAAAAATGTGAGTGTCGCCTTTTTCCTGCTTTCGGCTATGACAATTACCCTCTACCTCGTCATGTATGTTTTGATGTATGCTGCGGCGATAAAGCTGAGGGTTTCGCGTCCCGACTTGCCGCGGACTTACAAAGTTCCCGGGGGAGTTGTAGGAATGTGCATCATAGCCGGCGTAGGGCTTGCCGGCGTAATATTTTCGCTTGTTGTGGGGTTTTTCCCGCCAAGCAATCTCCCCGTTGGAAATCCTACTCTTTATGTTGGAATAGTAATTGCGGGGATGGTTATTTTCCTCGGGCTGCCTTTTATTATCCAGGCGCTGAAAAAACCTGAATGGAAACAAAATAAATAAATTGCAAATTGCAAATTGGTAATTTTTAATTGTAAAATAAGTTAATTCCCCGACCTGAAACCCTTTCCGGGCGAATACCGGGTGGGGTCGAAATTTTAAACTGCATCCCGAGCGCGCAAACTTCTCGGGATAATCAAAAAAATAAGGAGAAAAAATGGCTCTTCACGAAAAAAATAAAGTGCGCGACAGGCTTCTCGATGATGTTTATTCATCAGAAGACTTGTCAGTTAGAATGCCCAAATATAAATTTCCCGTGGAAGAAAAATCAGCGAGGAATGTCTACCAGGTTGTTCATGACGAACTGATGCTTGACGGTAACTCCAGGCAGAATCTGGCAACTTTCTGCTCAACTTGGGTGGAGCCTGAAGTTCACCAGCTGATGAATGAATGCATTGACAAAAACATGATCGACAAAGATGAATATCCCCAAACAGCAGAAATAGAAAGACGATGCGTTCATATGCTTGCCGACCTTTGGAATTCTCCGGATGCCGCTAATACAATCGGATGCTCAACTACCGGCTCCAGCGAAGCGGCTATGCTTGGCGGCATGGCTATGAAATGGCGCTGGCGCGAAAAAATGAAAGCTGCCGGGAAACCTGTCGACAAACCAAACATGATTTGCGGGCCAGTCCAGATTTGCTGGCATAAATTCGCTAAATACTGGGACATTGAGTTGAGAGAAATTCCTATGGAAAAGGACCGTTTGATTATGAACGCTGAAGAAGTTATTAAGCGTTGTGACGAAAATACTATCGGGGTTGTCCCGACTTTGGGCGTTACCTTTACCTGCCAGTACGAACCAGTAAAAGAAGTCGCGGATGCTTTGGACAAGCTCCAGAAAGATACCGGGCTGGATATTCCTTTGCACATAGACGGCGCGAGCGGAGGATTTCTTGCCCCGTTTACTGATCCAAACCTTGTCTGGGATTTTCGTATCAAAAGAGTTAAATCCATAAACGCTTCCGGACATAAGTTCGGACTGTCTCCCCTTGGAGTCGGCTGGGTTATTTGGCGAGACAAAGAAGACCTTCCCGAAGATTTGATCTTTTGGGTAAATTATCTTGGCAGCAATATTCCAACTTTCGCTTTGAACTTTTCAAGGCCGGGCGGACAGATAATCGCGCAGTATTACAACTTCCTCAGATTGGGAAAAGAAGGGTACAGAAAAATCCAGAAAGCCTGCTACAAAACCGCAAAATATATTGCTGACGAAATTGCCAAGATGGGACCGTTTGATGTAATTTATGACGGGCGCGGCGGAATCCCAGCGCTTTGTTGGTCTTTGAAAGAAGGAACGAACCCAGGTTATACGCTTTATGATCTTGCTGATCGATTGAGAAGTCGGGGATGGCAGGTTCCCGCTTATTCTATGCCGCCAGACAGGGAAGACTTGGTTGTTCAAAGAATTCTTGTCAGGCATGGTGTCAGCAAAGACCTTGGTGACCTTCTTGTGCAGGACATCAAACGCTGCCTGGCGTATTTTAAAGACAACCCGGTTACTAAACCTTTGACTGAAAAAGAAGCTGGAGGGTATAAACATTAAGAAAAGGGTAGTTTTTAATTAGTCGTTACTCCAAAAGGGTAGTAAAGCAGGACGTCCCGGCCTGCTTATTCCACGACTGCTGATTACGCCGTTTAATTGCGACTAAGTAGGCGTTACTCGAAAAAGCTTAGCTGATCACAAGCCCAAATGTAGCCGCAGATTGCTATCTGCGCTATTTGCGAAAAAAATACAATTCGCATTCTTTTGGTACTTAATACAGGATTTGCAAATAATTGTTACGCAGGATACGCAAATAGCAATCAGCAGCTACAATTGGGTTTTGGTATCAAATACCCTTTTAAGTAGGCGACCCTTAAAAAGGGGTCAATGGATTTTTTAGGGGGGGGATTTCTTTTCTTGGCACCACGTACACACCATTTGGTATGATGGTCTTTTGTAGCCGTTCTCGTTGAGGACGGTTACTATCAGGTCTTAGCAATCCTAAGTCTATCTGCCGACCTCAACGAGGTCAGCTACAACAATAGCTTTCCCCCCCTAAAAAATCCATCGTCCCTTAAAAAGTCAATTTTGAGGCAATTGCAAGGCGATAAGGCTCGGCGTATTATAATACGCCGAGCAATTAACATCCCCCTTAATCCCCCTTCAAAGGGGGACTCGCCGCAATCGGCCAAAATTGGCTTTGCTGCTTTGTTAAAGGACTTCCGAAATCAAAGATTTCGGTTACATTTTTAACAGTCTTAGAACCGGCATCCGCCAGTCATGCGTCCTGTTTTACATTTTTTTGCAAGGTTTTCGCGAAGAACTCCTAAAACCTTGCAATATTTTTCACACTTTTCATAAGCCAATGTCCTATGAATACTACAAAAAAGCAGTTTTTAAGGGGCGACTAACTATTGCTTGTTTTGTTCTCAACTTAATAATGCTTGGACAAATTTTTAATATTACTCCTTCTGAAAATGCTTTTCTTGTTTGGGCTGGGTTGGCGGTTTTGTTAGCTTATGCTTCAGACGCGCGCCTGCTTCTTGTAGCGGGACTTGTGTGTATTTCATTTTTCATTTCCGCGCGAACCGGAACTTGGCGCAGCTGCTACTGGCTTAACTTTGGAGAACGTCCGGAAAACTTTTTTCCGGCGGCGGTAATAAGGAAAAAAGAATTTTAAAAGCTAAAAGAAAAATATTATGACCAAAGCAGGTTTGTTATCGTTCTCGGAATAGTAAAAATGAAAGGTAATTATAACGATAAAAAACGGAACCGGTAGGATATGTTTCAAGCCTTAACGTGAAGAACATACATGTGCCTTTAAAATTCAGAAAAATATTTGACCCAATAATGCCCAAAAAAGAATCCCGAAGAAATAAATACTGCGGGTCACGAAGTGATTAATCGAAACTGTCGCGCTATAAAGTAAAAGTCAAATAATACATGTTCCCTGAAAGGGAACTTCAAGGCTTTGGAAATACCTTCGACCCGGATGTTCCAGTAAATATTGAGGTTCCCCTACAGGAAATGGTCTTGTTATTGCACCCAAGGGCGTTGCCCTGGTACATTGTAAAGTCTTAAATTTCGCATTGCGTAAATCCGGTATTTTGTCCTGATAGGACAAAAGTTTAATCCCAGAGGGATTTCATGTTTATAGAAAATCGTTATTTTATTGGTTCGACCCCAGCCGGGGTCGCACATTTCTTAAAACAATTTTCTATAAATATTCAACTCCACTGGAGTTGAATAAGAGAACTTTACAACTTCTGACGAAGACAAAACAAGACAGGATAAACAGGATTGACAGGAAAAAATAAAAACTGAGAAATCGGAAAATTCAAATGTTCATAATAATTCTTTTTCGTGTTTTTAGTGGTAAATAAATGATTAGCTGAATCATTAACGGCAGAATCATTTTTTCTCTGTGATCTCTGTAGCTGAAAAATGAAAAATAATAAAGAAAAATATTTTTTGCTGGGGGCTTTGTTTGTTTGCGCGGTTGTTGTTATGATGATCGTTCCGGCTATCCCCCAGAGCGAATCTTATCATAATTTCGCGGACAAAAGAACTGTTCTCGGCATAGAAAACTGCTGGGACGTTTTATCAAATCTTCCTTTTGTTTTTGTAGGAGTTGCTGGACTAATTTTTACCATAAAAAAGATGGTTAAAAAAGTTGATCGTGCAGCTTTTCTTCCCTATTTAATATTTTTTGCAGGAATCTTTTTAACAGGATTCGGCTCAGGATATTATCATCTTGAACCAAACACTTCTACGCTTGTCTGGGACAGGTTACCGATGACAATAGCCTTCATGGCATTGTTTTCTGCAATTATTTCGGAAAGAATAAATAAAAAACTCGGATTAAGGTTGCTGGTTCCGCTTTTGATTGCTGGGGTTGCGAGCATTGCTTATTGGAATTGGACAGAGCTTAATGGAGTTGGTGATTTAAGAGTTTACGCGCTAGTTCAGTTTGTTCCAGTAGTTTTTATTCCGCTGATAGTTTTGCTTTTTCCTTCAAATTATACCCGCGGAAAAGATTTTTTATACGCTATTGGATTTTACGGTTTATCAAAAATCTTTGAAGCGTTAGACAATCAAATTTTTATGTTTGGCGGAATAGTTAGTGGCCATACTTTAAAACATCTTGCTGCAGCATTTGCTATTTATTGGCTACTGAGGATGTTGCAAAAAAGAGAGAAAGTATTTGAGATTTAAAATTTGACCTTACTACTTTATGACTTTTAGACACAAAACAGAATTGTTTATATTTGCGGTGATAATAGTGCTTTGCAACCTGCATTTATTTACAAACACGTTTCCTGAAAATACTGCTTTGATTCCTGGAAAACTTTTTGCCGGAGAATGGTGGAGAATTTTTACTCATTATTTTGCGCATCTTAGTTGGTATCATTTATTGATAGATGCCAGCGCATTTTTAACTTTGTTTTTCAGCATAGAAAAGAAAACCCGATATTTGTATTTGGCGGCTTGCGCTGTTGGAAGTTTGGTTACGCCATTAATCTTTTCTGAAATAATATATACAAATGGACTTTGTGGGCTTTCGGGAATTGCGCACGGTTTGATGGTTGTAGCAGCTTTAGAGATGACAAAAACCAAACAAACAAAAATTATCGGTTTCGTAGCTTTTTCGATAGTAATATTAAAAACAACAATAGAACTGATTTTTTCTCCAGCCGCACTTTCTTTTTTACATGTAGGCGATGTAGGAATACCAATAGCTGAATGTCATTTAGGTGGAATAATAGGCGGACTGACAATATTTATGGTTATAAGCTGGTCAAAAGCATTAAAATTACGCATAAAATCAAAAAATGATATAATTTTAACAAAACAACCTATTAAAAAATTACAATGCAGCAATTTTTATAATTGCGTTCTTAAAACTTTGTATTTTTAACAAACAAACCAAAAACAACCTTGTGTTTTTAATATATGAACTAAAAAGAACCTTGTATTTTTAATAAAATAATGCTATGATAGGCTTGAAAATTTAAATAAATTAAAAAAAGAGGCTTGAATGATAAGAGAAATTGAAAAAAAATTGATTGAATGGAAAAAAGATTGTAATCGAAAACCATTGTTGATTCGTGGAGCTCGCCAAATAGGAAAAACGTATTCCGTAAGAAAATTAAGCGAAACATTTGATACTTTTTTAGAAGTAAATTTTGAAGAAAATCCTAACATAAAAAAGATATTTGATGATTCGTTAACTCCATCATTAATTTGTGAAAAATTATCAGCATATTATAATCAGGAAATAACACCCGGGAAAACATTATTATTTTTTGATGAAATTCAAAATTGTCCAAAAGCAATATCATCTTTACGTTTTTTTTATGAAAAATTTCCAGAATTACATCTTATTGCAACCGGCTCTTTATTAGAATTTGCTTTTGAGGAAATACCATCAATGGGAGTAGGAAGAATAAAATCTGTTTTCATGTTTCCGCTATCGTTTAACGAATTTTTAACAGCGTTAAATGAAAAATTGTTGTTAAATATTATAAAAAAAAATATAAAGTTTGAAAATGGAAATCTGCTTGAAGAAACTTTACACAAGAAAGCAATTAATTTGTATAAAACCTTTCAACTAATAGGTGGTTTGCCGGAAGTTGTAGATTCATACATCAACGAAAGAAATTTGAATAAATGTTTTGAAATATTGGACAATTTATTAATCACATTTAAAGATGATTTTGCGAAATATAAAAATAAAGTAAATGTTTCAAGATTAACAGAGGTGTTTAATTCTATTGCACTTCAAGCCGGTAAAAAATTTAAGTATTCAAAAATAGATTCTTCCGCTGCGTCAAATAGTTTAAAAGACAGTTTAAACTTACTTGAAAAAGCCGGAATTATTTATAAAATTACTCATACCTCTGCAAATGGAATTCCTCTTGGTGCAGAAGTAAATAGTAAAAAATTTAAAGTTATACTTTTTGACACAGGACTTCATCAAAGAATGCTGGGAATAGACATTTCAAAATATATTGCTATAGATAATTTTGAAACTATTAACAAAGGAGCTATGGCAGAAATATTTACAGGACTGGAAATTTTGAAAAACTCTAATCGAAATATTTTAAATAAGCTTTATTATTGGCATAGAGAAGCCAAAAGCAGCAACGCAGAAGTAGATTATGTAATTCAATCAGGCGAAGAAATTATTCCTATAGAAGTAAAAGCCGGGAAAGCAGGTTCTTTGAAAAGTTTGCATCAGTTTATGGATTCTCATAAATCAAAAACAGGAATAAAAATTTCTTTAGATAATTATTATAAAAATAATAAAATCATTTCCATTCCATTATATGCGGTGGCAGAAATATTATAACAAAAGAAATAATGAAAATATTATTAATATTACCTGACGGAAAAATTCATAAATTAAAGTTTGGATCATTTGAAAAATCGATGAGAGAAGCTCCGCTGACTATGACAGTTTTGGCAGCTTTAGTTCCAAAAGAGTTAAATGCGGAAATCAAAATTGTAGATGAAAGTATTGATACAAATCCCGAAAATTTTACTCCAGATATTGTTGGAATAAGCGTAATAACCGGAACAGCAAACCGTGCTTATGAAATAGCAGATTATTATCGTAAGAAAAAAGTTACAGTTGTGCTTGGAGGAGTTCATGTAACAACGATGCCAGAAGAAGCGAAAAATTTTGCAGATTCAATTGTAATAGGTAACGCAGAAAAAGCGTGGCCAAAATTATTAAAAGATTTTTCTAAAGGCAAATTGCAAACAAGATATAAAGAATCAGAAGCGAAAAAATTTACTTATCCTACGCCGTTTAGATCTTTACAAAAAAACAAAAAATATATAGCGCCAAATACAATTATGGCGACTCGAGGCTGCGTAAACCAATGTGAATTTTGCACCGTTCCGGCATTAGGTCAAAAATATTGTAAACGTGCAGTTGGAGAAGTAATAAAAGATATACAAAGTTTTAAGAATCGGCGATTTGTATTTAATGATGTAAGCCTTGTGGATGATTTGGAATATGCCAAAGTACTTTTTACAGAATTAATACCATTAAAAAAAAGGTGGGGAGGGCTGGCAACAACGAAAATAATAAAATATCCTGAAATAATAGAATTGATGGCAAAAAGTGGTTGTCGATATTTGTTAATAGGTTTTGAATCCTTTCAAAAAAATGCGTTAAAAGAAATTAATAAAGGATTTAATAAAGAAGAAGAATATAAAAAACTAATGGAAATTTTACACGCATATAATATTTCTGTTCAAGGTTGTTTTATTTTCGGTTTTGATAATGATGATAAAGAAATATTTGAAAAAACTGTTCAACTTGTAAACGAACTAAAAATAGATATACCCCGTTATTCAATATTAACACCATATCCCGGAACAAAATTATTTCAAAGATTATCAGAAGAAAAAAGAATTATAAATTATGATTGGTCAAAATACGATACAATGAATGTAGTTTTTAAGCCGCAAAAAATGTCGCCTGAAGAATTATATGAAGGTTACAAATATGCTTACAGGAAAACATTTAATTTTTACAATATAGTAAATCGATCGGCAGGATTTCATTTTTCAAATGTAATAAATTTTTTCGGTAATTTAAATTATAAAAAGTTTTCAAGGAGGTTGCAAAAGTGCCACATGTAACTTTTATATATCCCTGCGTTGGAAGATTTTCTGATACAAAATATATCCGGTCGTGGCAAATGCAGCCATTGTCGATTGCGGTTTTATCTGGATTGACACCATCACATTGGGACAGAACTTTTTTTGATGACCGGTTAGAAGAAATTGATTATGACAAGCCAACGAATCTTGTAGCAATATCAATAGAAACTTTTACAGTTCGTCGCAGTTATCAAATAGCTAAAGAATATAAAAAAAGAGGAATTCCTGTTGTAATGGGCGGATATCATGCAACATTTTGTCCAGAAGAAGTTTTAGAATATGCAGATGCAGTTTGCGTTGGAAATGCAGAAAATAATTGGAAAAAAATAATTTTAGATGCGGAACAAAATTGTCTTTTTGGAAAGTATCAGACAGCGATAAATTCTAAAGAAATATTTTCTGTTTTTGATCGATCAATATTTGAAGGAAAAAAATATTTCAATTTGGCTTTAGTAGAAACAAGTCGAGGTTGTAATTTTCAATGTGCATTTTGTTCAATAACAGCATTTCATAAAGGAAAATGTCTGTATAGACCTATAGACGATATTGTAAAAGAAATAAGTAAACTTAAAGAAAAAGATATTTTTATTGTAGATGATAATTTTGCAAGTGATTTTAATCGAGCATCCGAATTGTTTTCCGCATTGGAAAAACTTAATGTAAAATGGGTAGGACAAGCTGGAATCAATATTACCAGTAATATAAAACTGCTTAATCTTATGGCAAAAAGCGGATGTGTTGGAGTTCTTATAGGATTTGAGTCTCTTGACTCTGAAAGTTTATCATCGGTAAATAAGCAAGCTAATAATGAGGTTGATTATTCTAAAGGTTTAAGAGAATTAAGAAAACGTGGAATAGCTGTTTATGGAACATTTCTTTTAGGATTGCCAAAAGATTCCGAAAAAACTGCGAAAGAAATACTTAATTTTTCTATAAAGGAAAAATTGTTTATCGCTGCATTCAATCATATAGTCCCGTTTCCCGGCACGCCGTTGTATAACGAATTTGAGAGAAAAAATAAGCTGATTTATAAAAAATGGTGGTTGAGTGATAAATATAGATTTGGCGAAGCGCCATACAATCCGGAGACTATTTCTGCACAAAACCTAAAAGATTTGTGTCTTGTGATGCGAAAGAAATTTTACAGTGTTTTATCAATTTTTCGTAGGTCAATTGTTCTTTTTATTTATTGTAGATCAATAAGAAAAATAATAGTTTATTTTGGATTGAATTTTTTATTACACAAAGAAATATCGCAAAAAAACGGGTTGCCACTTGGTGAACAATAAGGATTTAGCAAACAACATTATTATGAGTATTTTATTTGAATTAGCAAAAAAAGATGATAATCAAAAGCTACTGAAGCTGATGGCAGAAATGTCTATGCCGGGTTCTATACAGATAGCTTACCTGCGAGAACCGGATTTTTTTGATGCGTTATGCGTGGAAGGAAAGATAAACCAAACAGTTATTGGTCGCGACTCAGAAACTGGGGAAATTGGCGGAATGGGTACGCGTTCTATCAAACCTATGTATATAAATGGAAAAGAGATGAAGGTAGGTTACTTAAGCGGTTTGAGAGTTATGGAAAAATATCGTAATAATATTTATTTGGCAAGAGGCTATCAGAAATTTAAAAAATTACATGAAGATGGAGAAGCTATTTTATATCTGTCAACTATGTTAAATGATAATAAAATTGCAATGAAACTGACAGGTGGACGTTCGCAGCTTCCTGCATACAATGATTTTGGTCAATTTAAAAGTATGACAATTTCTCTTTCACAATCGATAAAATATAGGCGATTAAATAATTTAAATGTTAGAACTGCAAAATCGGAAGATGTGCCGTTAATAGTCAGTTTTTTAAATAATCAAGGAAAGAACAGACAATTTTTTCCTGTATATTCTCAAAATGATTTTTTTGATTCTAAAGGACTTTTGTCAGGAATTGGTTTTGAAGATATTCTGATGGCTTTTTCCGGGAATAAGTTGGTGGGAATTGTTGCTGCCTGGGATCAGAAGAAAATGCGCAGAAATATTATTACCGGATATTCCCGATGGGTATCGTTGTCAAAACCAATTTATAATTTTTTTGCTAATCTTACCGGCTATCCGGTTTTACCAAATATCGGTTCTGTACTAAATTGTTTTTATTTGTCTTTAATATGTGTTGAAGAAGATAATAGCGATATTTTTATGAATTTATTATACGAACTTATAAAATGCAAACGGAATAAATATTCTTTTATGATAGCTGGAATGCATGAAAAAGATCCTTTACTTTCAACATTTAAAAAGTTAAAATATCTTAATTATTCCAGTCGAATGTACGTTGTATGCTGGTCGGACGGCGAAAAATTATTTAAAGAATTAGATAGCAAACCACCTTATATGGAACTCGGATCAATGTAATGTTAAAATCAATAATTAAAAATACAGAAAAGTTAAAAGATAAAGAAAAAACCGAAATGTTTTTGCTTATGCACTCCTATTATATGAATGTAACTGAAGAGAATTTTTATAATGATTTGTCAAAAAAAGACAAAATTATTATGCTTATGGAAGAACAAGTTTTATGTGGATTTTCTACTCAGGTTTTGCTAAAGCGCACAATAAATAATCAAAAAACAAATATAGTTTTTTCCGGAGATACTATTATTGATAAGCAACACAATAATTCGTTTGCGTTGCCAATCGCCTGGGGAAAAATGATGTTTTCGATATTAAATGAAAATCCGACAATTCCTTTATACTGGCTTCTTACATCCAAAGGCTACAAAACCTATCGATATTTACCAGTATTTTTTAATAATTATTTTCCAAAACCTTTTATTAAATTAACTTCTTTTGAAAAAATATTATTGCTATGTGTAGGACAAGAATTATTTGAAGAGAAGTTAGATACTCAGCGTTGGATTCTAAAAGCTGGTGCAAAAGATCAGCACTTGCGGCCTGGCGTTGCAGATATAACTGAGTCGAAAAGAACAAGACAGGAAATAGTTTATTTCGAGAAAAAGAATCCAGGGTATATGCATGGAGATGAATTAATATGTCTTGCAAGATTTTCCGAAAACAACATTAAACCGTTTATTTTGAAAAAAATATTGGCTTTATGAAAAATTTTAAATGTTTAGCTGTTAATACTTTTTGGAAATTTTTGAATTTGCCTAAAGCAAATCAATTTAATAAATCACTTTTAAATGGTGATAAAGTTCAAAATAAAGTTCTTTTTCGATTACTAAAAAATAATTTAAGTTGTAGTTATGGTCGAAAATTTAATTTTGATAAAATTTCTTCTATAGAACAATTTCAAAAGGAAATACCGCTTACAAAATATGAAAATTATATTCCTTATATAAACCGTATATCCAAAGGAGAAACAGGAGTGCTTACTGATGAAAAAGTCCTTCTTTTTGAGCCGTCCAGCGGTTCAACTTCAGCACGAAAACTTATTCCTTATACCGAATCGTTGCGAAAAGAATTTCAACGAGGAATAATTCCATGGATTAATTCAGTTTACAAACAATTTCCTGAGACGACACATGGGCGGGCGTACTGGTCTGTTTCGCCGGTTAATTCTCAGGAGGGATATCATGGAATTATGCCGGTCGGATTCGATAACGATTCAGCATATCTTGGTTTTATAAGTCGATTTCTTTTTTCATGTGTTGCTGTGGAACCTGATAATATAAAAGAACTAAAAAATATAAAAAAGTTTCGAAATGAAACAATGGCTTGTTTGCTTTATACTGAAGACTTAAGTTTTATTTCGGTTTGGAGTCCTTCTTTTTTAAAATTATTGCTTGATTGGTATCTCCAAAATTCAGAAGAAATATATACCGTAATAGAAAAACGCTATAACCATCATTCTGCAATTTCACGTATTAACAAATTAAAAGTTTTGGGTAAATCAACAGATGTTTTTGAAAAAATTTGGCCTGATCTGAAAATGATAAGTTGCTGGACAGATGCATCAAGTAGAAAAGGAGCTCAACACTTAAAGAAATATTTTCCAAATATTCATATTCAAGGAAAAGGATTAGTCGCCACAGAAGCATTTGTTTCTTTACCGTATTCAAGAGGTTGTGATCCGGTTTTGGCAATAGAATCTCATTTTTTTGAATTTATAAATGAAAAAGGAGATTGCCTTTTGGCTCATCAACTTAAAAAAAATCATTGCTATTCTGTTGTTGTAACAACTGGTGGCGGATTTTACCGATATAATTTGGAAGACAGAATTTTGGTTACCGGTTTTATTGGAAATACTCCCACAATAAAATTTCTTGGTAAAACAAATAATGTATCAGATCAATTTGGAGAAAAAATAAATGAATTGCATGTTTCAAAAGTAATCAACTCTGTTCTTGATGGAATTAATTACAAATTTTGTATGCTGGCGCCTGATTATCACGGCACAAAATATGGTTATACTTTGTACATAGAACACAAAGAAACGTTACCGGCTGGTACAGCCAACAAATTAGAGAAAGGACTTTGCGAAAATCCGCACTATAAATATTGTGTTGAGCTTGGACAACTTCGGACTTTACGAATTTTTTATATAGAAGAAAAAGGTTATAATATTTATGAAGCTCGACTTTCGAAACAAGGAAAAAAAATTGGAGATATTAAAATTTCTTTCTTAACTTCCTTAGACGGCTGGTCGGATTATTTTAAAGGTGAGTATAGGTAAAATATATTATTGACAAAAATAGGTTTGTATGGTATTATTGATAATCAAATGAATATATTAGCTATTTTACCTTGCATACAAACAACGAGGAAACTATGAAAAAACCATTGAAAAGAATAAATATCGAATATGTATTATTATTTTCAAATTAGCATGTTTCTCTAATTTCTCTTTTCACTTTTATAAAAAATTTTATGGCTGCAATCCTTTTAGGATTTAGAAATAAACGTTTACAAACAAATAAATTTATTAATAACTAAAAACAGGAGAAAAAAATGAATAAAAAATTTTTGCCGTACAGAATGTTAGCAGGATTTGTTGGTGTTTACCATATTATGTTGGGACTCCTTTTGCTTTTTTCAGGTGAAATGGCTATAAACGCCGCCAAATCAATGGCCGGAATGACGATTATAGGAAGCCCGCAGTTTGGTGTAATTGGAGAAATATTAGCCTGTTATTTTATCGCTTTTGGGCTAATGATGGGATTAGCTGCTTGGAATCCGATTAAGAACAGAAGCTTGATTTCAGTAGGATTAGTTCTTTTTGTTCTCAGGCTTTTACAGCGTCTTATTTTTGCGGAAAAAACTATGGAAGTTTTCCAAATGTCTTCTGCAAGATATTGGTCATTTTTTGTTATTCTCCTTGCTATTAGTATTATATTAGGATTTTTTCGGATAATGATTTATAAGGATTTAAAAAATCATGATAAAATTTCCATGGAATAAACAGACTGTCCCGCATTGTGTTTTAGAAATTACAAGAAATTGTAATTTGTCTTGCAAGGCATGTTATAGAGAAAAATGTGATGAAACAAAATCTGTAGAGAAAATTATTAATGAACTAAAAATTATTGAAAAACATCAAAAGGTGCATACTGTTTCTCTTACAGGAGGTGAACCTACTCTTCATCCTCAACTTTGTGAAATTGTACGGCAAATAAAATCCAGAAATCATAAAGTTTCTTTAGTTACTAATGGATTTATTCTCGATGATAAAATACTACCACAACTTAAATCGGCAGGTGTTGACGTTATTATGATTCATGTTGATGAAGGTCAAAAAAGACCGGATTTACCCAATAATCCAACAATAACGGATATTAATAATTTGCGAAAAAAAATTGCTGATAAGGTTGTTTCCTACGAAATAGATGCTGGTTTGTGTGTTACAATTTATGATGATTCAATCTCAAATATTCAAAAATTAATCCAATTAATATTTGAATCTCCGAGTATTAATTTTCTTTTAGCTACTCATGCAGTTGAGATACCAAAAGTGATTGAAAAAACAGGAACAAAAGAAGTTTTTCGTGCGTCTTTAACGCGAAATAGTCATATTTTGAAATTAATGAAAGAAAATTTCGACCTTAACTGTTATGCGTATATTCCATCAAAAGATCAAACAGAAGAAAAAGCGTGCATCAGTTATTTTATTCCTGTTATTCATAATAAAGCTAAATATATTTATTACAAAATGCAATCTTGCTGGGCGGATAAAATGTTAATTAAACTTAGTAAAATTATTGCAGGAAGGTATATGTATTATTGTAAGCAAGATTCAATAGTTATATGGATTCAAGTTTTAATAAACGGTTTTGCTAAATTAAATTTTTTAAATTCAGCCTTTTTTCTTGTTAAATCTATGTTAAGAAATAAAAGTTTAAGAGGGAAAAGATTTGTGTTTGAAAATGCTCCGATTATAAGTTCAAAAGGTAAAATTAGTTGTTGTGATTTTTGTCCAAATTCAACTGTTCGTAATGGCAAAATAGTGCCTGTTTGTCTTGCTGATTATATTTCATGATAAAGAACATATTAAAAAAAAATGGGAAAACAAAAACTTTTTGTCATTCATGCCAAGAAAATCATTATGTGAGCCTAATACAGAAAGAAAATAATGTTATCGCAAAAATTTTATGTCCGGACGGCGATAAAGAAATTATTGTTTCAAACGATGCAGAAATTTTTAAACTAATGCGACAAAAGGTTGAATACGAAGAAATTTTTACTCCACCAGAAAACCATAAATTTTTCTTAAATCAACTATATATAACAGATGCTTGCAATTGTTCTTGCCCTATTTGTTATGTTGCACAGGATAAAAAAGAATCTTTTTTTATGAGTGTTGAAGAAGCTGTTTCGCGTGCAAAAGCAGCCAAGCAAAGAAAAGCAAAAAATGTTATGCTTATTGGAGGCGAACCAACAATTCATCCTAAACTTATCGAAATTATCAAGGCACTTCGACAGCTTAAAATGAAGATTTTTGTTTTTACAAATGGATTAGAGTTAGGAAAAAATATAAATCTGGCGTATCAACTTAAAAAAGCAGGCGTTTATACAATAGGTCTGCAATTTGATTCTTTAGACCGGACAACTCTAAAGAAGATGAGAGGAACTGATTCTCTTGATTTGAAACTTAAAGCAATTAAAAATATTCAAGAAGCAAATTTAAGGTTTGGGCTAATATGCACGGTTGCTTCTTATAATGAAAATGAAATTGACGACTTAATAAAATGGGCGCTTAATTTGCATAGTCTTCCAAACTTTTTCGCTTTTCAGGTTTTGGCAGAGACAGGAAGATTTCCAGATAATGCAAAAGAAGAAATTACAAGAGAAAAAATAATAAGAAAAGTTATTTCTTCAAAATGTTTGCCAGGAGCTAAAATAGATAACTTTTGGCCTATTCCTTTTTACCAGCCGCTTGGTCTTTTTGCTCATCCTGATTGTGTAGCAAATCTTCTTGTAATTAGAAAAAATAATAAATTAATTTTTTTTGATGATATTATTAATTTATCAGGATTGTTTAAGGATATGCGCAATACAAAACTAAAATATTTCTCAAAATTCGCGGTGCCGGTTATGATTTATTTGTTTCTAAAAAATACGAAATTAAAAAATTGGACTAAAATTTTTAACTATTTTTTAACGTTCCAGAATCCTGGTAAAAAAAATAATCAGATGGTAGTTGGAGCTGGTGGATATGTTTCAAAAGATTTTGAAGATTATCAAAGAATTTCTCGATGTGGCGGAGCAATATTAACCAAGAAAGGCAGCATCTCTTTGTGCCGATATTTTAACAGAGGCTGTAGAATATCTTGCTAATAAATTCACGATTGCAAAAAAATGAAAATTACAATTATTTTATTATTCGGAGTTCTTTTTATCTTTTTTTGGATACTAATTCAATATAATAAGTTAATTAGAATGAAAAATTCTGTGAAAAATGCTTTTAGCGGAATGGATGTTCAACTTAAAAAACGATACGATCTTATTCCTAATCTTGTTTCTGTCGTAAAACAATATATGCTACACGAAAAAAACTTGCTTACAAAAGTTACTGAATTAAGAAGACAAGCGATAGACGGCGGAATTAGCAACGAAGAAAAAGTTGCTTTAGATAATCAAATTTCGGAAACAATGAAAACTATTATGATTTCTGTTGAAAGCTATCCAAATTTAAAATCAAGCGAAAGTTTTATGAATTTGCACCGAAATTTGACAGAAGTAGAAGCACAAATTTCGGCTGCAAGACGTGCTTACAACGCTACTGTAAATGATTTTAATAACGGAGTAGAAATGTTTCCAAGTTGCATTATAGCTAATTGTATGAATTTTAAATCCAAAAACTTTTTTGAAATCCCGGAATATGAACAGAAAAATGTAAGTTTCGATAACTCGTTTTAAAAATAAATGAAAACAGTAGAACAATCTTTTCAATTCAACGACCAACTTGATGGTGTTGTAAACTCACTTGAAACAAAAAAGTTAGGTTGTATATATGAAAACCAACTAAAACCGATTTTAGAATCTTTTGAAGAAGAGCGAAAAAGTTTAATGGTAAAATCTATTATAGCCATTGTAATGGCTACTTTGGGTTTTTGTCTAATTGCTCCGAATTTATTATTATGGTTTAATGTTTATTCTATTACTCGAATAGAGAAAACTTTTAATATTTCGACCTCTTTAATAAATTCATACATTTCTAATTCTTTTCTTTTTTGTTTGGTTGGAATTGGTTTATTTGTTGTTGCGACTATCTTTAATTGGTTGATAAAATTTCAAAAAAAAAGTTATAAAAAAAAATTTAAAGAAAGTATTGTAAAAAAAATTGTAAACATAATTAATTCAACATGGTATTATTCGCCTGAAGGTATGATAAGCTCTGCTCAATATTATGCAAGCTCTTTGTTTGACAAAAAAGTTGATAAATATGAAGGTGATGATTTGGTTATAGGAAAAATAAAAAACACAGAGTTTTGTTTATCTGAATTGCATACACAATCAAGATATAAAAATTATTACTATACCATTTTTAAAGGGCTTTTTGCTCATATAGATTTTAATAAAGAAATAAAAGGAAAAACTTTTGTGTTTCCAGAACAAACAATTTTTAATAAACCAATACAAAATTTTAATTTTTTTAGAAACAAAGGACAACTTATAAAATTAGAAAATCCAGAATTTGAAAAATTGTTTATTGTATATGGTTCCAGCCAAATAGAAGCTCGATATATACTTACACCCACTATTATGGAAGCTATGGTAAAAATAAGAAAGAAGTATAAAACAAATATTTCTTTTTCGTTTATTGGAAATTATGTTTACATAGCATTAAGTATAAAAGAAGATTTATTTGAACCGCGGATTTTCAAGTCCGGAATCTCTTTTAATGATGTAGAACAAATGGATGATCAATTTAGGCTTATTAATATTATTATAAACGAAATGAACTTGAATTCACGGATTTGGTCTAAAGAATAAAAAATTAAATTAAATTAAAATAAGGAGTTAGTTATGATATGTCCAGCATGTGATAGAAGTTTAGAAAAAGTTAAAATAGGCGGTATTGTTGTTGATGTTTGTAAAAATGGGTGTGGCGGGATCTGGTTTGATAAAAATGAACTGGAAAAAGTTGACGAACAACATGAAGCTGCTGGAGAAAAACTTCTTGATTTTCTATGTGATGAAAACATAAAGGTGGATTTTTCTAAAAAAAGAAAATGTCCCGTATGTAATGGAATAATTATGGTTAAACATTTTGAAAGCATTAAACATGAAATAGAAATTGATGAATGTTATAAATGTGGCGGAATTTGGCTTGATGCTGGTGAATTAAGAAGCATCCGAAAACAGTTTCTCACTGATGAAGCAAGAAGAAAAGCTTTTGATGATTATGTCGGGAAAGTAATTAGTCCGGAATTAAATAGGATGCGTGAAGAAAGTGAAATAAAAGTACAACAAGCAAGAAATTTCGCTAAGGCATTTCGATTTATATGTCCTTCTAATTATATTCCCGGAAAACAGGAATGGGCGGCTTTTTGAGTAATAAATAACTTAAACTTTATTATTAAAATTACTTTTGTACAACCGAATATGGGGACTGCAAAGGCTGTTGATGCTGCACAGCCTTTAGTATTTGCTATTCTTGCAAACCTTACTCCGCCAGATATTGAAATTCAATTGTTTGATGACAGAATCGAAAACATTTTGTTTGATGTTGAAACTGATTTGGCGGTTATTACAATCGGGGCTTTTACCGCTATGCGAGCATATCAGATTGCCAAAGAATATAAAAAAAGAAATGTTCATGTTATTATGGGCGGTGCTCACGCTACTTTAGCATCACAGGAAGTTTCTAATCACGCAGATTCTGTTGTTATCGGGGATGCAGAACTTATTTGGCCAGAGATTATTTGTGATTTATTAAAAAATCAACTTAAACCTTTTTATAAATCTTCGGCTTTAACTTCTATATTTTCAACTACGTTTAACAGGTCTGTTTTTGATAATAAAAAATATCTGCCGATAAATATTGTTCAATGGGGACGCGGGTGTACAAAATCTTGTGATTTTTGCTCTGTTAATGCTTTTTATGGTGAAAAACAATTCCATAGACCGATAAATGAGGTTGTTGTTGAAATAGAAACTTTGAACAATAATCTTATTTTTTTTGCTGATGATAATCTGCTTTACAATAATGCTAAAACAAAAGAATTTTTAACTAATTTATCAAAATTAAATATTAAATATTCATGTCAAATTAGCATCGATGTGGCAAACGATGAAGAATTAGTTAAACTCCTTGCAAAAAGTGGTTGCGCTGTTGTTCTTGTTGGGTTTGAATCTCTTAATGCGGCAAATCTAAAACAGATGAATAAAAAATGGTCTTCAGTTCAAAAATATGAAAAAGCTGTTCAATTATTTCGCGATTATGGGATAATGGTTTATGGTACTTTTGTTTTTGGCTATGACGGAGATTCTCTCGACAGTTTCAAATACACTCTTGATTTTACTTTGAAAAACAAACTGCTTTTAGCTAATTTTAATCCTTTAACTCCTATTCCTGGCACTAACTTATACACACGATTAATAAAAGAAAAAAGAATGATTTATGATAAATGGTGGCTTGCTCCGGATTATATGTATGGAAAAGCAACTTTTTATCCTAAAAATATTTCTCCAGATGAATTGGCTGAAGGATGTTTTATGGCAAGAAAAAAATTTAATACTTTTAAAAATATTTTTAATAGATGCTTGGATAAAAAAGCAAATGCAAATTCTTTAACAAACCTTAAAATATTCCTAATAGGTAATTACGTGAGCAGAAGCGCTATTTATAACAAACAATGGAGCTTGCTTTCTAAATCATGAAATTGACGTTAATAAAACCTAATTTTGGAATCGATATGCCGAATAGTAACGGCAACACCAAATACGTTGATGAAGGCAGAATGGAACCGCTACAACTTGGCGTTCTTGCCGGTTTGACTCCCGAAGATGTTGAGGTTAAGTTTTATGATGATCGGTGCGAAAATATTCCGTTTGATGAAGAAACTGATTTAGTGGCTATTACTGTTGAAACTTTCACGGCGAAAAGAGCTTACGATATTTCTAAAAAATATAAAAAAAGAAATGTTCAAGTTATTTTAGGAGGTATGCACCCAAGTTTAATCCCTGAAGAATCAAAATTATTTGCCGATTCTATTTTGATTGGTGATGCAGAAAATATTTGGATAGAGATTATTAATGATGCCAAAAAAAGAAAATTAAAACCTGTTTATTTTTCTAAACCAGGAGTTCCTCAACTAGGTACTTTTACCAGAAGGGATATTTTTAAAAATAAAGGATACCTCCCAGTTTCTCTTTTGCAATTCTCAAGAGGGTGCTCTTATTCGTGCAATTATTGTGCTGTTCAAACTTATTTTAACCAAAAATATTATACTCGGAAAATTTCTGAAGTTATTAATGAAATAGAATTACAAAACAAAAAAGTTCTCTTCTTTGTTGATGATAATATTGTCGCAAACCACAGTTATGCTAAGGAACTTTTCAAAGCTTTAATTCCGTTAAATATTAATTGGTTTAGCCAAGGAAGCATCGATATGACTAACGATTATGAGTTAATGAAATTAATGAAAGAAAGTGGTTGCTTGGGAAACGTTATTGGATTTGAATCTATTACAGAAAAAGGCTTGAAATCTCTTAATAAAAATGTTAACCTTCATTCTTTTTCAAAATATAAAAAAGAGTTGGAAATTTTAAAAGATTATGGATTACAAAATTGGGCGGCTTTTACTCTTGGACATGATGCAGAAACTTTGGATTCTATTGACAAAACTTTAGAATTTGCACTTTCAAATAAATTTTGTTTTGCTGCGTTTAATATTTTAACTCCATATCCTAAAACTGAATTGTTTCAGAGGTTACAAAATCAAAAAAGACTTTTATATGATGGAAAATGGTGGCTGCATCCTGATTATAGATTAAATTATGCGGCGTTTATTCCTAAAAGAATGACAGCTGATGAACTTACTGAAAAATGTTTTGAAATTAGAAAAAAATGGAGTGGTATTCCTTCTATTATAAAAAGGTTTTTTAACATTAAAACAAACTTGATGAATTTTAGGACTGCATATATTTTTCTTCGCTATAATTATTTATTTAGAAAAGAAATAATCAAAAAAAATTAAACTTAAGAGGTAAAATTTTAAAAACAAAAAATTTATTTTTTTTTCTCGGGATAGTATTAACAACAGCAAGTTTGAGTTTTGCTGGTTCTTTATGGAAAGCAAGCCCGTTTGCCGCCGAACGCGATAAACAATTGAGAGCGGAAGCGGTTAACCGCGTGAATTTCTGGCCATTGTTTTACCATTACAAGCCTTACACTTCTGTTTTGTGGCCGCTGTTTGATGTTCGCGACGACGGAAGCGCACTCCGCCCTTTCTACTCGATTTATAAGAACGGCGATGAGCTGAACATTCTCTGGCCTTTAAGTTCCTTTGACTTTGCAGAAAAAAAATATCACATAGCCAACACTTTCTGCTCAACAAACACGTTTGTCGCTTTTCCGTTTTATTTCTACGAAAAAAATAATTACTGGCTCGTGCCGCTTGCCGCGGGAATAGGCACTAACTGGTATTCTGTAATGCCGCCAATGTGGGTTCATACTTATAAATCAAAAAAAAATTATTCATATTTTTGCATGCCTGCGATGACATATTTCGAGCGCGAAAACTCCGATTACAGCTTTACAACTTTTCCTCTTTATCATCAAAGCAGGAAAGGAAACAAATTTAACCAAGAACTTTTCATGTTTTTGTACGAATATGAAAACATCAAATTGGATTCTCCTGTTCCGGGCAAGCCAAGCGGTGAAATCACAAAACATATGCTGTTCCCGCTTTTTTATAAAAAGAAGGATATTGACAGAAATGTGCTAGTTACACCTTTGTTTGGAACGCTGATGGGCAGCAATGTGCATAGGGTTGTAACGCCTTTGGTAAGTGTCAGCCACAGCGAAAAAGACCGTTTTGTGAATGTTTTGGGCCCGATGTTTAATTATGCGTGGAACGATGATGACAAGTATAAGCGAACGGATGTCGTTTGGCCGTTGTTTACTTTTAAACGCGCTGAAAAAGAACGGACCATCACCTCGTTTCCGTTGGGGCGCTACAAAAAAACAGATGCCAAAAAAGAAGGTTTCATTTTGTGGCCGCTTTATAATTTTGAATATGAAACCAATAAATCATATTATAATTTGATTTTTCCTTTGGCGGGAAAAGGGCACAAAATCCGAGAACGGCGAATTTGGGAAGGCAGAACCAACTCAAAAGAAACTACAACGCAAAACTGGGCATGGATTATGCCATTTAATTACTGGAACAAAAGCACCCGCTTTGAGAAAGATCATTCTGTACCCATTCCTCCGGAAATAAAATCTGAAAAAGGCAACCGGATCGATTGGAACAAAGCACGTATTTTTAAAACTGCCTGGAAGAACTTCGCGAAAAAAAGGTATAAACCTTATTTACGAACAAAATATGGCTCGTTCCCGTTTTTTTCTTATTCAAATAAAGAAAACATAGAATCAAAATTCCGTATTCTTTTATGGCTTTATGATTCAAAATGGACTGCCGCGAAAAAAGATTCCCCGGAAAAAACGCACAACAGAGTTTTGTGGCGGCTGGTGGATTATGAAAAATGCGGCGAAACTGTTTCTGTAGATATTTTTCCGTTCATAACTTATGACAAAATTCCGGAAGAAGAAGTATCCCAGTTTTCTATTTTTTGGCGTTTGTACAGATGGCGTAAAGAAAAAGAAAAAAGAGCGCTTGATATTTTGTTTATCCCTTTCAGATGGGGTGAATGATTCTCACAAAGCTCACGAAGCCCGCTAAGTAATAATTATTACTAATAATTTTGCCTTTGGACTTTTGACTTTCAGACCTTCGATTTTCGCAAAAGCATGGGAACCTTCGATTTATAAGCGTTGTCGTGGTTGACATATCTGCGCAGTTGTAATATAATCTTATTAGCTGTTAATTCTGTTAATTATTAACATATTATTATGATTATATTTACATTATGCGCTTTTTGCGTTGGCGCGTGCATAGGCTCTTTTCTAAACGTTGTTATTTTGCGCGTGCCGCTGGAACAGTCTTTGTGGAGAAAAAACTCCCATTGCATGAGCTGTCATGCCCCTATTCCCTGGTACTGTAATATACCAATTTTCAGTTATCTTATTCTTAGGGGAAAATGCAAAGACTGCGGAGCTAAATTCAGCTCCCAATATTTTTGGATAGAGCTTATAACCGGTTTGATCTTTGCGGCTACTTTTTGTTACCGGTTTCAGGAAGTTATTCCTTTTCTAATGAAAGGGGAATGGCCGGCATGGAACATTGCCCGCGCGGCGATTTTCCCCTGGCTTGCCGACGTTACTCTTTTAAGCTCGCTTCTTGCTATGACGTGGATAGACGCTCGTCATTTTATTATTCCGTTTGAGACAACCATCCCGTGTTTTATAGTAGGCCTTTTGATTACGATTTTTTATCCTGAACTGCACGGATGCGAATCTGTCTGGCTGAGTCTTGCCGAAGCAGGCAAATCTGCGGCTCTCGGCGCCGGGCTGTTCCTTATTGTCCGCTGGCTTGGTGGGCTTTATTTCAAACGCGAAGCCTTAGGACTTGGTGATGTTCATCTTATGATTGTGCTGGCTATGTATATGAACTGGCTGAACATTCTTCTAGTAATATTTTTATCGGCGCTTATTGGAAGTGTTGGAGGAATTACACTCAAAATTATTCAGCGGAAATCCCATTGGCGATTTGAAGTCCCTTACGGGCCCTACATTGCGGCAGGAGCAGTTGTCTCATACTTCTGGGGCGCAATAATCCTGGGTTGGTACTTAGAACTTTACGTGAAATAAACGTTAATTAGTGGCTAAAACAAATGTTTTGTTAGATGCAAAAAATTAAAGGCATAATATTTGATTTGGACGGAACGCTGATTGATTCGAGGAAAGACCTTGCCTCTTCGGTAAACCTGACAAGAAAAGACTTTAACCTTGAAACGTTGGATTTTGAAACTATTGTTTCTTTTATAGGAAACGGGACACCTAAACTCGTAGAAAGATCTTTCAGGGGCACAAATATTGACCCCGGCAATGCTCTTTCAATCTATAAAAATCATTATTCAAAACATTTGGCGGATGAAACTTATTGTTATGCCGGAGTGATAGAACTGCTGAAAAAATTGCAAACTCTTTCAGTTAAATGTTCTATAATAACCAACAAGCACGAAGCTGCAACACGCGAAATTCTTAAAATTCTTAAAATAGAGAATTTCTTTGATATAATATTAGGAGGAGATTCTTTTGATTCTCTGAAACCGTCTCCCGAACCTTTGTTGTTTGTGGCTGAAAAATGGAATCTGCAGCCCGAAGAAATTCTTATGGCCGGGGATAACTGGACGGATATCGCCGCGGCGAGAAACGCGGGAATGAAATCAGTTTCTGTTGAATACGGCTTTGGAAACCTTAAAGATGAAAAGCCGGATTTTAAAATTGAACATCCGGAAGATTTATTAAAATTAATATAATAATTGCGCTCTGCTGATAGAGAAAGATTACTTGCTCCATCAGGAGCAGTATATTTGTAGAGCCAATATTTCGTGCCGTAGGCACGACATATTTCCCGGCGAAATAAACATATTTCGAGCCTACGGCACGAGTTATTTACGATAATTATGTTTCTACAAATATTTTGCCCCGCCGGGGCAAGTTTTCGTAAAAATTTAGCTAAAAATATAATGAGTATTTACGACAGAGATTATTTTAAACAACAATACAACTCGGACTTCGGACACTCCCCCTACAACAGGACTATCCGCATGAATATTGGAATAACTCCTGTTGTAAAATCTTTGCTTATAATAAACATCACAGTTTTTATTTTGATGTTTCTTGGCGAAAGTACAGGCCTGCCTTTTTTTTCGCATCTGGTTGTAAATAAATATAACCAGGTTATTGGCTTGGTGCCCTCCCAATTTGAAAAAGTTTTCGGATTGTTTAACCCATATTTCTTTAAAAAATATTTTTTCTGGCAGCTTTTAACTTACCAGTTTGTGCACGGTGGCTTCTGGCATATTTTTGTTAATATGTTTACACTTTATTTCATTGGTAAAGCTGTTGAAAACCAGATAGGGTCAAAAGCCTTTCTGAGATTATACCTGCTTGGCGGAATTTTCGCGGGGCTGATCAATTTACTTTCAAATTTGCTCGCTAATGTTCCTACTGTGGGCGCTTCTGGTTCCATCTGCGCGATAGTTGCCGCCTTTGGATTAATGAACCCTAACACTCCGCTGACGGTTTTTATTTTTATTTTTCCAATTACAATGCGGGCAAGAACGATGGTTATCGCTTTTGCTGTAATTACGGCGCTGTTTGCTTTAATTGGCGGAGGAAACATCGCCCACCTCGCCCATCTTGGCGGGCTTGTTTTTGGTTGGATGTATGTTTATAATATCTGGGGAATGCATAGGCTTATAAATAGCGGCGGCCAGTACGTCAGCCGCGGCTCTGCTCCTTTCGACTGGAAAAGCTGGTTGCAAAACTTTAAAAGAAAATTTGGTAAAAAACCTAAATTGTACAAAGGCCAGGTGTTTGAAGACGCGACCTATACCGATGTAGATTTTAAAAAAAATGAATCCGAAATTAACAGGATTTTAGATAAAATGTCTAAAAACGGCATACATTCTTTAACTGACGAAGAATGGAAAATTCTTGATAAATATAAAAAAGGGAAATAAAAATGGTGTCAGGTGTCAGCAACCCAATACTCTATTACTCCATTACTCCATTACTCCAATATTATTATGAAACGCTATATTTCTACACTTATAGTTTTGGGAGCTACAGTAGCTGCAATTCTTTACCTGGTTTTTACTTCAGGTAAAGATAATAACGAAATAATTCTTGGGGAAAAAGTAGTAAAAAAAGTCCCCGCACGAGAAACCGATATCAATGCCGGACAGATTATTGACGCCACGGAAAACAAAAATGTGACCGCGAGGGAAGGCTACCGTTACAGGGTTTATATCCAAGACCTTTCGAGAGAAGGCAATGCGGGAATAGCCCGGATAGGCGGGATGATTACTTTTGTTCCGAATGTTAAAAAAGGCGACGTGGCTGTAGTTCAAGTTACAAGAGTTAATCGCACTACGGCTAACGCTGAACTTGTAAAACTCGAAAAAAGCGCCGTTATAAAAAAAGATAAAAACAAAGTCGTTGTGGGTAAAACCTACGATGTTGTTATCGAACAAAAAGACCGGAAAAAACCTGACAGAGATGGAATTGCCCGAATAGACGGGCTTGTTATTTTTGTGCCTGACACCCAGCCCGGCGATAAAGTGAAAATTAGGATTATCGAGCGCCGGGAAAGATTTGCCAGAGCCCAGGTAATAGAAATCATGGAGTAGTGGAGTAGTGGACTTAACCACCCCGCTCTGCGAGCACCCCTCCTAAAATAGGAGTGGAGTTTATGGAGTGGTGGAATGTTGGATTAATGTTACCCAATACTCCAACAAGAAAACTTATGAGAGAAATTCTTAAAGAGTTGGTTAATTCTGTTCCCGGAGTTGTTCAGTTAAGGTTCCATGAGCGCAAAACCTTAAGAATTTTTATGGAAAATTCAGTGGTTAAAAGCCTTTCATCGAACACTTATTCCGGAGTAGGCGCCCGGGTTTTGGTAAACGGCGTTTTTGGTTTCGCAAGCACGGCTATAACCAACAAAGAAGCTGTTTACAATGCAATAAAAGACGCTTATAAAGCAGCGAAAACCGGGGAAGGGCTTAAACAAAAATTCGAGCTCGAAAACAACCCTTTGCAAGGCGAGTTTTCGGTAAAAGAGACCCGCCCTCTTTCCTCTGTTCCTTTTGACGAAAAGTTTAACCTTGTCAAATCCGTGTCTGAAAAACTAAAAAAGGCCAGCGAAAAAATTTCCAATAATAAAGTTATTTATAGCGAATACATCGATAAAAAAAATATAGTTACAAATTACGGAGCCGACGCGGTTCTTAATGATTCCAAAAGCATGTTTTACACAATCGTTGCCGCAGCCGATGGAAATATTATGGAAACGGGAAGCGCGGCTTGCGGAGCCACCGGCGGCTGGGAAGAACTTTTCAGAAATTACTCCCCGGACCAAATGGTTGAATCAGCCGCGAAACAAGCTGTTAATAAATTAAACGCGGAAACAGTTGAAGGCGGAATCCAAACTGTTATTATTGATCCGTCGCTTGTCGGCCTTCTCGCCCACGAGGCCATTGGCCATACCGTTGAAGCAGATCTTGTGGATGCCGGCGCGGTTACAAAAGGAAAAGTCGGGCAAAAAGTAAGCAGCGAACTTGTAACCCTTGTCGATGACCCGTTTCCGGATTTTGATTACGCGGGAGCAGGAGTCCTGCTTGTTGACGATGAAGGAAACAAACCTGAAAAAGTGGAAGTTATTAAAAACGGAATTTTGAAAGGTTATCTCCACAATTCTGAGTCGGCAAAAAAATTCTCGGTAAAAAACACAGGCAATGCACGGGCTTACACTTATTCAGACGAACCCCTTATCCGCATGCGGAATACTTATATCGAAGCGGGCGACAAATCGGTTGAAGAAATTGTCAACTCGACAAAAGAAGGCGTTTACCTTAAAGGCAGCGGAGGCGGACAGGCGGACTCTAACGCCGAGTTTATGTTTACGGTTTCCGAGCCGTGGAAAATTGAAAACGGAAAAGTTACCCGCCCGCTAAAAGAAGTTACTATTTCCGGGCAGGCTTTTGATGTGCTCAAATCTGTGGATATGGTTGGCAACAAAGTTTTGCTGGACATGGGCTACGGGCACTGCGGAAAAATGCAGGCGGCACGGGTTGACGGCGGCGGCCCGGTTCTTAGATGTAATGTAAAACTGGGCGGAAAAAACTGTAACCAAAATCTTTGATTTTGATAATATGAAAACTTTAAAAGAAATAATTGAGCATGGACTTTCCTGTGGCGCTGATGAAGTTCAGGTTTCTAAAGCCCTGGCGAAAAACAATACCACGGCTTTCGAGAACAACACACTGAAAACTTTAAAATCTGACAACAGCGCGGCTGTTTCCGTTCAAGTAATTATTGAAAATAAAAAAGCTGTTGTCGGAACAAACAAACTGACAGACTTAAAAGCTGTTGTTGAAGAAGCTGTCTCTTTAGCAAGAAATTCTGAAAAAGACGAATTCAACTCTTTTCCGGAAAAGAAAGAAACTGTTTCTATTAAAGAACTCAAGGATGACGCGGAAGTTTCCCTGGCGGACACTTTGGAAGCTTCAAAAGAACTTGTTAATCTGGCGGTAAATTTCGATTCCCGTGTTGTTGTAGAAAATGCTGAAATTCAACATGCAGATGTTACGAGTTTCATCGCAAACTCTAAAGGGGTGGAGCGGGAAGAATCACGAACGTTTGCTTCTTTTGTAATTATGGGAATGGCAACCGACGGGGAAGAAGTTTCTGCTTTCGATTACGTGGGCGGCAAGGAAGTTTTCTGGAGCGACTTGAGAAAATCCCTCCTTGCAAAAGGGGAAGAATTTGCCAAAGGTGTAGTTTCTTCTCTCGGCGCAAAACCGGCCCCGTCGGGCAAAATATCCGCCTTACTAAGCCCCGACTTTTCCGCTGAATTTTTGGGAAATTTAGACAGCTTGATTAGCGCCCGGAGAATTCAGGAAAACGTCAGCAGATTCAAAGGTATGCTCAATAAAGAAGTAGCATCGGAAAGTTTAACTGTCGCGGATTTCCCGCACAAAAACCGGTCGCCGTTTTCTTCCGCTTTTGACGCGGAAGGAGTTCCCACGCAAAAACTTCAGATTATCAAAAACGGGGTTTTGGAAAGCTTTATTTACGACACTTATTCGGCTAATAAAGAAGAACGGGAATCTACGGGCAACAGTTTTGGCGGGACTTCCCTTGGCTTGCACGCGCCTGAAATAGAAGGAACTATGCCGCTAACTGAAATGAAAAAAATTATTGATAAAGGAATTTTTATTAAAAGATACAGCGGTGATATAAACCCTGTCAGCGGTGTTTGCTCAGGTGTTGTCAAAGGTGGCAAGTATATGGAAAAAGGAGATTTTGTTCATTCTGTTACCGACACGATGATAAGCGCTGATTATTTTGAAATGCTGAAAAATATTGTTGCGGTTTCTTTTGAAAGAGAGATGACTTTTTCCGGTCCGATGCCCTATATTTTAATTAAAGATATTGATGTAATTGGAAAATGAGAAAATGATATTTGAAATTCGAAAATATTCGCGCGCAAGGGCGCTAAGACGCAAAAAATAAATTAAAATCCAAAATCCAAAATTATTCCCCTTAGCAAAAGGGCTGAAAGTTTGCTGTGGCGAATTAGGTGGGTGAACCGACCTTCCGACCTTTAGACCTTCAGACTTTCGACTTTATTATGGCCTACGTAATTAAACAAGAACAAAACCTTGCCAACTGGATTCGATCCCTCACGCGCGAGTCGGAATTGCTTCGGGTTGTTATGATAATAGAAGCAGCAGTTGCGATTTTATTAATAATTACCGGCATAGTTTTTTTCTTTTGGAAAGGAAACACTAATATTCTTATTTTAGCTTGTGTCGCTGTTTTTTTTACCGTTGGACATTGGTATAAAATTTATGAAAATTCGCGCAATGTGAAATTCGTTAAAAGAGGAAGAGCCGGAGAAATTAAAGTTTCCGATAACCTCGAAAAAAAACTTGATGACAATTGTTTCATTATTAATGATGTGAATTTGAAATTCGGAAAGCAAAAATCTCAAATCGACCACATTGTCATAGCCCCAAATGGGATTTTTATTATTGAAACAAAAAACTGGACCGGGCATTTAGAAGGCAACGAAACAGACGACAGATGGAATCAAACAAAAGAAGTAAAAGGCAAATCAATACAAGTAAAACTTAAAAATCCTATCGTTCAAAATGCGCGCCATGTTGAAACAGCCAGGATGATTCTGGACAACAGTAAAGTTGACTGGGAAGATATTTTTTCCGTTGTTGTAATCAGTAGCAGAAACACTGCGCTTGATATTGATTCTACAACCCCGGTTGTTTACACGGACGAGTTAGCTGAACTTATAAAATGGACAAAACCTACGCGGGAATATTCTGAAAAGGAAATATCAAAAGTAATAGAAACATTATTTCCAAATTGTCTAATTCCCAAGTGAATTTAATAAATTCAAGGAACGGAATTCCTTGTTTTTTGACAAATTCAAGGAATTCTTATCTTTTAAAAGATATTCTTGAATTAGATAAGATAAGAAATTCTAAAACTTTGTTAAAACTTCTCTGGTTGTTAGCTTTTCAGGTTGGCAGCGAAGTTTCGCTTACAGAATTAAGCCAAAAAATAGGACTTGATTATAAAACTGTAGCAAGATATATTGATGGAAAAATCTTTTATTTTATTTTCGCTTCAGGGATTTTCTCGTAACCTTAAAAAAGAAATTGATTGGATAGAAGAACGGAACGGAAAACTTTTTGCTTATGAGTTTACTTTTTCAAGCAGCAAAACAAAAAAAAATACCTAAAGATTTTATTAACGCGTATCCTGATACAGAATTTAATGTTATTAACGGTTAAAATTATTTGGATTTTGTTTCCTGATTTTTTTGAAAAAATGAGAAAACTTAATAAAATAGAACTTATAATTTTTTTGATTAATTCTGCTGCTTTTGCCGCCTGGATTGCCTGGCTTGTATTTTTCGGCCACGGCGCTTTGTTTTCACAGGATGGAATAGTTGTGTTTTTCCCTTGCGTGCCTATTTTTTTTATTTATTTTATCGTCTTTTCAGAAAAGAAAAAAGATAATTAATTTTTGATTTTTGATTTTTGATTTGAACCCTGAAATTAGAAATTTGTCGTTTGTGCCCTAAAGTCTTTAATGTCCTTTTATACTGAAAGCCGCCCGGCATTCGCCGGGCGATTCGCGAACACTGAAAACTAAATAACAACCCCAAACCCCTTTGTTAAAGGGGATTTGCTTATGGACAACGTCGGAAAAACTATTGGAATAATGCTTATAGGCGCAGTTGCCGTCGGCATATTAATTATGTTTGCTAACCCTCAATACAGAAAAACTGCCGCTGATATTTGGCGAGGCGAAACTACTAATTCCCCTATTTGGAAATCCAACGCCGAATACTATCCGGATATTAAATAAATTCATTTTGGTTAAAAATGAATTTAGTATTTAATTCGAAATTCAAATTTAATAAATTTGAATTTATTTCTTGATTATGAGTTCTAAAACTATATACATTATAATTTCTTTGTGTTATGCTTTTTTTGCGGGAATAATAGCTGACATGCTGTTCCCGGGCGGCGCGGTCGCCCTTCCCTATTTGTGGGGAATAAGTTCTTTAGGGCTGATACTTGTCGCTGCGGCTCTTTTTCTTATGGCCCTTGATGTTATCGGGAAAAAGTGGTGGCACCTGCCAATCGCTATTTCTATTCTCTTTATTTTTGGATATACAAGGCATCTTTCCGCCAGGGCTGTTCCCGACAAAAAAGTTGCCACCGTAAATATAACTGAATCGGGAGACGTAAAAGTCAGTGGGTCGCTGGTTTTTAATGACACAAGCCGGATTCAGCTGGTAAAGATGTCCGAAAATTCCAAGGATTTAACTATACAAATTTCAGGAGAGCTTAACGCGAGAGTTCCCGAACAAGATAAAAAAGGCCTGACAAAATTAAACTCCAAAAATAAATGGGAATTCAGAATTTTAAAAACACCTGTAAAAAGTCCCCCTATTGATATTAAAGCATCTGACCCGGTCGGGAAAATTTATAAAGTTGAAACATCTTTTAATCAGATAACCAAAATTAGTTGTATCGAGGGCTCGGGGCCTGCAGAACTTAGAGTTTATAAAACAGCCAACCACGCAAGCGCGTTTTCAAGAAAAGGCCAGAACAAGCCTGCCGTCACTATCCTTGGGCGGATAACCCGCGACCCTTATGTTTACTCAAGCCGCGCCGCGCTTCAAATAACTCCGGATTTCATCCAGTATGAAAACGGAGGGCCTTTTTACAAATCTGAAGGCGGCGATGTAAGAGTGTTTGTTTATCCGCAGGACGAAGACTACAAAAGGCTGGCACGGACGTCAGCTTACGGTTATTATGTGCAGGCGCATGGTGAATTAAGAAAACCGCTTGGCCCGGCCAACCCGGGTGACTTTGACCAGAAAACTTATATGCAGAACCATAACTTGTTTGGCACGCTTTTTATAAGTAATTATGAAAACGGAAACCCGGGAATTTCTGCTGTAAAAAATGCTAACGGCGAACTTGCGAAAGGGAATCCCCTCGTTGAGTTTTCTTTGAATTTGCGCGACAAAATGCTTTATGTCATAAAGCAGACTTTGCCTATGCCCAACTCTGCTTTCATAGGAGCGGTAACTTTAGGAATGCGTTATGGACTTGTGGACAAACCATGCTTTCTGAGCGATTTTTATAAAAAAAACAAAGAAGGAATATCGCACGAAGAATATGAAAATTCCGAAGAAGTCCACTCCGGCTGCCAGGAAACTATCGCTGACGAGTTTAAACGCTCAGGAGTGAATCATGTTCTTGCGGTGTCCGGCCTGCATGTAACAATTATCACCGCGATGTTTATCGGGATATTTTCTCTTTTGAAGATTCCTAAAAAAATGTTTGTGCCGATAACTGTTTTCGCCCTCGTAGTTTTCGCGATAATTACAGGAGCCAGACCCTCTACACTGCGGGCGGTAATTATGAACAGCCTGACTATTCTCGCGTGGGCTTATCTGCAAAGAGGACTGCGGTCCGCCGCGCTCCTCGGCGTCGGCATCTCGGCTTTTCTGATTCTTATTCATAATCCGTTAATGATAGTTGACCCGTCTTTTACTTTGTCTTTCGGAGCGATTCTGTCCCTCGTTCTTTTGACAGGCCCGGCTTATGAACAGTTATCCAGACTTCGCGGCAACCAGTTTCTCGTTTTTATTTTGTTTGTTGTTATCAGCACCGTCTTGGCGATAAAAAAATTCGCGCTTTTCTATACCGGTTCTTTTGTTGTTGTCTGGTGCGTAGTTTGGCTGATGATTTTCTATCTTGCGAAAGTTCTGGAAGATAAATTAAAAATAAAAATTATTGGAGACTCAGGATTCCAGGATTTGCCAACCGGGTTCAGCACTTTTTTTGCCGCGCAGTTTGCTATCCAGATCGGAATGATGATTCCTTTGACGGCGGTTTATTTTATGCGGTGGCCGTTTGGCGGGATGTTCGCCAATATTATCGCTATCCCGCTCATAGGCGTGGTTATTCAGCTTGGCATGATAGGCGGGCTTCTCGGCCTGATTCCCGGAATTGGCATTTACCTTGCGTTGGTTCTTGGCGCCGCCAACTGGTTGTTTTCTATGATTTTTCTTTTTATAAGCCACTCTGTTGCCGCCAGCTTTCCTTTCCCCTTTGTGAAAAAATATCCAATATGGGCTTTAGTAATTTATTACTCTTTATGCCTGGCTTTTGTCTACAAAAAACAGCTGATGGAATTTTTAAGGAATTCACTCGAAAAAATCAACTTGGCGCAAAAATGGCACGCGAGGGTGGTTGTTGTCGTTTTGTTTTTGCTGCTTTCTGTTCCTCTTCTCTTCGGAAGAAATCCTGATAAAGACAAACTCAAAATTTCTGTCTTGTCGGTAAGATACGGAAGCTCTGTCCTTGTCCAAACTCCTAACGGCGCAAACCTGATTTTTGACGGCGGCGCTGTTGTGCATGGACAGCGCGGATTTAATAACGCGATAAGAACTATTTTGCCGTTTCTCGGGCGAAAAGGAATTTTGAAGCTGGACGCCGCGGTTTTAATGTCGCCAAATATTCAGCGCTCCTCCGGGATCGCTGAAATTGTTAATGAAATACGCGTGAAAAAACTGTTTGTTCCTGATTCTATTTTTGGAGTTAATTCAAAAATGTCCCAACCGGAATTTGAAAAGTTTGTTCTTAACGGAAAAGAATACAGCGGACCGGAAACTTTGAAGTTTAGCAAAATCTATAAGGCGCTGATAAAAGACGAAGCATGGCCGGAAAGGCTTTCCCTCCTGAAAGCTTTAAGAGGAAGAGGCAAAAGTTTTCTAAATGACTGGGCGGACTTGAGTGTGCAAATTTTGCCGCTGAAAACCGGCCAAAAAATCTGGGAGGAAACCGGGCCGGAAGGAAAAAAACTCGTTATCGAAACATTGCATCCCGACAACCATGTTTTTGATAGAAAAATTATGGATAATAACTCGCCGGTCATTAAAATTTCTTACGGCGATTTTAGCGCCCTATTAACAGGAGACCTGCATTACGACGGTCAAAAGTATCTTTCTAAAACCGATAATAATTTAAAAGCAAACGTGTTTTTTGTGCCGGGACATGGAACGCACTTGCCTTCAGGCTCTTTCAGAAGCATACAGCGCGAACTAAAAGATGAACTTTATACAGGCCTTATGCCGTTAGTGGAAAAAGTTTCTCCTGAAGTTGTTGTTCTGGAATACGGCGACCCCCGCTCGGTTCTTCCCGAAACTTACCGTGACGCAAGAACAGCTTATGAATTGACTTATAAATTCCTGAAAGACAACTTTCCAGATAAAAGAGTTCTTTCGACAAGTAAAGACCAGGCAATTCTCATCACATCAAACGGCGAAGGATTTGACTTAATAACGCAGGCGGAATCGCAGCCCGACTCAGGAGAAACTATTGGCGAAGGCGCCGCTGACATTGGCTACGCTTTTTAACCGCAAATCCAAAGAGGGCCAGGGGGATTTTTACCTTGCCCCCGCTGGGGCAACAGTGCGAAAAATCAATAGTAAAAAAACGAAAACTTCTAAATTTGTCGTTTGTTCAATCTATTAACCACTAATAAATATATATTAAAAAAGGTTCTTCTCCAAATTAGTTAGTCGACCCTTAAAAACTGCTTTTTTGTAGTATTCATGGGACATTGGCTTATGAAAAGCGTGAAAAATATTGCAAGGTTTTAGGAGCTCTTCGCGAAAACCTTGCAAAAAAATGTAAAACAGGACGCATGACTGGCGGATGCCGATTCTCGGACTGTTAAAAATGTAACCGAAATCTTTGATTTCGGAAATCCTTTAACAAAGCAGCAAAGCCAATTTTGGCCGATTGCGGCGAGTCCCCTTTGAAGGGGGATTAAGGGGGATGTTAATTGCTCGGCGTATTACAATACGCCTTCGCCTTATCGCCTTGCAATTTCCTCAAAATTGACTTTTTAAGGGTCGACTAGTTAGTTGGATTAGTCTTTATTTTATCGCAAACTATTTATAACGACGTACCGAAAGCGC